>Ga0209168_10000959_pt1 | contig 24687 bp, 21 predicted proteins | sample Coa_R1_FD_187156 | JGI IMG/M metagenome (GOLD analysis project Ga0209168, IMG submission 187156) | Surface soil microbial communities from Centralia Pennsylvania, which are recovering from an underground coalmine fire - Coalmine... | ecosystem: Environmental > Terrestrial > Soil > Unclassified ...
CAAAGTTGGTTTGATTACACTCTGTAGTAGTCAAAGGCCGCTCCTGTTGTGTATTTAACTGCTTCTTGACAAAACAGTTATGCCACAGGTCGCGGCCTTTGCCTATTATCTTCGTGAGAAATGCGGGTTAGCGCTGGTGCGAAGCAGCCACGCAGGAGAAGCATCTTCCGAGTCCTTCAATTTCGGCAATTCTGGCAATCTAAAGAAGGATTTCCATCCCCTCAGAAGCCGCCCGTACCTTGGGATAATATTCACGGGCTTTCCTGACAACCGTATCAATGCAATCGTCGGAGTGGTCGGGATCGTGGTGGAAGAGAATCAGCTCTTTCGCGCCGCTTTCCATCACGATGTTCACCGCCTCGCGCCAGTGGCTATGTCCCCAGCCGCGCTTGCAGGCCTGGTATTCCTCCGGCAGGTACTGTGCGTCATAGATGAGCACATCGGCCCCTTCTGCCAGCTTGCGGACGCTCTTATCGAATACCGGATGGCCCGGCTCGTTGTCCGTGGCGTAGACCAGCACCTTGCCTTCAGCTTCCAGGCGGAACCCCAGGCAGCCCTGCGGATGGTTGAGCCACATCGAGCGGATGGTGCAACCGTCCAGAGAAAGTGTTCCTTCTTCAATGCCGTAGAAGTGGCGGCGCGCGGCCATTTCCGTCATATTAACAGGGAAATATGGGTCGGACATCTGCTCTTCAATCGCCCGCTGCAGGCCGCGGGTGCGGTTGGAAGAATGAAAGTGGAAGTAGCTTTCCCGGTTGCCATAGAGCGGCGCAAAGAAGGGTATTCCCTGGATGTGGTCCCAATGGAAGTGCGAAAGGAAAATATGCGCGCAGATCGGTTTGCCGTTTGTTTCCTGCACCAGTTGCTTGCCCAGATTGCGAAATCCGGTGCCGCAATCAAAAACGTAGATCTGCCCGTTCAGGCGCACCTCCACACAAGAGGTATTGCCTCCGTAGCGCAAATTCTCTGACTGAGGCGTCGGAGTTGAGCCCCGGACACCCCAGAATCTGACTAGCATCTGCTTTCACCTGCGGTTGTTGCCCGTCTTCTGACACAACGGGCCAATTTCTCTGCGCATTCCAGTGGCACGCCGGAGGCGCATCTTCAACTTTGGGGAGCAAAGATTGATTTTTCAGCAGTATAGTCCAAGTAAGCCCTATAGGGTCAATCTTTTATGGGTAGTTGGGTACCTAAGCGTGTACTACGGACCAATGTACGAAAGTCTCAAATGCCATGGTCCACAGATGCGGTCCCCCGGTACAAATGTAACCTTGGAGCATGGGTGACCCTGGATAACCTAGGGCCGTGGAACTGGCCAGGTCGGTAGTTCGAGAAAGACGAGGCCACGAAACGCCAGCGCCTGATGCGCAAAATTACTAAGCCTAGGCGCGTCAGCCCTGGGAAAGTATAAGAAATGAATTCGAGCCCCAGCGGGGCGACACCCTTTACATTCAAAGCATGAACAAAAGCATGAACAACGGAGGAGCGTCGGCATCCCACCCTAAACCTGCAACCCTGTTATTCTGAGCGCCGCCCGCCGCGGCGGGCAAAGTCGAAGAATCCCGATGCCGCTTGTTCCACCATGCTGCTTCAAGGCATTCCCACGAGAATGTTCGGGTGCAAATTCTGGATGTTACATCACCGCTTTCACACTCAGTCACTCATCCCATACTGAAACTACAGGCCGAGAGATTTCGCGTTTGACTTTTCGCTTTGCCATTAAGGAGCGCAAGTTCCCGGACAGACGCTTTGTTCAGTTCGCCTGGGTCAAGGGAAAGACCGCCGAGAAAGTACAGCTATTCACCTCCTCCAGCGATCACGTAATCTCCATCGAGTGTGACGATGGCACTGCCCTGAGCTTCCATATCGAGCCGGGTTTTACCGTGGACATGGCCTACGACGATCGCAAGACAGGTGATATTCGTGTGCGGAGAAATGGCCTCCCATCCGCAGCAAAGGACTTCGGACCCGCGCACCCCAAATGCCGCTGCCGATCAAGTTTCGGCAGCGGGCAGCCCACGATTCACCGGGCATATCTGGTCTGAAGGAGAACCGCAAACTTCGCGACAAGTTGGTCGCTGATCCGAAATCCCTGCGGGCGCATGTTGGCAAGTATCCCCAGGGGATCATCGACAAGCGCTCGTTGATAGCTGTCGCCGAGGACACCGAGCGCACCAATGAGGGGAAGAGCGCGGCGCTGCGCGATTGCTCGTCCTCGCCATTCATCCATGATCAGCACATCCGCCTTCTGTTCCGTTGTCAATTGAATGGCTTCCCGTTCGCCGCGGTCGAGGGTGGCCGTCAGTTCAGCATCGGGAGCGGAATGGAGCGGGTGAATACGTAGCCATGATGGGGGCCGGGCAATCCATTGGCGGACCGCCAACGGGCGCGCTTTCATCCGTTAATTCTTCGGCTACACCGGTTGGAATGAGAATGTTGCCAAAAAGTCCAGCCAGCAGATCCGCATGGTTCACAACAATCAGGTAGCGGAGGGGCGAGGTATTGGAAACGGCGAGCATCCTGCAAAATCAGCGACGCATCCGCTTAAGCAGATCGGCCTCGGCCTCCAACTCTTGCGTGGAATAGTCGTACAGATCCACGTGGCGAGCAAGGAAGTCTTCGGTCTGGATGCGGGAAAGACCTAGTAACTGACCAACGTCAAACTGAGTCAGCTTGCGCGATCGGTAACCCTCGATGGCTAGGGCTTCGAGCGCCTCACGTCCGGGATCGGGATGCCGCGCGATATCTTCCGGGAGGTCGACAGTGATCTGCATGTCTTCAGGATAGCAGGCTTTTGCGCCGTTGCAACGGAGAGAAGACCTAGTCGTCCCCAAAGCCAGGCACAGCCTGCTCCACCGCCGTAGCGGCTTCCACCTTCTGCGGTTCTTCTTTGAATTTCGGCTGCTTGATGTCCCAAGCCAACCCGAGCATGCGCAGGGCGCAGATTCCGTACCAGTTGAAATCAATCTCATACCACCTGAGTCCATGGCGTGCGGCCTGGGGCTGCGCGTGGTGGTTGTTGTGCCAGCCCTCGCCGAAGCTCAGAATGGCCACCCAGAAGCTGTTCTTGGAGGTGTCGTCCGTCAGGAAGCGCTGCGATCCCCACATGTGTGTGGCTGAATTCACCAGCCATGTGGAGTGGAGGCCGACCACGGTGCGGAAGAAGATGCCCCACAAAAGCCAGGGCAATCCGCCAAATACGAACAACCCAATTCCCAGCACGGTGATTGGGATCCAATGCCACTTGCTGATCCAGGTATGAAACTTGTCCTTGCGCAGGTCGGGAACGTACGGCAGAAGTTCGGGCGACTGGTTATGCAGGGCGCGGCCAGTAATGATCCAGCCCATATGCGCCCAGAAGCCGCCCTCGCGGGGCGAATGCGGGTCACCTTCTTTATCCGTGTTCTGATGGTGGACGCGGTGTATTGCCACCCAGAAGAACGGTCCACCCTCCAGCGCCAGCGTGGCGCAGATAGTCAGAAAATATTCCACCCACTTATATGTCTTGAAACCGCGATGCGTCAGCAGCCGATGGTATCCCATGCCGATGCCCAGGCTCCCGGCAACCCAAAGCAAAATGAGCGCCGCCAGCATTGCGTGCCAGTTGATGAAAAACAGCGCGGCAATCGCGCCCACATGAAATACGCCCATGAAAAAAGCGGTGATAAAGCGGATGGGTTCGGCAGTAGTGCGGTCATTCTTTAAGAAGCTCACGGTCTCTTACCTCGTCTTATCTATTTGATTACTACCCTATCAGCCGGGAAACACGCCGTTTGTAATACTTGTGTAATAGAGCAGCAATGAGTGCTGAGTCGTTAGTACCTGGGTCATAACTGCAGGCAGCGGCGCAGCCACGGAGGCCAGAGGATTCGGCAATTGAGCAATTTGGTAATCGCGTAATTGAAAACCAAACCTGAAAAACACTGATGGTGCGCGGATCGGATCAAAGGGGTAAAGCCAAGGGCCAAAGGCCAAAGGCTCTCGCCGGTACTAAGCACTGCTCTTCTTCACCTCCGCAACAAAACTTCCCTTAGCCACCCGCGCGGAAACTTCATCGCCTGCTGAAAGTTGAGAAGCATCCTTCAGCAGAGCGCCGTGGCTGTCAAAGACTAGGGCATAGCCGCGTTCCAGAATCTTGACTGGAGAGAGCGCCTCCAGCGTCGCTACAGCCTGCTTAAGCCCTGCCAGTTTTTCGGTCATCGCTGAACGCATGGCGCGCAAAAGAGCGTCCGTACCTGAGTCAAGCTTGGCACGCGTCACCGCGAGCGAGCGGCGGAAATCGAAATGGCGGATCCGTGCAGCGGCAATCTCCATGCGTCGCCGGTGCCCATGCAGCAATCTCTGATGGTTTGCGCCCATGTGGTAGACCAACTCGTCCAGCCGCTGGGCCCGGCGCGCAATCACGTCCTGCATGCGGGCAAATGCGCCATGCTGGGCTAGGTCGTTCAGTTGCTTTTCCGCTACCAGCAGCCGGTAGCGCGCTCCTCGCCCCAGGCGCTGGTGCAGTTGAGCCAGGTGTTCAGCCAACTGGCGCTTGGATTCAATCACCAGCTCCGCCGCGGCGGAAGGAGTGGGCGCGCGCAGGTCAGCCACAAAATCCGCGATGGTGAAATCGGTCTCATGTCCGACGGCGGAGATCACCGGAAGCTGCGAACCGGCAATGATCCGGGCCAGGGCCTCATCGTTGAAGGCCGCCAGGTCTTCAATGGAGCCGCCGCCCCGCGCCACAATAATCACGTCAACGTTCTTCGCCCGGTTGAAATATCTGATTCCCCCGGCCACCTCTGCCGCTGCTGCCTCGCCCTGCACCTGCGCCGGATAGATCAGGATGCCCACGCTTTCATGCCGGCGCGCCAGGACGTTAAGCATGTCTTGCAGCGCCGCCCCTCGTGGTGAGGTCACAATGCCGATCCTGCGCGGCAGCTGCGGCACCGGCTTCTTGCGCGAACGATCAAAGAGCCCTTCCTGCGCCAGCTTGTTCTTAAGCTGCTCAAAGGCCAGTTGCAATGCGCCCGCGCCCACCGGCTCCAGGAACTCGGCGGAAAGCTGCAACTCGCCGCGCTGGTCATAAATAGTCACGCGTCCGCGGGCAATGATCTGCATGCCGTTATCGGGCTTGAAGCGCAGCAGCCTCGCCTGCATGCGGAACATCACCACCTTGAGCAGCGCGTCGCCATCTTTAAGAGCAAAGTAAAGATGCCCGGACTCGGCCGCGCGGAAGTTGGAAATCTCGCCTTCCACCCAGACGTCCGTATAGCTGCGCTCCACCGTAGTGCGCACCGCGCCCACCAGGTCGGCCACGCGCCACACGCGCCGCGACGGCGCCTCCGCGGCAAAGGTGAAATCAAGCTGTTCGTCGTCGCCCAGGCGCATCAGTGCCGGCCCCTGCCGATAAGCCAAAAGATCAAGGAAAGAATGGCGCTCAGGAGAAGGGAAGTCGCCAGTGGAAAATAGACCACCGTGCTCTTGCCGCGATAGACAATGTCTCCCGGCAGCCGGCCAACAGGAAGATTAAACCTGCCGGCAAACAACAGCGCCGCCCCCAGGACGGCTATGACTCCTCCGAGAAGGACCAGGAATTTGCCCAGCTCAACCATCGTCTCCATTGTATCGCCGCGAAACGTGCCCTTCATTTCGCTTCAATGTGGCTGTTCACGCGAAACTTTTTGTAGTCGGAAAAAGTTGAAGTGTATTCCACAGGGAGAATTACCAGGTTCGTTGCCGTCCGGGAAAGGTTGACCAGCGTCCCCTTGCCGGTCTTCGAATAACTCCACTTCGGCAACCACGCTTCATCGTTTACTTTGGTCCACTCCGTGCTGGTGATGGTTCCGCGAGCAAACTCAATCTGGCTCTCTCCGATCCCCGAAACCTGGAAGTCCGGATGCGTAAAGGAGGCCACCTGCGGATGGAGCACTACCGTGCCTTTGAAAATCTCCGCCTCAACCTTCACGAGTTGCGCGTCCTCGGCATCAATCCACAGTTTCAATTTGAAGTGTTGTGCATACTCCTGGCCGGGGCTGAGGCCGCCGCCGTCATTTTTGGAGAGGGGAAGTGCCTCGATCATCTGCACCTCGCGATCGTTCACGCGCTGTTTGCCTCTCCAGTGCAGATTGAATTCATCGGGAAGCTGTTCGAAGGGCACGTCCAAGGGCGCGCCCCATGTGGAGCGGAATAAAGACGAGCGGGATGAAGACGAGCGGAATGAAGACGATTCGAATGAGGATGATTCGAATGAAAATGACGCGCCCCGATTCTCCTTCTCGGCCTTTCGCATCTTTGCTTCGGCTTCGAGAAGCGCTTGTTCCCGCTGCTCCTGCTCGGGCGACAAAGGCTTGCCATTAAATGTGATTGCGCGTCTGTAGGGCGTGCCCTCCAGGAACATGATCTCGTACGTGCCGGTGGTGTGGCCCTTGGACTTTCCTCGTCGGTCAAAATCGGTGCGAGTGATATGCGCGAGATACGTGTAATTGTCACGTTGGGCTTCTCTTGCCTTGTAGTTGGCCACGGCGCGGCGGACAAGCTCGGTGAGGCTGGAAGAATCAGCCTTGCCGGCTTGCACCGGCTGGGGCCGGATCAAGAGCAGTAATGCAACCGCAAGAATGGCCAATCGCAAGTACCGCTGGGATCTGGTGAGCCCAACCTTCACACTTCTATTCTAGCCGAGTTCCGCTATGACACCAGGTCGCCGGTTCATCCATTCGCGTTTCTTCACGCTAATTCGCGGCTGGTCTTCCGGTTTTATTTCCAGTACTGATCTCTCAACTCCGTCTGCCTGCTGACCAGTGGAATCTCCTCGCCGTTGATGAATACGTGCTTCACGTCTGTCTTTACATCCAGCGGATCACCATTGGCCACCACCACATTGCCCAGCTTGCCCACATCGAGTGATCCCAGGCGGTCGTCCACGCCCCACATCTGGGCAGGGTTGAGGGTAATCGCCTTGAGCGCTTCATCGTGAGGCAGCCCAAAACCCACGGCATAACCCGCCGCGTAGGGCAGATTGCGTGAGTTGTGGGAATCATCGTAAGTGGCAAAAGCAATTTTGATGCCGCGCCTGGCCATCTCCGCCGGCACCTTAAAGACTGCATCGTAGCGTTCCCACTCTTTAGGCTGTTCCCAGATTGGACCAACAATCACCGGCAAGCCTGTAGCTGCAACCTTGTCCAGCAGGCTGGAGGAGTGAGAGACATGGTTCAGGATAACCTTGAGGTGGAACTCATTGGCCAGATCCAGGACAGTGAGCAGGTCGTTGGGCTCTTCCGCCGCCAGCACCACAGGCTTCTCCCGGTGCAGGTAAGGCAACAAGGCCTCAAGTTTCAGGTCGCGCTTGGGTGGTGTGGCCGGCCCTTTATCTTCTCCGCCGGATTTTCTCTTTTCATACGCAGCCAGCTTTTGTTCGTAGTCCTGCGCATCGATAAACGCTTGCCGAAGCTGCGTTGCCATTCCCATGCGTGTTGAAGGATATTTGCTGTTCTGGAGGCTCTCATTGCGCCGCTGCCGCCCGGTGAAGTTGAGCGGCATGGCAATATCGCGCACCATCAGCATCTCCTCAGATGATGCTCCGGCAAGCTGGATAAAGGAGTCCTGGCCGGGAAGAGTGTCCTGGTTGGCGGGCGCAACAATGGCATTCGTTACGCCGTTCATGCGCGTGACCGGAATCAACGCGGTTTCGCCATGGAAAGCGTCATAGACGTGCATGTGGGGCATGATCTCGTCGCTGGTTTCCACCAGGTCATCGGTCGTCCGGTCGGCTGAGATCTCGGTCAGCCCCAGGTGTGTCTCCGAATCAATCAATCCTGGATATACCGTCATTCCTGTCACATCAATCACTTTGGCATCGCGCGGAATGGAAGTGGATCCGGCCGCGCCCACAGCGGTGATCTTTCCGTTTTGCATGACCAGCACGCCGTTTTCAATTGCGCCATGCGTAATGGTCAGCAGGGTTCCACCGCGCAATACAATGGTCTGGCTGCTGGGAGCAGAAGGGGCCGTCTTTGGACTTGACTTCTTTGCCGTCTGCGCCAACCCTGCCGCCAGCAAAGCGAGTACAACAGAGATTTTCCGCAACATGGCTATTCGCCCTCCTTGGTGTGAGTCAGGCCCAGCCCCGGCAATGACCGGTCGAAGTAAACATCGCCATCAATCAATACCTGGTCAGCCAGCGCTGCGGAGGAAAGCGGATAACTGTTCCAGATGCTGATATCGGCATCCTTACCCACATCCAGTGAACCCACCCGGTCATCTACCCCAATGATCCACGCTGGATTTAGGGTGATCATCTTCAGTGCCTCTTCCTCCGGCACCCCGTAGTGAATGATCTTTCCCGCTTCCTGGTTCAATCGCCGCGTTACATCTTGAGAGTCGCTTTTCAGCGCCACGCGCACGCCTTTGTGCATGGAGATGGCGGCATTCCAGGGGATTCCGTCCCAGCCTTCATATTTAAAGCCCCACCAGTCCGGCCATGTGGCGATGGCCACGCCATTGGCGGCAATCTTATCGGCAACCTTGTAAGCTTCGAGTGCGTGGTGGAAGGCGCGGATCTTGTAGCCGAACTCCTTGGCTATGGCCATCTCCGTTAGGAATTCGTCGGCCCGGTAGCAGTGGATCTGCACCAGCAGCTTCCCTCGAAGCACGTCGGCCAGCGCTTCTAGTTTCAGGTCCTTCTTGGGCGGCCTGGGGTCTTTCTCGCCCTTCTTGACCTTGGCGTTATAGTCGTCCCAATCGCGCATGTAATCCCGCGCCTCCGTGAACGCCTGGCGCATCACCTCGAAATTCCCCATGCGTGTGGAAGGAAGCTGGTTGCGCGCACCATAGACGCGCTTGGGATTCTCGCCACTGGCAAACTTGATGGATTGCGGCGCTCCTGGAAACAAAAGATCATCGCGCCCCAGTCCATACTTGTGCTTGATCACCACCGCCTGCCCGCCAATCATGTTGGCCGAGCCGTGCAGCAGCAACGACGTAGTCACGCCGCCCGCCAGCGCCCGATAGATCATCTTGTCGTTGTAGTCAAAGGCGTCCTTCATCATCATCGCCGGCGTGATGGGACTCGTAGCTTCGTTTACGTCGTTGTCCAGCGCAATGTGCGAGTGCGAATCAATGATTCCCGGCATCACCCATTTGCCCGTAGCATCAATCACCGTGGCGTTCGCCGGCGCCTGCACCGTCTTGCCGATGGCGGCAATCTTGCCGTTGTGGATGTAGATGCTGCCGTTCTCGATTTTTCCGTGCGTAATCGTCAGCAGGGTCCCGCCCCGAATCACAACATCGTTATGAATGGCCTGCGATGAGGCTTGCTGCGAGGAATCCCGCTGCGCAAACGCTAGCGCGCCCAGCAGGAAAACCAGCAGCATCACCCGGCAGACGCAAGAGCGACGCGCCATATGTGAGCTCCTTAGTTGGAGGAATATCAGGAACCGGGCGATTCTATGGGTGGGTGAAACCAGAGTCAATTCACGTCTGTATCTTTTCAATCACTGCAAATTAGTTGGATCACGATCATCAATTGGTAAGGTTTTTGGGCTGGCAAGCCCGATCTCCAAGTCTCTTCCCCTATTCGCGTACATTAGCGTGGATTCGCAGCTAAAAGATTCGGGTCTTGCACCAGCCCTGTAACCTGTTCCCTGTGACCTGTCCCGTTGGCTATTCGCCAATCTCGTGAATGTGGGTCCTGAGCCGCGACACGGTAAAGTGTCTCACCTGGGCACACCATTGTGAATCCACCGCCTCCACCAAGCCAAAGACTCGCAAATCCAGGGCGAGGTTGGTTACATACAAGAAGTCTCCGTCCTTGCTGAACGCTGGGCTTGCGGGAAAAAGCAGGCCATGCGGCAAGCCATGATCGTCAACGCCCTCAAAATCTCCCAGCCGGGCTATGAGTTTTCCGCTCGGACTCACCACCACGATCTCATCATTCTGGTTGGCCGCCACCCAGAGATTGTCGTGCCGGTCAATCACCAGGCCATCCGCGCCGTTGATGCTGTTGACGAACACCGTTGCCTTGCCCGGTGTGCCATTGGTTACCGGAATCTGCACAATCGTGTCATTGCCCGTATTGGCCACAAACATGATGTTCTGCGCGTGATTGAACTCGATGCCATTCGCGCCGAATGGCGGTATGCCGGCGGTGGTGAGCAGCGGGTCACTCACCCAGACTGTTCCCGCGCCGCCGCCGGGGCCGGTCTTCCAGATGATGCCCTGAAACGAGTCTGATGCGTAGACATTTCCTGTCCGGTCAAATGTGATCCCGTTCAAGCCCGAGTTGCCCGTGACCGTCATAAACACGGTCGAGGCTCCTGTCACCGGATTCACATTCAGCACCTTGCCGGCCCCGAAGTCGAGCACCAGGAGCGCTCCGGTCGTAGGATGAAACGCCAGCCCCAGCAGATGAGGACTTGAGCCCGCGATGCTGACCTGCCGCAGAAGCCGGCCTTCCGGGTTGAAAACAAACAGTTGTCCCGGCCCGCTGACTGCGCCATTCTGGTTGAAACCAAAAGTAGCCACGTAAACGTTGCCATCGGCGCCAACAGTGAGGCCTTCAGGACCGCTCGATCCGTCCGGCAAAATCGCAAAGATTTCGGCAGCATTACGATTGGATGGTTGTTCGCCCATTGCATGGGGTGCAAGAAGCAGTGAAGCCATTGCCAGCAAGCCGGCAACAGCAGTTTTCGCCCATCTCTGTTCAAAGCTTTTCATGATCGAATTCCTCCGCTGGAACCCGTCAGCCCTCCATGGAGCAGGGATGAAGTCGTTCCGGTTTAGGATTTTAGAGCAATCCCGCCCCAAAAGTGTTGTGAGCTTGCCGCCCCGGCCAAATGGCTCTCTTCGGTGTTTCTTCCGATAACCAGATGCACCGACGACCCGATTGCCTGCACGATCCAAATCTCGAACAGCGGTCAGTGGTCTTATGGACTGCGCTTCTGGAGTGATCAGCGGCTAATTGCTTTATCATCAAGCGACCATGAGAGCCGTCGTTCAGAGAGTCTCCCGCTGCAAGGTCACAGTCTCCGGAAAAACTGTAGGCGAGATCGGCCCGGGTCTGCTGGTCCTGCTGGGCGTAGGCAGAAATGACAATGAAGCCGCCGCAGATTATCTCGCGGAAAAGATCATCGGCTTGCGCATCTTTGAAGATGATGCCGGCAAGATGAACCTGTCTGTACTGGACGTATCTGCGCTGAAAAAAGATAGGAGCGCGCAAGTGCTGGTGGTTTCGCAGTTTACTTTGTACGGTGACGTACGCCGGGGCAAGCGGCCGTCCTTTGACGCTGCCGCCCGCCCGGAAGAAGCGCGCCGCCTCTACCAGTATTTTGTAGAGAAGGTCCGCGCTGCCGGCTTGCGCTGCGAAACCGGCGAATTCCAGGCCATGATGGATGTCGAACTGGTGAACAGCGGGCCCGTCACTATCATGCTGGATTCAGAAAAGAACTTTTAGTTTTTTCCTACATCCCGAAGCGAAGTGAGGGATCCCTATTACCGCCTAACCTAAGGCCACGTCATAGCGTAATCGGCCAGGCGCAGTCCGCGAATCTCCACGTCGCGGCGAATATTGTCCGCTGGCCGTTCCGTTGTAAAGTCAATCTGAGTGTCGGGGCAGTCCCGCGCGCCTGCGCCCGAGTTACTCTCAGTAGAATTTGGCCTGGGATCTAACATCATGTAGAAGGCCCTTACCGGACTGATGTCGAAATCCATGATCTCTGGATACCCGCCGGCCCAGCTTTTGCTAACCCGCGGCTGGGAATGTGGAGTTGCTGCTCGCGCGTTAACCGTGGGCGCCGACGGGCAAGGCTCAGGCACGTCAACCCTGATTCGAATGCTTCGCCGCTGGACCAGTGCGGTCCGGCAGAGTAGAAACACGTGATCTCCATAGGCCGCGCAATTGAAGACGTTGGGCACCATAAGGTCTCCGTCACGCAGCATAGCTTTGGTGGTGGCCTCGTCGCGAAGCAGAGTCAGGAGCACCGAGAATCGAAGGGCCACCGGAGTGGACTTGATGTCATCGAATAGGCGCTTCTTGAGTCGGAATTGCGCCTCTCCGCCCGCGCTCGTGGCATGAAATTGCCCGTAGTTGGTCCAGTTTTGTCCTCCTGGAGCCTCCATGCCCACCTTGGCTATTTCTGATTCAATGTCTGTTCCTTCCGGCAGGCCGGCGATCCGAAACGGGATTCTCACTGTGACAGAATCCCCTGTCCCGTACGCAAATTTGTCGCTGGGCCTTCGAGCCGGGTCCGGGTCAAACACCAGGGCCGGGAAACCGCTGGTCTGTGAAGCCAGCGCGGCAAACTGCCTGGATACAACCAAATTCCAGGTGATGCGCGACATTGCGAGCAGGATGAAAAGAGCAAGACCTGCAAGGACTGCGCGCGATACAACCGTTCGCCGCCGTGCATACTGGTAGAAAACGAGCGCGGAAGCCGCACCCAGCACAATCGCGGTCAAGATCGATACTTGAATCCAACTCGCGAGGGGCCATGCCCGGTAAAACCATCCAAGCACCACGGCATAAAGCGCAGCGACCAGGCTGGCGACGCCAAATTCCAGCAAGTTGCGGGTCACGGCTGCCACCGCCGTGGCACTTGCCAGTCCGGCGGCAAGCGCTATCTGTTTCCACACCAGGACCAGGGTTCATCACCACCACTGAGTCATCGCCGATGCCCCGATGCCCCGATAACCGATCGCCTAGCTGTCCGCTCTCAGAATCTCATCGGCTATCTTCACCGCATCCACCGCCGGCCTCACGTCATGCACTCGAACGATGTGTGCCCCCTGAAGCACTGACGCGGTTACAGCTGCCAGGGTGCCGTAAAGGCGCTCGTCCGGGGGAGCATCTTTTCCGGCGCGGGCCAGGGTACGCCCGATGAACGACTTGCGCGATGTTCCCGCGAGCAGCGGGAAGCCCAGTTCGTGCAATTGCTCCAGTCCCGCCAGCAGCGGATAGTTACCTTCAAACTTTTTTCCAAAACCAAAACCGGGGTCAAGAACGATCCGTTCTTTTTTAATTCCCTGATCCATCGCTATTTTCGTCCAATCATGGAAGTCGGCTTTCACCTCCGCAACAATGTCCGGCGAGGGAGAGAGGGTCTGCCATTCTTCCGGACGCCCTCGGGTGTGCATCAGCACCACGCCGCATTTCAATTCCGTGATGGTTCCCGTCATCTCGCGGTCCCAGCGCAGCGCGCTTACATCGTTCACAATCTGTGCTCCGGCTGTCACGGCAGTCCGGGCCACTTTTGCTTTGTACGTATCCACGGACAGGATGGCATCCGGGCGCTCGCGCAGAACATCTTCCATCACCGGCATGATGCGTCGCAGCTCTTCCTCCGCCGGCACGCCAGCCACCCTGGCGCCGGGCCGGGTGGATTCCCCGCCAATGTCCAGAATTTGGGCCCCCTCATCCAGCATTCTCAGCGCATGTCCCACCGCATGATCGCGGGAGAGAAACCTGCCGCCATCGGAAAACGAGTCTGGTGTGATGTTCAAGATTCCCATCACCAGCGTGCGCTCGCCCAGATCCAAAGTCCGGCTCCGCAGCTCCCAGATGTATGGCGGTCTCTTCATCGCCCCGATTGTATAATCTGGCCAGGTCCCATGCGCCAAATACGATTCCTCTGCGCGCTGTGCCTTCTCGTCGCCTTCCCAGTCGTCACTTTCTCAGCCCCTGCGGCCCCGCAAAAGGCCCCGCAAAAGAAAGTGGCCAGGACCGCCGTGGCGGCCCAGATTGAAGCCATCATCCATCAGCCGCAAATGGCCAGCGCCCATTGGGGCATCGATGTGCTGGACCCGACGAGCGGCAAAGTCATCTATTCACTCAATCCTGACCACCTTTTCCTTCCCGCATCCAACACAAAGCTGCTCACCACGGCCGCGGCTCTCGCCATCGCCGGTCCGGACTATCGCATCCACACCACCGTGGAAACCACCGGCAAACTCGACGCCCAGGGCCGTCTGCTGGGAGACCTGGTGATCGTGGGCCGGGGCGATGCCAACATCTCCGGACGGGTCTTGCCCTATCAGCTCAAGACCGAGCGCATCTCGCCGCCCACCCAGGTGCTGGAAGAACTGGCGGACCAGATCGTGCAAAAAGGCGTGAAGATTGTGGATGGCGACCTGATCGGCGACGATACTTTCTACGCGGCCCAACGCTACGGCGAAGGCTGGGCTCTGGATGACCTGCAATGGATTGATGGCGCTCCCGTCAGCGCTCTGAGCTTCAACGATAACCTGATATTCCTCAAGATCCATCCGGGCGAGCAGATCGGCGAAAAGGCCCTGGTTACCATGGACCCGGACAACAATTCTTATGAAGTGGACAACCGCGTCGTCACCAGCGCGGCCGGCGTCGACAGGAAAATTGGACTGCATCGCGATCCCGGTTCTCCCAAAGTTGTGCTTTGGGGTTCAATTCCCCTGGGCGATGCTGGATTAAGCGAAGCCATCAGCATTGATGACCCGGCACAATTCACCGCGGACCTCTTTCGTGGAATCCTGGAAAAGCGCGGAATCACCCTTACCGGCAAAACCCGTGCGCGCCACGGTGAACTGGCCCAGTTTTTTGATCAGCCCGCACCGCCCGTGGCGGGAACCGCGGCCCGAAATTCCCGCCGCTGCTGCATGGGTGCCTCGGACGCCTCTACCGCTGCTTCTGCCGTTGCTGTGGCCCAGATTCTGGCCGAGCACGTCTCCTTGCCGCTGCTGGAAGATGTGCGCGTTACCAACAAGGCCAGCCAGAACCTGCATGCGGAATTGTTGCTGCGGCTCATTGGACGGCTGAAGGGCGGCGTCGGTTCCTTTGAGGATGGAAGCGCCGCGCGACGGCAGTTTCTCTTGAATGCCGGGTTAAGGGGCGATGAATTTTACTTGCTGGATGGTTCCGGCCTCTCCCGCCGCGATCTGATCACTCCCGCCGCCGTGGTGCAACTGTTGATCTATGCCTCGCGACAAACCTGGGGCGCGGCTTTCGAGCAGACATTGCCCGTGGCCGGCGCAGATGGTTCTCTGGCCGAGCGCTTTCTCAACACCCCCGCGGGCGGGCTGGTCCATGCCAAGACCGGCACGCTGAGCCACGTAAACGCCCTCTCCGGCTACGGCGAAACCCGTTCCGGCAGGCGCTTGGTGTTCTCCATCTTCTGCAACAACCACAATCTGCCCTCAGCCAAGGTGGTTGCGGCCATTGATTCCATCGTGGTGCTGCTGGTGAAGGAGGGAGACAATGCCGCACCGATAAAACACGAGCCGTAAAGTACTTGCTCGAAAAAATTACCCGATTACCAAGTTACCCAATTACCCAATCTTGCCTAAAACATGACGCCAAAAGACGCTTCAAATAATCTTCCCCTCAAAGGAATCCGGGTTGTAGATTTCGGCCGCTTCATTGCCGCACCCTACTGCGGCATGCTGCTGGCGGACATGGGCGCGGACGTGGTCCGCGTGGACCGTCGGCAGGGCAGTGAAGATCGCTATACCACGCCCATCACCAGGGATGGCGAGGGCGCAAGCTTTCTCTCTCTCAACCGCAACAAACGCAGTTTGACGTTGGACACTTCCAGGCCGGAATCGGCGGAGATCATTCGCCGCCTGGTCAAGGGCGCGGACGTGGTGCTGGCCAACCTGCCCATTGATGTGCTCAAGAAGATGGCGCTGGATTACGACTCCCTGCGTGCGATCAAGCCGGACATCATCATGGCGCGCATCTCCACCTTTGGCCCGGACGGGCCTTATGCCGGCCGCGTCGGCTTCGATACCATTGCCCAGGCCATGTGCGGGGCCATGAGCCTCACCGGCCTTCCGGGCACGCCCATACGCGATGTTGTTCCCTTTGCCGACTATGGCACCGCGCTGCACACGGCCTTCGGCGTGATGGTCGCGCTGTACCATCGCACTCAGACCGGTCAGGGACAACTGGTGGATACCTCCCTGCTGGCCACCGGCGTAACTTTCATGCAGGGGATGCTGGCGGAACAGCATGTGCTCGGCATCGAACGCCGTCAGAAAGGCAACACAGGTTTCTATACCGCGCCCTCGGACGCGTATCGCACTCAGGATGGCTGGATTGTCATCGCGGTAATAGGCAATGACATGTTCCGTCGCTGGGCACGGCTGGTGGGCCGCGAAGAGCTGACACGCGATTCGCGTTTTGCCGATGACCTCAGCCGCGCCAACCACTGCGACGTCATTACCGAGGCGATGAACGCATGGCTGGCGACGCGCACTACCTCGCAGGCCATCAAAGAGCTGGAGGCCGCGCGCATCCCCGCCGGTCCTGTTATGACCGTCAGCCAGGTGCTCGATGATCCACAGGTCAAGGCGCGCGAGCTGCTTAAATTCGTGGACTATCCCGGCGCGCCCAAATCAGTCCCGCTGGCCAATACCGCCGTGCGTCTCTCAGAAACTCCCGGCGGCATACGCCATCGCGCCCCCACATTGGGCGAGCATACAGATGAGGTCCTTCTCGAACTGGGGTATTCGGATCACGAAATCGACGAGCTACGGACAAGGAAAGTTGTTTAGCTAACGAACCAAACAAACCAACACTTCCCATCCCGGAAACACGGAGCCATCGAGAAGCACTGAAAGCTTCTCAAATTACCAAGTCACCAACTTACCAACTTCCTTCCGCTTCGTTTATAAACAATGAGAAATGCCCGGCTCACCAGGAACATCGCGCCACTCCATCGGTCGTTCTGCTTTTCTGGTGGCCGCCGGAATATTCCTCACCCGCATCTCGGGACTGGTGCGCGACCGCGTATTCGCTCACTTCTTCGGCATTTCAGCCACCGCGGACGCCTTTCGCGCCGCGTTGCGCATTCCCAACTTTCTGCAAAATCTTTTTGGGGAGGGCGCGCTCTCCGCCTCTTTTATTCCTGTCTACGCCAGGCTGGTGGCCGAGGGCGAAGAAGAAGAATCAGGCCGGGTTGCTGGAGCCGTCTTTTCCCTGCTGGCTCTGGTCACAGCGGTGCTTGTGCTTGGCGGAGTATTGGCTACGCCATACCTCATCGACGCAATCGCGCCCGGCTTCAAAGGCGAGACTCGCCGCCTCACCATCCAGCTTGTCCGCATCTTCTTTCCCGGAGTAGGAGTGCTCGTGCTCTCCGCCTGGTGCCTGGGCATACTGAACAGCCATCGCAGATTTTTTCTTTCCTATGTCTCGCCCGTAGTCTGGAATGCTGCCATTATTGCCGCGTTGGTCGGGTTTCGCCGCTCTGACTTGGCGCACCTTGCAGTCTATTCCGCCTGGGCGTCAGTGGTGGGAAGCGTACTCCAATTCCTGGTCCAGCTTCCCGTAGTGCTCCGCCTCGCTCCCGCCATCCGCCTGGTTCTGGGCCACGTGAACCAGAACGTCCGCGTGGTGATAAAGAATTTCTTGCCTGTATTTGTCGGCCGGGGCGTCACACAATTGAGCGGCTACGTTGATAATTTGCTGGCCAGCTATCTTCCTGAGAGCGCTGTCTCGGCCCTGGCGAATGCGCAAACCCTGTATCTGCTTCCCATCAGCTTGTTTGGCATGTCGGTTTCAGCCGCCGAGCTTCCGGCCATGTCCACCGCTTCAGGCAACGAAGAGCAGGTGGCGGAGACATTACGCGGCAGAATCGCCTCCAGCACCCGGCGCATCGCTTTTTTTGTTGTGCCTTGTGCCATCGGCTTCCTGGCCCTGGGTGACGTGATTGTCGCCGCCATTTACCAGACGGGAAAATTCAATCATGCCGATTCAATCTATGTCTGGGGCATTCTCGCCGGATCGGCGGTCGGGCTGGTGGCCTCAACCGTAGGACGTTTGTACTCCTCCGCCTACTACGCGCTGCGTGATACGCGGACGCCTCTCGGCTTTGCCGTGGTGCGGGTGGCCCTTACTACCGCGCTGGGATGCCTTTGTGCGCTTCCGCATGGGGCGCCCTGGGTGCCGAAACTGCTGGGCATCGATCCCCGCTGGGGCGTGGCCGGACTCACCGTCTCAGCCGGGTTTTCTGCCTGGATTGAGTTTCTCCTGTTGCGGCGTGGGATGAACCGGCGGATCGGCCATATACCGCTCGCTGCCGCCTACTTTGCCAGGCTCTGGCTTGCCGCGGTAGTGGCCGCCGGCATAGCGTGGGCCTTGCGAGTTGGCCTGCATCCGCATCACCCTATCGTTGCCGGCTGCGTAATACTGATTCCTTATGGCTTGGCGTACATCGGGCTGACGGCAGTGCTGGGAATAGATCAAGCAAGCACGCTGCTGAAACGAATCACACGCCGCTAAGCGATGGCGGTTTAGGAATCGGTGGAAGCGCGGAACTTTAGTTCGGGAGCTGGAGTTTCTACATTTGGAAAAATGCAAATACCATGGAGGGGGCTCGGTGGTGCCGTAACCCTTACCCTGTCATCTTGAGCGGAGCCCGCCGCGGCGGGCGTAGTCGAAAGACCCCGAGGCTGTTGAACCTGACCATGCTGCTCTAGGGAATTCTCACGAAAACGTTTTCGCAGAAATCTATGCTGCACTTGGATCGACTTCCTCTAACAGAAAATCCCCAACTCGCCACCAACATCCTTGCCATCGGGGATGCTTACCCTCGATCAGAGCCATCTTCCTGAAATGTGGAAGCCCCGAACTTTAGTTCGCCCGAAGTGGGCTTTCATGCCCACGGAAAACTGCGGCAATATTAACCCGCCGGTTTTAGCGCTGGTGCGAAGCAGCATTGGGTTTTCAATTACCCACTTACCAAATTACCCAATTACCAACTTCTAATCTCGAGCAATCCTGCCTGGATCGCAACGAGAGCAGTCCGCAGCACAAAGACCTAGTGTCTCAACATGCGCATGTTCTTCCAGTCGTATTCAAACTTCTGGCCGCAGTCCAGGCATACCACATAATGCTGCCCGACCGGAGTGGGCGCCTCCCAATCCGCGCTCGTCGTTCGCCGGGAACTGGGGGACGCCGCGAACGGTTGTGAAATTTTTCTGTGAGAGCATCGAATGGACAAGAGTTGGAGGATCCTATTCACCATGGGGAACTTCTCTTCACATCGTAAAAACGAGGGGCACTCCTATTGGAGCACCCCTCATTGTGATACAGGAGAGAGATACTCTCTTCATCGGCGTCTGGCCGGAAAACTTTAGGCCTAAGCTGTGGCCGCGCGCGGTGTTTCCGTTGCCGGCGTAGTCTCAACTTTGGCAACGCCATTGGTCGCGCCGGTTTCCTTGGCCGTGGGCTTGCGAATGTCAATGCCGCCCTTGAAATAGGCCCCATCTTCAATGCTGATCCGCTGGCAGACCACATCGCCGGTGAGCGAGCCTTCATTACGAATGTCCACACGGTCGCTGGCGGTCAGATTGCCCTTTACTTTGCCCAGGACCACAACTTCACGGGCGTTGATATTGGCCGTCACCTGGCCATTGCGTCCTACGGTTACGCGGTTGCCGGGAAGGTTGATGGTGCCTTCCACTCGGCCATCAATATAAAGTGACTCAGAGCCGGTAACTTCGCCCTTGATCACGAGCGACTTGCCGATAGTGGCCTGCTCCTGGTTGTTGAGAATTGCATTGCGAGGAGCGGCGGCGGGCGTCGGCTCGCTGAAGGTGTTTTGAGTGGTGCTCATGATTGGTTTCTCCGGTTCCGGCATTGTTTTAGGATTTGGGTTAGGGTTGTTGCTCGGGGGACTGGCGGGCTTCCACATCGCGAATACGTCCTTTCCTCTGGGCCGATCAATTCAGCCTGGTCTCAATTCTATTGCGGCGGTTGGCTACTGTGGCCGTCTGCCTGATGCGCATCTTGATACTGGGTATAAGTCCAGGGTAACCGCACGTAAATAGCCAAATTCGACTCACCCGCGCCAAAATCCGGAACTGCTGGATTTGCGCTCCTTTACCCGAATATGCGTCCGCTGCCAGGCCTCACACACCACCGCCACGCATGTAATTATTCCCGCCCGGGTGGCATTTCTTATATCGGTCAAGACCCTTAGAGCCAAAAACATTCGCGCTTGAGATAGAGTTAGGGTGAAAGAGTCACCATCCATGCTGACCGACCAGGAAGTCCTCCGCTACATTGGAAAGCAGGCGAAACATACCGCCGGCTTCAAGCAGATGGTCCATGACCTGGGCCTGAAGGGCAGGCAACGGCGCGATCTGGAAGGTCTGCTCAAGGGCCTCACCCGCCAACGCAAGCTGGTGGCGATTGGCAAAGAACGCTGGTCCCTGCCCACGGCTGCTTCCAGCCAGAATCTGGTCGCCGGACGGCTGCACATGCATCGCGACGGCTACGGTTTTGTCACACCGGAATCCGATTCGCTTCCACCCCGCGCCCAGGGAAAGCTGCAAGGCGATATCTTCATCCCGCCCCCCAGCATTGGCAACGCCATGCATGGCGACCGGGTGCTGGTGGAACTGGGCCCCATTCGCCACGATGGCCGGGCCGAAGGCCTCATCCTGCGCGTAACGGAACGCAAGCAGGAAACGGTGGTCGGGGTCTTTCATTATGGGAGCCGCCACAACTACGTGACGCCTATGAATGAACGCGTCACCATGGACGTCATCATCCCTGCGGGAATGGAATACCCCAGCCAGGACCAAGACCAAGACCAAGATGTCGACGAAGACCTTTCAACTTTCACCGGACGCGAGCAACGCCCGCCTTCTCCCAAAAAGCCAGTCCGGCAAAGCCCTCACCGGGTGCTCGGAGATGAGGCTAAACGCGCCACCTGGGACGACCTGGAAAACGTCGTGGTCGAAGTCGAGATCACGCAGTGGCCCTCCGCTACCCAGAATCCGCGCGGACGTGTGGTGGAAATTCTGGGCCGGGAAGATGATTTTGGCGTGGATGTGGAGATTGTCATCCGCAAACACCACATTCGTCACATTTTTACTGCCGAAGTCCTGGACGAGGCGCAGGCCATCAGCGCGGTAATTCCAGCCCGCGAAATGGAGCGCCGCCACGATTACCGCAACCTGCCCATCGTTACCATTGACGGCGAAACTGCCCGCGACTTTGACGATGCTGTCCTGGTGCGCCGTCTCCAGAATGGCAACTATGAATTGCACGTCCACATCGCCGATGTCGCCCATTACGTAGAGGACGGCTCCGCCATCGACGAGGAGGCGCGAAAGCGCGGCACCTCGGTCTACTTTCCTGATCGCGCCGTCCCTATGCTCCCCCTGGAGCTATCCACTGACATTTGCAGCCTGCGCCCTGACCTGGACCGGCTGGTCCTGTCCTGCGTCATGGAGATTGGGCCCCAGGGCGAGGTCCTGGGTTATGAACTGGGCGAAGGTGTAATCCACTCGGCGCAACGCATGACCTATAACGACGTAAACGCCATCCTGGAAGGTGATCAGCACCTTTGCCGCAACTATGCGCCCTTGGTGGACAACTTTCATCTGATGTATGAGCTGGCCCAGGTCTTAAACCGTAAGCGCGTAAAACGTGGCTCCATTGACTTTGATCTTCCCGAACCGGTGATTGAGTTTGATGAATTCGGCCTGATGAAAAGCATCGCCGCATCGGAGCGCAACTGGGCCCACCGGCTGATTGAGGAATTCATGCTGGCGGCCAATGAAACTGTCGCTGGCCACTTGGAGCAGATGGTGGCCAGCCTCTATCGCATCCATGAAAAGCCCGATCCCAAAAGAATCTATGATTTTGAAACCATCGCCGCCAGCTTTGGCTATTCGCTCGGAGTAGGAGCGCTGCCGGTAAAGCGCGTGCAGATGCGCTCCGAAAAGCGCGCCCGCCATGGAACCGGACGCCAGGCTCCATTGATTGAACTGCCCCAGGATGTTCACGTGACGCCGCGCATGTATCAGAAGCTGGTACAAAAAATTGCTGGCAAGCCGGAAGAGCGGATCCTCTCTTTCCTGATGCTCCGCTCCCTGAAACAGGCCCGTTATTCGGAACAAAATGTAGGACACTTTGCCCTCGCCGCGGCCAGCTACACGCACTTTACCTCGCCCATTCGCCGCTACCCTGACCTGATCATCCATCGTCTTTTGAAGGCGGTATTGCGGGAGAAAGGCGATCAGCACGGCGAAAAACTCCTCATGCGCAGCGGTGGAGTCTCTCCTTGGTCGCAGATAAAGCCGAAGCCGAAAGCCGGCCATGGACATGGACAAGGACAAGGACATGCAGAGAAAGGCGGCAGGCCGCAGAAACAACAGCATCACGGGCCGATCTCTGAAGAAGAGCTGCGCGAGATCTCTGAAAGTTCCAGCCGCTCCGAGCGCGCCGCCGATGAAGCCGAGCGCGAACTGCTGGAATGGAAAAAAATGAAGTTCATGGAAGGGCGCGTTGGTGAGGACTTTCATGGACTCATCGTCAGCGTGACCAAGTTTGGCTTCTTCGTGGAACTGGAGGAGCTGTTCATCGAAGGCCTGGTGCCGTTGAACTCTCTGCTGGACGATGATTACACCTTTCGTGAGAACACACGCCAGATCATTGGCGCCCGAAGCCGCAAAACCTACTCCATCGGCGATAAGATCAGGGTTCTGGTAGACAGGATTGATCGCATGCAGCGCAAGATCCAGTTCGCCGTGGTGGAAGAGAAGCCGGCGCAGGCGAAGAAGCGCAACGCCAGGCGGGGCTAGCGAACCAAAGGGCTTCGGCCCTTGATATCCCGTAGGCGTCGAGAGGATTTCGTCTTTGACTTTCAATTGCCAAATTACCCGATTACCCGATTACCAATTCTCTGCCAGAATCAATGTTGCCCGCGTAATCAAAGTCGTTGTAAGGGCCTTTAATGCCGTTTGACTCAAAAGTAACGTTGTAAAATCAACCCGGAAAGAGGAGACTTAAGAAAATGCCTCGTACAGTAAAGTGCGCAAAATTGGGAAAAGAACTGCCTGGTTTGGACGAGCCGCCCTTTGATACGCCGCTGGGGCGGAAAATCTATGAGACGGTGAGCGCCGAGGCATGGCGCATGTGGGCTGAGCACTCCAAAATGCTGCTCAACGAATACCGGCTCCAGCCGTGGAAGCCGGAGGCCCAGCAATTTCTGGTGGAGCAGATGGAGCAGTACTTTTTTGGCCAGGGATCGCAGCTTCCCAAGGAATTCGTTCCGCCCAGCTCGTGAACCGTTCGTGAGTTGATTGGAGAAGGTAATGAAGAGATCAGTTGTTCTTGCAACGTGGCTTTATCTGCTCGTTGGCTGCTTGGTTTTTCCGCTGGCATCGTCGGCTCAGGCCGTCGCCAACAAGCAATCGGTTCTCAGCCAGGCCCACCAGGCGTACTACAACCTTCGCAGTGAAGGATTGGTTTCGTTTCAATGCAGCATCACGCCCAACTGGGAAACCTTGCTGCAGGATGAACGCAGAGACAATCCCGCGGCCGCCGATTCGGCCATAAAGACTCTCAGCCAGCTCCGTTTCACCGCCAATCTCGGAGAGGATGGTAAGGTGACGCTCACGCACAATGACCTGCCCGGACAGAGCAAGGAGATGATGGATGCCCTCAAGCAGATTTATGGCGGCATGGAGCAGATGACCTCAGGATTTTTTGACACCTGGTCGCTCTTCATGCTCAACGCTCCCCTTCCGGACGTCAGCGGCGAATACAAACTGGACGCCGTCGGTCCGGAATACCGGCTCACCTACAGGGAGGGCACGGCAGACGTTGTCACCACCATGGGCCGCGACTTCGCCATCAGCAACCTGAAAGTGACCACGCCGCAGTTCGATAGCGCCATCCAGCCGGGGTTCGCCAGGTCGCCAAAGGGGTTTTTGTTGAGCGGCTACGATGCAACGTATCAGTCCGGCAAGCCGGACGAAGCCACCGTGCTCAAGGTGGCCATAGGCTACCAGGCGGTCGAGGGATTGCAACTCTTGCAGAAACTGGACCTGAGCGGCACCTACGGCGGCAGCAAGTTCGCCGTGCAACTCACCTTTTCTGATTGCACGGTAACGAAAAAATAATAGGTTATGGCCATTTAAGAAATAGTGTGCCCATCGAACCGGTGGAAGCCGAACTTGAGTTCGTTCGAAGCGGGCTTTCAATCTCACGGGAGCACCCGCAATATTCACCAGCGCTTTAGCGCTGGTATTGGGGTGCTCCGAGGTCGGCAGACAATAGATTCTGCACAGTTTGAGTGCAATTCGATAATTAAACGAATGGTCGGGACGGGCAGATTTGAACTGCCGACCCCTCGCACCCCAAGCGAGTGCTCTACCAGGCTGAGCCACGTCCCGACGAGAAGAAGCCGCTGCTTAAAGAAAACAGGGGTGAACAGCGGAAGACCCCGATGATTATAGCATTGGGCAGCGAAGCAACCGACTGGCGCCCCCCGATCGCGTGGCCGAGCAAAAGCTGTGGCTGCGAAGCAGCCGTGCCCTGTTTCCCGCAGGAGCCACAACACTGCTTGCGTCCGAATCTACACCTCAACCCGTGTCATCCTGTCTATGATTACGACAGCGGTGTCAATACCCGGCGAAGCACACCACGGCGTTGCACTGGCAACACTGTCCAGCGCACCACCCAAGCTCTCCCCCTCTCCTCCCTTATTAGGAAGGTTTTGCTTTTGGGGTTGGAGTTGCTTTTGCTTCTTTGCTTCATGACCTCGAACTCGCAGGTTGCACAATCATCGTCGGTGGTTCCACCAACCATCTAGCCCGTATTTCTCACAAGGATAATAGGCAAAGGCCGCGCTCTATGGCATAACTGTTTTGACAAGAAGCAGTTAACGCCAAGGAGGAGCGACCTTTGACTATTGCAGAGTGTAATCAAACCAACTTCGG
>Ga0209168_10000964_pt1 | contig 24512 bp, 29 predicted proteins | sample Coa_R1_FD_187156 | JGI IMG/M metagenome (GOLD analysis project Ga0209168, IMG submission 187156) | Surface soil microbial communities from Centralia Pennsylvania, which are recovering from an underground coalmine fire - Coalmine... | ecosystem: Environmental > Terrestrial > Soil > Unclassified ...
AGTAAGAGATGTTCCACGGAGATGTTCCACGTTATAGAGGTTATAAAGGAGGGTAGAGTATTGAGCGTTTAGCCTGGGTAAGAGTAGGTAGACGGCTGCCCTGGGGTGTCGTATAATCGCCGGTACTGCACTGCTAGGTACCGAAATGAATCAGCGATATGTATTGCCCAGTTTTCGAGAGGATGCTTTTTATATACGCCTTTCTTTTCATCAAATTCACGTTGAAACTCTCGTAATGCACGTACGGCTAAATCACAATTGATTTTATCGATACGCATACGCGGAAATAGATAGCGAACAGATTCAATACCATCCTCGATTGAAACTTTTGGAACCATTTGAAAGTGCCAACCGTAACGTCTTGCTTGCATGAGTCTAGATTCTGTATGTTCCCATCCTTGGTGCTTTTGGTCGATATCATGGGGGCCGAAGTGATATCCCCATTCGCATCCGAAGTTTTGTCGTACGCGTTCAGCTTCATCGAGATAGCTTTTAAATCCTCGTCCTGTATCATGGATAAGGTAAAGAACGTGAACAAATCTTCCAGTGACTTGGAAAAGGATTCCGGCTGTTGCATCAGTTCCTCCTAAATCCCATACAGTATGTAATTTTAAACGTGGGTCAGGTTTTAATTGCATGATACGACCTTCTCGTACCATATCACTCATTTCTCTGGTATAGTATGCACCCAAATTACCTACCTCGAAATCTACGAAGAATTCTTGGCGTATTAACTCGTCTGACATTCCCAAGTCTTTAGCGCGTTTAATGTCTTGCTGAGTAATGATTGGAGTAACACCATCATGTTTAAATGTCTGGTCGACGCCAAGATGTTCGACGTGGTAATCTGGTAAATCTTTAACTTGATTGAAGACTTCCCAACCATGGTTCATTCCTCTAGGGGTAAACTGAAGAATCTCTTTTCCTTTATTTTGAACTATAATCGGGTTGAGATACTGGCGAGCCAAAGGATTATGAAGACTAAATTCAGAATAAATAATGGTAACAGGATTAGATCCCATGAGTCCGTTATAATTATTTGAGCCTGCAAGAATAAGTTTACTACCATTAAAGAGATTGATTTCCATTCGTGCTTCATTGCGTTTAGAAACAAGTTGAGGCGGTATCGCATCCATGAAAGGACGTCCATCGAAGTCTAATCCCTGCCAGATAACTGAACGGGCTTGTTTGTGCAATGGAAAGAGGTATACATGTGTACCAATCCTTTTGAGTCCACGCAGTAGCCATGCTTGGAGTGAGAAGATATCTTTTCCTGCTCTTCTATGTATGACGGCGCAGACATTTTTATCTTCAACCATACCTTTGAACATACGAGCCTGATGTGGGTATGGTAAAATATTTGGAATCTTGATATAAATAACTTAATCCTTTTCATTATAAAAACTTCTCACCTGCATGATTTTCAAAGAGATTTTCATTCCTGACATACCCCACTAAGGTGTTTATATCAGAATGGCGAGAAATCTCCATTATCTTATTAATGCTGGCACCTGACTTTGCTGCGGTAGTGATTAACCCAGACCTTAGGCTATGACCAGAGAAGTTCTCAACCGTTAGACCTAATAATCTAGCATATTTCTTTACAATCTCAGCTATGGCATGAGATGTTAAAACACGTTCCTGAACTTTGCCGCCTTTTCGGATACTGCGAAATAAGAATCCATTGACAATATGAGCTTCTTTAAGCCACGCAAATAGGTGGTCAACGACTCTTAAATTCTGGCCATTTGGAATTGCTATGGTATGACCTTTACCTTCTTGGTCGGTTTTTGAACGTCTTATGATGACCTTTATACCATCATCGGTTCGAGTGATATCTCTTGTAGTTAATGCAACGAGTTCAGAACGTCTAAACGCACCAGCGAATCCTAAAAGTAAAATGGCTTTGTCTCGTAATCCACTGATATTATCTGGGCAATGATTAATCATTTCTTGTATTCTGTCGACTGTAGCAGCTGATTTCTTCTTTACTTCATGACTTGTGTTTCTCTTAATCCCTTTCATACACATAAGGACAGCAGGGTGTTTAGTTGGTGAATCCAGTCCTGCGCGGTCATAGCAACGCTTTATGGCAGCCAATCTTCTAATCAGAGTAGCAGGTGCAAAACCAGCATTCGCTTGCTCAGTCAAAAATATACACAGTACTTCAGGAGGAATAGGCAAAGGATTTACATTATGAGCCAAACACCATTCAGAAAAAATACGCCAGTCTATTTTGTACATTTCTCTAGTGCCTTTGGAAAGACACGATTCTATATTGTCACGGACAGATTTTAAGGTTTCCTGTGGTATGACTATATTGTGACCATTTTTGAACCGAGTGGCGATATCATTTGACATTGAATTATAACCTTCCAGAAGTCAGAGTTTTAGAAGGTTAAGTATCACACAGACTCGTTAATCGGTCTATCGTAATTTCCATAAACTGGCTCGATACTATGTTTAGTATAGACATGAGGATGAGCGGCAGCTTGAGGATTTGGAACGCGACCATACTTTTCAGCTTCGCGTTCCTGACGTTCTACTGCAAAATTATCTTTGTAAAACTTATTGCCCGTATTTATGTCGTTCATGAGCGTGTCTCTCTTTCTGACGTTCTTCATGAGTATGACGTTCAGCATCTCGCTGATTATGATATGCCGCAGCAACGGCTTGCATAACAGGGTGACCTGAAGAAATCATTTCTTTTATATTTGATTGACGAGCTTCTTTAGAACCTGAATGTATTAATGGCATAAGGAATCCTATTTTTCTAAATCAGCAATACGATGTGTAGCATCATCTAATTGTTTATTTAAACCTTCTATTTGTTTATTTAAACCTTGAATAATTTCAGTTAATCTTTTGTGTTGTTTTTCTAACAAAAGAGTATGAGCCTTTAAATTTAAGGATGCAGTTAATGATTCGTTTAGCATTCCTTTATGTGCATCTAATTGCGACATTAAAGCTTCAGCACCTTGACTGTGATTTAAAACTTGTTGTGTCAATTCTTGATTTGCTTTTGTTAATTCATCAATTTTATTCTGTAATTCTTGTGACATTTTTGATTTTTCCTTAAATTTATTTTTCGAGAACTTTGTCTGCTTTCGAATCGATTTCATGAAGCATGCTCATTGAAATATGGCCTTTATTGTATTGCTGCGATGCACGTGCTTTAGCATTAGCGGCATGAGAAGCATTTTCAATTGGATATTTGCGTTCGCTTGGCAAAGCAAACTCCTTTTCAGGTAATTTGTTTCTTGCTTGGGTAGTTAATTTAGACATGTATTTTAATCCTTTTATCGTTAATAAATCAACTAGTTTGAAACTTTATATGCTTCGATAAAGCTACCCCATAAAAGTGTGGTTGAAGTTACCCATGATACAGATAAAACTGCATATACAGCTTGCGTTCCACTAGCAACGGTCACATAACATTCTAATGGAAATAGTATATAGTTGCCGGTATTAGTTTGAGTTGGCATTGGGTTATAAGTGGCATTACCTGATAATGCATTATATGTTAGTGGTCCTGTCGTAGTAGAAGAAATAGCTGTTGGAGGTGTAGCATTATTAGCACCGTCCGCACCAAAAAAACCACTCAAATAACTCACCGCACAATTAACTGTACTCGCCCCGAAATTCATAATGGCATACATCTTACAGCGCCATGTACCCTGAGTCAGAGTAATATGTGCAGCACCACTTTGATAATTACCCGTGGAACCACTGACAGAATTACCAACAGAAGCATTAGATAAATAAGATGGCGTATTACCAACTAAAGCACTTGCCTGACCTGAAGTTAATCCAGAAGCGGTACCAGAAATATTCGTTCCTGTCATTGAAGAAGGTGTGCCACCAGCGCCATTGAATGTGATGAATGCACCGGCAGAACCTATATTGATAGCAAGAGCTGTGGCAACCCCAGTTCCTAATCCTGTGATTCCCCCGACTGCAACGGCGCTAGCCGTGCCTGCCGTTAAGCCAGCAGCAGTACCTGTGATATTAGTTCCTACCATTGAGGAAGGCGTTCCACCTGCACCATTAAATAATATTGGAGCACCAACGGAACCAATGTTAATCGCTAAAGCAGTAGCAACACCTGTACCAAGGCCGGTAATTCCACTTAATGCCACAGAAGTTGCAGTAGAGGCATTTCCGCTTAATGCTCCTGAAAATGTTGTAGTCGTAAGAGTAGCAGTACTAGGATTATAATGAATCCCTGAGTTTAAGTTAAAAACTTGATTTCCATTTGTAGTTGATGCAACAAATAAAGGATAAAATTCTGCATTAGTGCCAATTGAAATTGTAGACCCTTTTGCTGCATTTGTTGCATTCAATGCAATAAAATTTTGATATTGCATGCCTGAATCTAGGCCACCTTGTTCAAAATACATTAAATCGGTATTTGTATTAGAAGTTATCGGATTTGCAGCATAAACTTGTACTAAATTTAATCCACTCATATAAGTAATCCTTTTACAAATTAGCTAATAAAAAGTTTTGACCATTCATTAATTTGAACGGTTGCTCATTCATTAATAGGAATTGATTTAATTCCTCAGGTGGTACAGGAATAATATTCGAATTTCCAAATGTAGAACCTTGCATAATGTTGTTAATAGGCTCTAAGGTAAATTCATTCTTTCTACTTTGCATAAATAGCTATTCCAACAAATGCGCCGCCAGAATCTCCGCAAATTAAGCTAATAGAACTACCAGAAGGTAAAACTCTTTGACCAGGACAAATCTCAGAATTTGATGTTTGAAATGTAGAATTATTTGGAACAGTAGCAGGAGAACCAGAATAATCAACCCACACATTTGAGCCGGCTGAATACGAAAAACAAACTTCATAATTTGCGATATTAGTCTCAGTTGGTAATGTAATTGAAGCAGCGACATTCTGCGTTAACAAAACGCGATAAATTAAGTTAGAAACATTCGGAGCATATGCATTACGGCCCTGTTTATCTGTTCCAAAATTTAATGATGCAGTAGTCATGAAAATATTCCTTGTAAAATTTAATTAACGAGCACGTCTTGCGTATATACCGCCATACATTGTAGTAGAACCAGCAGCAAAAACAGAAATTGCACTTACGTAAACAATTGTGGTACTGGCTAATGATAAACGGACAAATGGAGATGTTATAGCTAAAAAAGAATGACTATTCGCACCTACGATACCAGAAAATAGAGAAGCATCCGGCTGGGTTGCAGAAGTCGTACTAGTCCAACATAATCCTTCACTTAATACGCTGCTAGCATTTTCCATCGTGACATTAGAATAAATATCCCAATCACCAGCAGTTAAAGATATAGAAGTTAAGTCTTTTGCTGTTGCCGTAACCATTGAAACTGCGCTGCCGGAAGAAATTACGCTACTAATAAATTCTCCTACATTGCCAGTTATTGAATTTCCATTTGTACTTGTTCCTTGTATTCCAACACCTAAATTACCTTTACCTTGTAGTTGCAATAAAATATTTGTATCTGACCCTAATGCTTCAATAATAGGTTGTGATGTTGTTGGGGCATTTGATATTCCAACATAATTTACAGCAGTAGTAGATGCAAAAAAACTTAAAAGATTATTTCCATTAATATCATTTATCGCTGATAAACGAGGTGATTGAGTACCACTTAATACATTACCAGCTCCAGCATAATAGGCAATTTGATAGGGAGAACCAATGTTAATTGTTCCATTTATTCCACCACCAGGTGTAATGGTTATAGGAACTATTGCGGTGTTAGAACCATTTTTAGCCCACGTTTGATTTGCACCAAGAATAGGTAATATAGTATCTACAACGTCAATAATAACAGAAGAATAATTATATCTAGGGGCAATCAGTTGATTAACTAACTGCGCTTGTTGGTCAACAAGAGTTAGGATACCAAAATCATTATTTAACATGCTGGGAGTAAAGTTCGTATTGGTGTAGAGGTTTTCTCTATCAGCCGGAGTCTGGCGAGTAATAGTAACAATGTCACCAATATTTACAGCTCCTGTTACCAGTGTCACTTGAACTTGCTGTTGACTTCCAATAAATGATACTGAGTAATCGGCTGGATATGAGAGAATTTGGGTTGCATCATTAGGACTAGAATTAAGTTGTGTGTAGTAAACAACAACATCCGAAGCAGCATTTGCCGTCCAATTAGTGCCAAATACTGTTTGTCCTTGGCTAGTGGCTGGCGATTGAGTATATGGAAGAATATCTCCGATGACCACGTTAGACATTTTTATTCTCCCTAAATTTATGCCATCTTTCTTTGGCTGCTTTACTTATGGCAGCACGATGGGCATCCGATTTTATATGTCCTTTTTGGATAAATGTTTTTGAAACTTTCTCTCTCCATAAAGGGTCTTGAGAACGTTTTTTAGCAGCTAATTTCATTTTTAATTTTGTTTCTTTTGAAATAATTTTACCTTTATGAGCTTTACCAATTTTATCTTTTTGTTCTTGAGTATGTTTCTTACCGTTCCAAGTTGCTAGTTTTTTTCTTTCTTCCTCTGATTTAATTCTTCCTCTATTAGCATTACCAATTTTAATTTTTGTTTCTTCATGAACACGAGAGTTATTACCGCCTGCTCTTATATTGTATCCATTAGGTTTAATGGTATTAAAATATTTAATATAAAACTCTTCCCAAAAGCTAGCTTCTTCAAGTGTTAATCCATCTTTCAGGATTTCATGTTTGAAATTATTCCAACCATACTTTTGAATAGCATTATAAAAGGCACGAGATTTACTAGGTCTTTGATGTTCCCAGCATCGTCTTTGATAATTAAAAGTCTGTCCGATATAAGACTTACCGTTTGGAGCGGTATGTTTATATACCAAGTATAAAACTTGAGACATAATTTATTATCCTTAAAATTAACCGTTATCTAACTCTGCGGCTCTTTTGTTACTAGGTAAACCGAGTCCTTCTATCAACTTATCACCCAAATAATGACCATACATTGCACCTGTAATCGGCAGCATATGAGCGGCTGTTTTTAAATCTTTCTCATCAAGTCCAGAGTTAACCATGCCGAATATCGATGATATATTACTGGCTGTTGAACTCACCAAATCACTCATACCAAATATACCAGTTTTCATTCGATTCTTAAATTTGTCATTTTTCAAATCACCTAATAATTTATCACCTGACATTAAATTGACCACTGATAATAAGTTACCTAGTGAACTTGTGACACCACTATCCTGCCACACTTCGTAAGCATGTTGCTCAGGAGTCATATCTTCTGGAATAGGGTCTTCTCCTCGCGTTATACGGCGCATAGGACTGACTAAAGAACCTGCTCCTAACATCCACATCATCTTTAACAATAAAGCGCCGTCAGCATGCTGTAATGAAGGGATAAGATAACGGTTTGTAGCAGCGTATGTCCAACCAGTAAAAGTATGGAAGAACATTCCTAATAAATTGTCTGAAAGAAATGGACTATCAGCCATTCCTTTCCAAATGAGTGTATTTTGAATTCCACGAAATACTGCTTCATTAAAGACATTAGCCGCCTCAAGGTCTTGCCAATGCCAGGATTTTGACATATAGCCACCTAACTTTGTTTTAAAACCGCCAGAAGCTTCATAGGAATCTACCATTCGTTGAGCCCATTTTTTTGCATCTATACCGTATTTCGTTAGGTATAATCTCTCTTTATCCGATAGATTACCTTTTACTTCTTTATGTAGTAGTTCCATGAAACGAGACTGAATCACACTTCCATTAGCTCTTTGTACACCGTTATCAATATATGCGGATAAATCTGTTAAAGCTGAGAAATGTGCATATTTCTCAATACCATTGACAATTTTTCCCATGTTGATATAAGGCTGTAATTCAGAATGCCAATTTCTATCAGCATAATTATTCAATACATCCTGATAACCAAGATTAACATGAGGAGCCATTTCTCGTAATGCTTCAGCATCTTTTGTCTTTAAGATTCCCCCTAAACTTTCTATGATGGGGTATATACCATCTCGAATAGAAGGCCATATACCATGTTGAAATCCACCCCAGGCTAAATCAGTAATCTGAGTAGCTGGTAGGTTATGAAGAAATGAAGCCGAAGTTAATGCCATTAAACTACGTCTTACCATTAAATCAAAATTATCTCGCTTATTAATCCCCATCATGCGATTTTCAAATAAGCGTTTCATTGTTGTTTTAATTTCATTGAATTTAACAGCTTCTTTTTTTAATAGCTTTTTCTGTGCATCAATTTCTGATTTATCAGTCAGTTTAGAAATACGCTGATTGATTAACTCACGTCTTGTTTTGTATTCTGTTAAAAGATTCTCAGCAAGTTCTTCGAAACTTCCATTTACAGTGACATGCTCAAATGATGTTTTTAAATGAGTTCTTCTTGCAAGAAAATTGACATAATTTGCTGTCTTTGAAAATACGTCTTTTGTTAAAAAATTATTGTTATAAAGAATCTCATCTGGAATCATTAATGTTCTTTTCTTTAAAGAATTTGATTCTGTATTACCCATTAACTTTCCAAATACATCAGAAACAATATCTTCTGGTTGCATATTCATAATAGAATGATAATAAGACTTAGCAGCTTGCTGTCTATGAAAATCAGATTCATAAACATCACGAAATTTTAATCTGTCATTTGGGTCTTTAAATTTAAAGTTTTCAGGATAATAAAGACGTGGATTGATTTCACCACTTTTCGCACGTTCGTAAAGTTTAAATTCTTCATCTAAATGATACCGTTCTAATTCACGAAGTTTATCTTCTTCTGCTTCGATTGCTTCTTTTTGAACGACATATTCTTCGGCATGAGGTTTTGCTTTTTCAACAGTAGGTTTATTTTTTGCAGTAGATAGTTTTCGAGATTTCTTTTTCTTTAAATCAGATATAATGGATTTTTGTTCATCAATTTGTTTCTTCAAATTATTGAGTGGTTTTAAAATACCTTTTAACTCTTTAGCCTCATTAGCAGAAAGAGCATGAACATTATCAACATGAATGTTGTATTCGGGATTGGAACGTAGTTCATTTTGAAGATTGTCCTTCATCGTACGTAATCGTTCACGCATCTTAGATAATGTTAAAACATTTTGTGTATTTAATCCCGTAGTTGTCTTTCTTCCAGGAATTTCTTTAACCCCTGAGGTTAATCTTTTTTGTTCTGGAATAGTATACGTTTTAATTCCAGGGCCAACTTCTTGTGAATAAGGAACGAGACCTGTGCCTGGATTTAAACCCGCTTCACGTTTACCTAGTTCTTCAACAGCTTCTGTATGTGCTAATTCGAAATCTTTTATCTGAGATTCTAAATCATGAATAGGTTGCATTTTCTGCGTAATCAAATCATCAGAATCTTGTAACCATTTCGTAACAACAGAATTCCATAGGTTCTCATTATCATTTAAGAATGAAGTATCATAAACGCGCATTAAATATTGTTGTGCTGTTTTAGGGGGTGTCCAATCTTTTGGAAGATTATACGCCTTTCTATAGTCTTCCCATGTTTTATCAATGATATTGCGATATATGGCAGCCGCATCGTTTACAGGTGCATGTTGACTTGTTTCTCCTGAATAAAGTACGTGCTGAATCTCATCCATGAATTGTTCTTTTCCAATATAATCGGTGGATTGAGTTTGTTTAGACAGAGCTTCAATAGACTTTTGTTTAATAGCACTCCACGCATTTTGTATATTTAAGGTAGGACGAGCGGTAATTTTATATCCATTACGTTCAGCATGAAGCGCATCTGTTTGGACTTTTAAAGCTGTTAGCGTGGCACGTGTTTGTTTAACTTTCAATTCAAAACTTTTAGGTCTAACAATTCCTTTTGTTTCACCTTCTGTTGTAATAAAGTGGTCAAATCCTGCATCTGCAAACGCATTAGCGGCTTTATAATCGGATGTTTTTAATGCCACTAGAGGTGAACCAAATACATATTTAAATCCAGGGATATTGCCTGAAATTGCTTTTAATACAGCATCACCTACATATGGAATCTTAAATAATCCACCTTTGTAAAATGCAGCGTCTGCATGTTCTTGAGCCCGTGTGACTTGAGCAGCACTTAACGAACCTATTGTATCCACTGCTTGAAAACCATTGAGATTGCCATTTTTATCAACTTTATAATTAAATCCAATACCATCTAACCAATCTCGGCTATATTGTTTTAACTTATTAAATTCAGACAAATTAATTAATGATTTTCCTGCCCCAATTGCTCCGAAAAAAGTCATGGCAAATGCAGTATCGACAAATGTGTCTTTTAAAAAGTTAGGCAAATTACCATCAATTTTATCCATTTGGTTTGCACCTTCATGGATGGCGGATGCAGCTAGAATCCCAGGTGTACTTTTAAATGCGGCTGAAAGAAACCCAGAACCTACTTTGGCTTTAGTTGCAATGGATGCTATGGGAATAAAATTTTCTACACTTCCAAGAGTTAATCCTATAGCACCCCCAAGTATTTTTCCTAATGTAGAACCATTTTGTAATTCATGGCTTCTATTCGCGTCTTCATTAATTGAATTGATTGTATAGTTAAAATCATCTGGATTTTTTGTATCCATTAGTTTAGGAATGAAACGAGGGTCAAGTGTATTACCTAACTTATCGATTTCCTGTTTAGGTGACCATCCATCGGGTGCAGGATGATAAAATTTATCATTTACGTCAGGATAATAAGCTTGGACTTGAAGATTAGCAGGTTTAGTTAAAGGTCTATTCATTGCATGGAAAAAATGATATTCACTTGAAGTTTCTTTGAATTCATTAATAGCTGTTTTAATAATACCAACTTTATCTGGTTCTACAGGGAATCCAGGATAACCGACACCTTGGTCTTCACTTTCGTTTGGAGGAATATCTATAGCAAAAGGATTTTGAGGTGTAATCTCAATCGATGTATCAATAGGTTGGTTTTGTAATCCATGAGAAGCAACATGGATATCACCTACATTGGATGCAATGATTTCATCGCTGGTTGCCATGATAACAATCCTTTTCTTTTATTAGCTTGAAATTCTTTGTCAATTGCATCTTTATTGGGTTTATATGTCGTAACTCCTAAATGGGGTGCAACTAAAAATAAATTTCGTTCTCCATAGGGAGTTTTAACTACAACATCCCATTGATTACCCGCTCGTCCTACTAACTCCACTGGATAACGATATTCTTTTCCATTGACATGCCGTGCAACCTCAACTCCTACATTACCTAAAATACCTTTCTGTGCGGGAATAGTTTCCCAATAATCATTTGGGTTTTCTTTTTTGGCTTTATCAAAGGAAACTTGTAATTGATTTCGCATATCGTTATGTACATAAGGTGTAACCGCATTTCCTTCATATCCGAGATATTTCTCAACGGGGCTATCGGTTGTTTGTCTGAATCCATTAACATAAGTTTCTCCATAATGCGTATCAACATAATCCTTTGTCATTTTAACTGCCGCTTGATAATCACCTCTTGTTGAAATGAAATTTGAATTCAATTGATTGTAAATATCATTTCCATAAATGACATCAAAGTATTTACCCCCGAACTTTGATATAGATTTGCTTCCAATATTAGGAACACTCATTCCAACCTCATCAAGAGCAAATTTATAAAGTGGTTTTGATAATCCAAGTCCACCTGCACCTTTAGATGAAAGTATAAGTCCCCATGAATTATCAAGGGTCTTCTGTGTTTTCTCATCAATATTAGATAAATTATCAGTAATCTGTCTTGCTAAATCAGTATCAGGCATTGAACCTCTTTGTTGTTGAAAGAGAGTAGCAATAGCTTTAGCCTTTTGAGAAACACCTGCATATACACGACCTTGTTCCATATCATCAAGCATTGCCATTTGATGTGAAGCTGATACGATATTGCTAGGACTTCCACTTAATAATTTATTTTCAAGGCTTTTTTCAAATACGGGAACTCTACCACCTGCTGACGCGGCTATTTGAACTTCTGCTTCTTCATAACTGATTGGACTACCTTGCTGTTCACGTTGTTGAACATAGCGATTGACTTGTGTGTCAAATGCTTTATTAATTCCCTTTTCCGTTTGTCTTGCAAATGAACTTGGGTCATTCCAAGAAGCAAGAGCATTATTGACATTACCTTGTTCAGTAGCATAAGTCTTAACAGCACTAATATAATGAAGTTGCGCTTTTTCATAGGCTTCGGGGGATACATTATTTTTTAAGTCCTGTAACTTTGAAGCCATATCAGGTGCCATTGGATTCATAGCCACAGCAGTTTGAAATGATGCCATTCGTAATGATTGGTCTTGAGACCTTAGACTATCTTGATGGGCAACATAATTTAATAAATTCTGTGTAACAGGTTGATAATCTTCATCACTTAAATACCCTGGTTTTTTGTCAGCAACCGATTTTAAATATTCTTCTCCCTTTCCTTGCGCACGTGATTTCTCATATTCATTAATCATTTTACCAGAGAGATAGCTTTTACGAGCTGTAGCAATATTTGTTTGAGCATCTTCAGGTGTGATTAATCGGGCAGCCACGGATGCTTCATTTAATTTACGGGTATTTTCTACGGCTGCTTGGGCGGCTTTATCATTTCCATTTAATCCAAATGAATAAGCATGTTGGGAATTCATATCACTAGCGAATGCATTATTATTTCGTTGGTCTTCTTTATTTTCACGAATCATTCGGTTAGATAATGATTGCGTTTGGTCAAGCATTGCATTACCAAACTGTTCTTCCATGCGCGGCTTAACTGAATCGGGTGCATTCTTTAAAATATTCTGCAAGCCTTTCTGAATACTAGCATTTGTTTTATCGATTAATTCTGGTGTAATGCGAGTTGCTTGAGCTGTTGTAATATTAGAATCCGTAATAAGTTTATTTGCTTGTAATCCTAATGTTGCCTGCGCTTGAGTTTCATAACTATCCTTCATTGTCTTATCAAAGTCAGTCAGAGGAATTCCTACATTCCCCTTTGGATTTTTACCTAATTCACCACCAACCTGTTGAGCGATTTCATTCGATGCTTTAGCGGCCACAGCAGAGCCTAAGGATGACATCCAATTTGTGTTCTCGGCATAGTTGGATACCGTATCTTGGATATCAGGTGTAGCAGTTGTCTGAATCGATTCAGTTTTATGATAGGGAGCAGGAACAGAAGGCCCAGAACTTGCGGGAACATCCGGTACACTTCGTGAGAAATCTAAATCTGACATGTATTATCCCCCTCCAATCGGAGTCATACCGAAATAATTAGAAGGATTAGATGATACTGTCTTAAACGTTCTTGAAGCAAATCCTTGCCATAGTTTCGAACTCTCGCTACTGTATTGTAATTTAGACATAATAGAACGTGTATTTAATTGATTTTCTTTTCCTAAGAGATTTAATTTTCTAATTCGTTCATCGGAATTAAAATTTGAAACCGATTCATTTAATAAACTTAATGCACTTCCTGCACCTACACTCGTACCGCGAGCAGTCGATGAAGCGATTTGAGAACCTAATGTTTGACGTAATTGCTTAACACTTTCTAAACTAGCATTTTGTGATTCTAATCTTGTTGTAGCTAATTCTGACTGGATACCAGCTTGCTGGACTTTCATTCCCATTTTCATTAATTCATCTTGGCTTTTAGTACCAAAATAATCAACTACCATTCCGGCAGCTTGCATAGCTAATAATAATGGATTCATAGTAAGTCCTTAAATCTCTACTGAATAGAAAACACCCAATAATCGGATATCAAATGGGTCATTATGTTCAATAGTAAATAATGGGAAATTAAAATCATCCCAAGCTTTCATAATACTCATTTCAAATATTCCTGTAGATGGAAATGGTGGCTCGCCAATATTTGCCATATCAAATGGTTCCAGTGCTATTGGCACTCCATTAATTGTACCACCGATAGTGTTATTAAACATGAACCTAGCCCAATTAATTCTCTTAGGTTTTGTCAAGGTAGTTTCTTTTGAAGACGGCCCACTCGAAATATTAAGTGGCATAGGCTCAATAATAGTATTAATGGGAAATCCAATATATGCGTTACTAACTTGCACAGTTGAACCATGTGATTCAAAGACTATTTGATTGTTGATATTATCTTCAGCAGGTGATTCAAAACCAAATCCATCACCAATCATTTTAACATCTTGCGCATTAAATAATATACCTGTTGCAACAGTATCTGTAGGTGAACCTTTATAACTGACTGCACAATCAAGAAAGACATCATTCGAAAGTTCTTCTAAAGTAAATATTGTAGAAAGACCCCAAGGCACAACATTACTTAATATTCCAGCACTTGAAAAATTAATTTCAGTACCAGGAATGCCAGCAAGAGCATCTTCTTGCGTTAGATAAACACTAAAGTCATCAGCATCAAGTCCAATAGCCCAATAATAATTATTAAGTGTTATTTGAGGTGAGCTAATAGGTAATGAACCTGCCGTTGTAAATTGAATAGCTGTTGGTATCGTTGTACTAAAATTACTTCCAGGTGCTGTTAATGATGATTGTGCAGTAACTAAAGAAAACTGACTGCCATTAATAAGATTGAAATTAAGACCATTCATTAGTAGAAATGCGTCGAATGGTAGTATTCTTTGCGTATAATCAGTAATAGCAACAGGAGAAATTGCATTTGCTATTTCTCTTTGAACCACAAACCAACATCTTCCATCAGAACTACTACCTGATTGTAGAAATGAGGCATTTCCATAGGACTGTTCCATTATCTGGGGAACAAACCCTGATACTCCTTGGGCTAATAATGTCTGGAATACTGCCATGGAACCATTCAAATTTATTATGAATACGAATCGGCTCCCTGCTCTATCAAGCGGAATATAAGGTGTTTCATCTACAGGGTTACGAATAGTCTGTTCATTAATGACAGAGACAACATTTGACGTATAAGCATTATTAATACCATCCCAAATCATTTGATGTGCGTCATTACCAGATAAAACTAGAATCTGATTATCAATTGATTGAGGTTGAACAACATCGGCTGGTGTTGAATCTTGTAACTGTAATGTAAAGTTACTTGGAGTAATAGCTGAAATATCCGACAAGGGACTTGAATAAATACCGGTGTTTGTATGCACTGTAATACTACGATATGGCACAATGAACTTGATATAGTTCATATTATCTGAGGTTGGATACCAAGATATGGCATCATCATCATCCGTTGTTAAGTCACCAAAATTCGTGTAATCATTAATTACACTTGTCCAAAATCCATTAGGCAAACTAGACGTATTAGCAAATAAAGCCCTGTTCTGATAACTCGAACAGACTTGAGGCCATCCTCTTGTATTACTCCATGCAGGTTCAGCCAAAAGTGCTAAACTACCTTGGATTGGGTCAGTCGAATCAAACGGTGATTCAACAGATACAGTAAATGATGTTGTGCTTGCAACGGCTGTAATTCTTGCTGAACCACCACCTCCAATAAATGCACCCCCTATATAAGATGAATTTAAAGGTGCATAAGCACTACTTACAGTCATTGTTACACCTGTTCCGACCGTTGCACTAGGTGTAAATGTTAAAGCATCATATGAAGTAGTAAGACCATTAAAATCATAAAAAGGAACATTTTTAAAAACACTCGGTGAGAAGGTCCAAGTATTTTGTTGAACTAAATTAGAACTTGTTCCAGAATTTGTAATTTGAATAGGATTAATATTATTTTTTGCGTCAAAAGAAGAAATATAAAGTGTGAAGTTTGTCGCTGAATTAACATAAATAAAATATGTAATTCCAGCATAAATCTGCGGTAAAGTTGTTGGTAACGCGCCTGAAGTAGTAAATTTTACAGGAACAACATAACCTGGCGTTAAACTTGCTGTACTAATGATTAATTGATTTCCAGCAAAACCATTAATAACTAATGGGGAATTAGCACTTCTTGTCAAATCATAAGGCACTAACCCTTGACCTGTGGCTCTAAATATAGAACTCAATGTCGTTGTAAGAATACTGTAAACTTGTGGAGCCGTTAACGTTGTAGTAACAGTAGCAATTAATATACCTTCCAAATAAACAAAAATATTTCCAGGTACATAAACCAATTGATAAACGCATTCATTAAGGTATTGGAAAGTACTAAAACTAAGGTCTTTATATGAAGTAAGACCTGATAATGTGGCTTGATAAATAGTACCGAATCGTTTACCGACTGCACCTGACGGATAGGTCAACGTGTTTTGCGCAGTTTTTAATCCATTATTGTATTCATTAACGGTAGCGCGTGCGTACATTAATGGCGAGAGTTCACCCCTAGTGAATATATCCTGTGACCATAATGTGTATGGCATCTCATAATCCCTAACCTATTTGTGGCCCTATGATACCAGTAATATTACGTTTAGTTAGCATCGGGATTTCCCATTCATTAAATTGCGGTCTATTTTGAGCATCAGCAGCCGCAGCAATTGCCCATTGGATATTTTTCTTCTTTTCCAGCCAGTCCGCATAATCTGGCTTTTGCGCATTCGATAACGCACCGAATGATGCAATTTCATAAATAAAGTAATTAATAAAGGAAGCTGTTAATTGAGCAATAGAAGGTAAAAAAGCATACTCCATGTAGATAGGCGATGACGTTCCCCAATTACACCATATTTGATTATTTGAATAGATTTCGTAAACATAATTTTCAGGAATGATTCTTATGTTTTTTAAATAACCAGCAGGTAATAAGTAAATTTGACTGAAATTAGTTTGAGGAGGTGGTACTTCAGTCGATAAAGTCAATTGTTGAATCTGGACCGCAAAACGCCAGTTACCCGTTGATAAAACGGCAGGTAATAAAATATCAAATGCTTGTTCAGCAGAAGTTACCATATCATCCGCATTATCGAGGGTTTGGATTGGCTTATGTCCAAGTAGCTGTACAGCTAGGCTTATTATACTTGTCTTAGTGTATGCGATGATTGCATTCCTCTATATAATACGTTCCTCAAAACCTAGGTTCGCAACCGAAAAGCGGAATCATTAACCGCCTGGTTTTGTTCTATTAATGATAACCCTAATGAGGTCAAGATGTCATCTATTTGCAATGTTCCTTTTTGTCAAAATATCAAAAAGAAAAGTTCTGGTCTATGTAGCCAACATTGTTATGAAAAAACTAAATACAATGTTAAAAAATATAAAGAATTTTTGCCATTATGGTCAGTAAAAAGATGTAATAAACATGGATTATTAAAAAAATCTCAGACTTATTATCATCCTTCAAATAAAATTTATATGTGTCTACAATGTAAGCCCCCTTATAATCCTGAAATTCATAAAAAATATAATGGTCGTTATAAAACTAAATCAAAAGAATCCAGATTAAAAAAAATATATGGAATATCAATATCTGATTTTCATGGCCTTATACATAAACAACAGGGTAAATGTGCTATTTGTATGCAGCCTTCGAAGAGAAAATCTTTAGCTATAGACCATTGTCATGTAACTGGAAAAGTTCGTGAACTTTTATGTGGAGAATGCAATAGAGGACTAGGATATTTTTATGAAAATATTCAATTTTTAGAATCTGCAATTAATTATCTAAGCCGCCATAAATGACGGCTTAGATACAAATAGTTAACTATTTGTACTGATGATCTCATACCAAACCCATAACTTGAATGTTGAGTCACCAGTTGTAAATGCAGCCGTTGCGTTAGAGATGTAAACAGCAGCATTCGCAGCAGAAGAGATAGCAGCACCAGTCGATAAACCAGCGCCAAACCGGAATAAAGTACTTGCAGCAGCTCCCGTAAAGTCGGTAGCAGCTTCTGTCGCAGAAGCAGCAGCACCAGCCAAGTGAGCCGAGTTGCCATATTGAAGACCTACCGCACCACCAGCAGCATACTGAGCTGAAACGAAGGTCATGTTCAATACGGCATGGTTAACGATAATGGCTTTATTGGCACCTGGTGCAGCAATAACCTGAACTGGAGTTGCATACATGCCATTGAACTGAGAAGCAGTTAAACTCACTTCTACTACATTTAAGTAACTTGGTTTTAGTTCTAAGGCCGTGCTAGCAAAGTCTAAGCCGTTACCAAGTGTTACTTCGGAATAGTTAGCAGCACTTCCAGTTGGATTACCTAATAGAACGTTTCCAGCAGAAGCTTGTTGAATCTTAGCATAGGTCACCGCATTGTTCACGATGTTGGCCGTACCTATACTCGTAGTTAAACCAGTACTCGCGACAGTGACAGAAGTTGAACTTACTGCTGTAACCTGAACAGAGAAACTGGCATCTGTACCAAAACCAAGAATCCAGTCGCCAACGCTTAATGAGGCATACTCTGATAAGAAGTAGTTAGATGCTATAATGGTTGCTACTGTGTCATTTGGTGAGCCATACATGAAAATATTTGGTGCATTTTCAACAGTGGAGGAGCCACCGAAAGGAACGACAGTAAGCTGACCTTGGTTTAAGGAAGACGAAATACACGTCCAGTTATTAATTGTAAAACTCATGGTTATTACTCCTATTCTTTAATGACTATTAACCAACCAACTCATCACAGTTAATCTGAATGATACCGAGATTATCAATCGTGATAGCGCCGGCTGAAAATATGCCATTGACTAACCAAGATGTTTCACGCGGTAGATAATTGATTTCGGTTCTAAAGTCATGACCGATACCCATACCAGTAGACTGTTTGTGCCAGAAGAATGTTTCACGAATATTAGCACTCGCAAATGGTAACCCACCTTCATTCATCTGAGGGATGATAATAATGTTTACACCTAGATAGTCACGAACGTATCCTTTATCTAACACACGGTTTTGTGTGTAGAAAGTTGAAACGAACTGGTCAGCTTGCAATAAACTTTGGAAGTTACTTGCTGACATTGCTGCAAATCGTTCTGGCAATGGTACAGCATTGTTATCAAAGAACTGAATAGCCTGAGTATACTTGCTATATGTCATGTTCGTACCGCCATCTACGATGGTCTGACCTGGACTGACAGCTAGCGAATTAATAATAATCTGGTCTGAACGGCGGCCAAGAGCATTTGCTACTAACATAGCATTTTCCATCTTAGCATCGAAGTTAACTGTCAATTCTTGTACAGAGTCAACCGCAGTAGGTGCAGTGTACTTTTGAAGAGTTGCAGAAGATTGGGTGTAACCAGGGTCTTGAATGACCACTGTTTGTAAGTAACCAGTAGGAACTGCCTGAATCTGATTTACTTTACGGAAAGAAACAGAAGCACCGATAACGTCACGTCTTACGCGAACCGTATCCCTTAACAAGAATCCTAATGATTGATATTCAGCTTTTACAAGCGCATCAAATTCAATTTGTTGGACGGCTGTTAATGAAGTAGACATAGTAATCCCCTAAAAAAATAATCAATTAATACCTAAATTAATCGTCATTTTAATCAAGGGCTTTGCTATGTTTCGATTATCCTTTTACGGGTCGATTAGCTAAGTTGTCCTTTATAAAAGAACAAATCTTGACTATATTATCCTTCTTACGCACCTACTTTGTCAACATAACCTGTTGCATTTTTAGATGCAATTTCTAATCGCTTACGAATATCGTCTCGATATTTTGGGTCATCTTTATACTTCTGAAGGTTATTTACTAACTCCATTTTCACTTCTTCAAGCGATTGACTACTGCCTTGGACATTTCCATTATTATTAGGAACTTGTGCGGTATTGGACATCATTTTTCCTCTTAATTCTTCAAGTGCTTTTATTGCATCTGCATTGTTTAGACTCTCAGTTAATCCTTCATAGGATTCTTTTGACAGATTTGCCTTAGCCCAGTTATCAAGAATTTGAACTCTTTCTCTTGCATTATCACCTAATTTTTTTAATTCTTCCCCACTATCAATTCTAAATTCATCAACATATTTATCAACAGATTCAATCATCTTATCGATGAATTCTAAAGGCACTCTTTTTTCCTTAGCCGCTACTTGAAGTTCCTGAAATGGAACATAATCAGGGTCAAGAAACTTAGATTTAGAAAAGTCATAATTCTCTGGTACTGTGCCTAATCTTTTTTCAAGTTCTGCATTACTTTTTGCCATATCAGCAACAGTCTTAAATTTATCTGGTAACCAAGAGGGTCTATCACCACTTCCTGGAATACCTTCATCAATAAACCATTTAGGTTGTTCACCACTTTCTGTACTCATTAATTATTCCCTGATTTGATTCTTTGAGTATGCGTTTGTATGCCCATATAAATCATTCTGGCAAAGTCTTTAAATCCTTCAGCCCATAACACATCAATCTGATAGGTAGCGGTTCCAGGTTTGGCTAATGCAGGAATAAGCCATCTTTCCCGCGCAATTTCCATGAAACGTTTTCCTTGTTCATTTAAAAAAAATAATTCAAAGAAAAGTTTATCTAGTTCAATCATGGCTGGGTCATTTCGCATAGCTTCAATATTTTTTTTATAACCAGCAAAATAATCTTCTTGCTCTAAAATTGGATTAGGTTGTTGTTCCATTTATTCCTCATTATGACATTGCTATAGGTTGTGAACTTGGGTTCTGGGGTTGTTCTGGCATACTACCTTGTGGATTAGCTAATTCCATTAAGCTTTGCTTGTTCTGTACTTGTTGCATAACTTTCGCAACATCTTCAGGTTTATTAAGGAAACGTTCATCAATCTGCATAAGTTCAGCTAGCATGTATGGTGTCGTCTTAGGATTAATATAAAGCTGACTAGCTTCAGGCCCCATGATTCCTTGCATGACTTGAACAAACTGAACGAATTTTTCTACTTCAGCCCTTCCACGTGCTAAGGCAAGTGGAGATTTATATCTAAATTTTATGGGCAATCCACCAATTTGAGGATAAGGTAAGAATCCCATTCTATTTAGAATAAACGCAAATCTTTTAACAACAGGCCATAACATTTCTTGTTGTTGACGAGAAAATATTGGACCAATCTTTTCAGCAAGTGTCGATTGCTTCATAGCAAGTTCATATGCGGTCTGAGGTTGTACGCTTTTAGAATCTTGTGGTTCTTCTGCAAAAAGAAGTTGTTTAATCTGCATTCTTAAATCGGCCATTGTCATCTGTGCAAATTCAGGGCTCGCACTATTAGGCAAAGGAATAAGAGGAACCTGGCCATTGCTACCAATCGGAGAAATCGGAATAATGGTGAATGGTTCGAGCTTAAACGTATGAGGATTAAATACTGCGTCACTAAATCCCATATAAGGTCTAAAAGTATTAAGGTTAGCAGAAGCAAGTTCCACCCTCGCCATTTCATTTAAACTAATAATAGAAGGTAATGCTTCCATTACAGGGCCACGTCCCCATGTTTCATTATTAACTTTTTTCCAACGCCAAACTATCCCAGGATTTGAATCTAACCATTGGTAATAAAGCAAATCATTATCAGCCCATATAGCATATAAATAATTCTGTGGTTGATTGGCGAAGTAAGCGGTTCCTTCATAGACATTTCTAATAACAGCATCTGGGTCACTTGCTAATAAAGCTTGTAGATTCGGGGTAATAATTATATTAGGCCATCGTGTATTTAATTCAGCAATCTTTAAGTTTTGCCATGTACGAAACCATGATTCAATATTCCCATTAACTGCTTCTTCAATCGCAAGTTTGTCAGCAGGAATACTAGTACACATAAAAGGTGTCTTATCATCTATCTGATTAATTACAAGTGCAGCCGTTCCTACAGCTAAATCATAATAACATTCATTGATAGTAGTATCGAAATTAGAAGCATGAATATAAGTAAATAATCTACGCATATAGTTATCCAAAACCATCTGCGCTTCTTCTAACAATTGAAGATTATCTTCGTCACCTGGATTATCTACCATATGTTCATCGACTTCTAAAAATCCCCATTGCGTCTGTGGGGGTGTCATACTATCGTGAATCTTTGATACAAAGTTTGTTACAGATTCAACAGCAGTTGTGTCATAAACACGCGTATTTTGAATAGTTCCTTGGAATTCTTTACCAGGTAAATAATATCGATTACGAAACGGTATACAGTAGAAGTAAGATGCTTGCTGGATAGGAATCCATAAATCAGCTACGTATTTCGCTGAGTTATAACGTTTACGTAAAGTTTCTAGCAATGAATTAGCTGGCATTGCTACTGGTGGCATTCCTTGGCTTGTATCCATTTATTAACCGCCTAAATTCGTAGTCATATCATTATCACCTACACCTAGAAGACTTGCATTTTGTCCACGATAAGTACTTCTTAAAGAACGAATCTGTTTTTCATTAACTTTTCTTTTCTCTGCATCTTCCTGTGTACGCGCTTCATCAAGTTGTTGTTTCGCTAATTCAGTCTGGTCTTGATAAGCTTTAATTTGGGCATTTACCATCTGTTGTTGTTTGCGAATTGCTGCAGGGTCATATAATCCACCTGTTACAGTTTTCTCTGCAGAATCTCTAAGATGTGTCCACCAACTCATATGCTATTCTCCTTATATCCAAATATGAACATATATAACCTTTGGTTCAAACTCTTCTGGCTTAATTTCTCTATCAACGTAAATAATACGCCAAGGTATTTTTATGACTTTACGTAATTCCTTTATTTGAGAAAGGATTTTTGACATCAGTATTGGCACTCACAATCACTAAGTCCGATTTTAACTCATCTATTTGTTTTTGTAACTCAAAGACTTGATGGACGTTCAATCCTACATTTACCGCTTCCATTAACTGTTTGAACTCTGAGGCAGTAAAATCGCCTTCTGAAGCTTGCTGCAATATAGCTGCATAATGCTTCGCTGGACTATCTTGTGAATTAATGTTAATCCTAATACGTGAGTTTCTACTAATACCAAATTTTGCCCAACCCATTAGCTTCCAGTGTTCAAACTCATAGTTCATTGTACCAATCTGATATTCTTTGTCTCTAATAGAACGTCCTTCTTCATACCATAATTGCTTAGCTACCATCTTTGTAAAATAGTATAGACTACAAAATATTGGATATTTTCTTATCCAGTCATAGAATGTAGTTTCACAAATCATGGCTTGTACACAAAATGCCGTATAACAACCTAAATTTTTATCCATCATAACTTTGATTAGAAGTTTACAATGGTACTCTTCATCGTATTTATAGTTATATTTTTTCTTAAAATGATTAAATATTACTTCTATATCTAATCCTGTGGTTAATGACATCGTAGTATAATTCCTAATTATATGATTAATCTATTTTAAAGGAATTTACGACTAATGTTAAATATTAATCAATTTAGAGAGTTAATTGTTAAGTCTAGTCTTAATGACTTACTGATGTATTCTGAAGATGCTGAAGAACTAATGGTATTTACATGCGCTACTGAATCATTAGGAGGTACATATTTAGCACAAATCGGTGGGCCAGCTCTTGGCATCTATCAAATGGAACCAATGACCTATAATGACATCTGGCAGACTTACATTAACTTGCATGGCCCATTAACATTAAGATTATTTGCTAACTTTAATATTTCTAACATGCCAGAAGAATCACGACTTATCTATGACTTACGCTTCGCAACAGCTATGACCAGATTATTTTATGCTCGAATTAATGAACCTTTACCATGTTCCAAAGATGAAAATGCAATATGGGAATATTACAAAAAATATTATAACACTTCAAAAGGTGCAGCAATTAAAGAGGTTTCTATCCAGCGTTATCATGATTTTGTGCAATCTCATCGCTAACATCTTTGTACATGGCTACTAATGTAGTTGTATTGACATTACAAAAACAAACCCGACAAAGAAATCGTGAAACTCGTTTATATTTGATGCTATCTTTCTCTACGTAAAAATACTCTATTGGTATGTAATCATGCGGCCCGCGATTCTTACCACACAATTCTATTAACTCTCTTTTTCTTCTAGCTTCTGCTTCATCTCTTGCAGGGTGCAAACTCATAATACGATTTCATCCGGATTGATTTGAGGTTTAGATTTAATCTGTTCTACTACTTCCCAGTCCATAGCTAATATGTCTTCTGAACTTGCGGCATACATAATGCAATTATTAATTGTTCGAACTTCGACATGGTTAATATTATTCAGTTTATTTTTAACCAGATAAACAGTGGCTTTGCCACCCCATTTCTTTCGTGTTACTCGCAAACCGGTATTAATAGCATCTAAAGCTTCTTTGAAATTCATGTAATTGCCTTGACTGCCCACATAACTGATTGCTCAAGATTTGTTTTAGCTAATGCCATCGAACGTGCATCTATACTCATATTTGCATTAAGAGATTCAAATGTATCTAATAACTCTTCTGCTTTCTCTTTTATCATTAATATAGAATCTTTTTGCAATGGGTCTAATTGCTTATATTCTTTGCGAAATGTATCTGACATTTATACCTCCAAGTACCGGCGATTATACGACACCCCAGGGCAGCCGTCTACCTACTCTTACCCAGGCTAAACGCTCAATACTCTACCCTCCTTTATAACCTCTATAACGTGGAACATCTCCGTGGAACATCTCTTACT
>Ga0209168_10000965_pt1 | contig 24512 bp, 21 predicted proteins | sample Coa_R1_FD_187156 | JGI IMG/M metagenome (GOLD analysis project Ga0209168, IMG submission 187156) | Surface soil microbial communities from Centralia Pennsylvania, which are recovering from an underground coalmine fire - Coalmine... | ecosystem: Environmental > Terrestrial > Soil > Unclassified ...
TGTTTTTTAGGGCGCGATCGATCCGCACACGCCGGTGGGACAGGGATGGCTGCGGGCTTCGCACCGTAAACTCGATCCGGCGCTATCGAAACCCTGGCGCCCGTACCACACGCATGACGAGATCCAGCCGCTCTCGTCCGGCGTCCCTGTGGAGTTGGACGTGGAAATCTGGCCCACCTGCATCGTGGTCCCCGCGGGTTTCCGGGTGGCGCTGACGATCCGCGGAAAAGACTACGAACACGCCCACCGCGGCGGAAAACTTTCCAATTTCAAGAATGAGCTGCGCGGCTGCGGCCCGTTCCTGCACGACGATCCGGCGGATCGTCCGGCCAATCTGTTCGCGGGCTTGACTACACTGCACAGTGATAAGGATCGCGAGCCGTATCTGCTATTGCCAATCGTTCCGAAGAAGTCGTAGGACAGGCTTCAGCCTGTCTGGTTTAGATTCGCGTTGGCGAAAATTTAAACCAGACAGGCTGAAGCCTGTCCTACTTAACCGACTTGCAGAAACGGCCGCAGGTCTCGGATGTTCTTTACGTTCTCGAGGCCCAAAAGATTTTGTATGAGGCTGGCGGCGTTTGCCTGGCCTAGAACCGGTTTCATCAGCTCGCGCGCTTTTGCCACCACCTCTTCGCGGGTCATCGGATTGGAAGGCGTGCCGCGGACGGAGACGACGTGCTCGACAATCCTGGTATTGTCCATCAACTTGATTTCCACGATGGCTTCGCGGCGCGGCAGGGCGCGCTGAAGTTCATCGTCGTCGAGGACCAGATTCACTTTCGCACGCATACGGAGGATCGCCGGATCTTGCATTCTTAACTTGTCGTGAGCCGATTTGAAATTCACGGTTCTGTCGATCAACATCACCGCGACCATGTGCTGCAGGCAGATATCCGGCATTTCGCGGTTATTCACGACGGAGCCCTGCGTCCTGGCTACCTGAACGTTCACCTCTTTTATCTGATCTATTTCGATGTGAGGATGCGACTTGATCAAAAATTCCAACGCATCGAGCGGGGCCTGAATGGGCGCGCCGACGGTCCATTTCTTGATGTCCGTGGCCACGATCTCGAAGCGTTCGCCGAGCTTGTCCACCAGGCCCGCGGGATTGGCTTGCGGAGCGTAAGCCTGGAAAAAATTGTCGGCTCCTGAAAAAATGTCATCGACGCCGGTCCAGCCGGATTCGACGAGCAGCGCCGAAGTGACTCCTCCACGCGCAGGCATTCCGGCGTACACGAATCCTTTCTCGATGTGCTGGGTGTCGCGCTGCCACGCGGCGATGCCTGAGGATTGCTGCGCGGTGTAGTCCAGCACCCAGCGCATCTGCTGCGGATTGAGGTTGGCCGCGCTGGCCGCGGCCGCGGCAGCGCCGAAGATTCCCACGATGCTGTGCGAGCTTCGGTGTTCCTCGGTCTGCACGGATGCGCCGCCCATCGTGAGCACCACGCGCGTGCCGACGTCATAGCCCAAGACGATCGAGCGAAGGAACGTCAGTCCGTCAACGCCGAATTTTTCCCCAGCCGCCAGCGCCGCGGGAACCACCGCGACGCCGGGATGCGCGAGAGTCGGCGCGTGCGCGTCGTCCGTTTCATCCGAGTGGCCCAAAACGCCGTTCACCATCGCCGCTTCCATGGGGCCGCACAACAAATTGGAGCAGAGTACGGTGCAAACTTTTTCGCCTCCGTAGCTTTTGGCGAACTTCAGCGCGGCCCGCCCCGGCAGCAATTCCGAACCGGACACCATGGCCGCAAAGGTATCGAGGATGTGATGCTTGGCGATTTCGGCCACGTCATCGGGCAGGGCCTGATTGCGCGCATCGCTCATGTACTCGCTGAGCCGGGACATGGCCGGACTGACGGAGTCGGCCGCGAACGCGCTGCGCGTGCGCCAGAATCCCGCAGCCGCCACAGCCCAGGCGGCGCGCTGCATCATCGCGCGGCGGTTCAATGGTTCGCTGTTCATGGCCGGCGGCAACAATGCGTGTCCACCTGTTCTCATCGGCAGTGTTCTGCGACATTGTAGCTGAAATCTTCCCTGTCGCGCGGCGACCTGAGTAGGACAGGCTTCAGCCTGTCTGGTTTAAATTTTCGCCCGCCTGCAATCTAAACCAGACAGGCTGAAGCCTGTCCTACTTAGTTGTGGTAGAAATTGAGGGTCGAAAGCCTTAAGGAGCGCCATGAGCTACGTCAGCAAACATCTGATCGAGGGCGAAGCGATTATCTACGAGACGCGCCTGCACTGGATCGTGCTGATCGGACCGCTGGTCCTCGGAGCGCTGTTCGCCGCGACGGGCATCGCGTTGCTGGTCGCCGCGTCGCAGGACGCGGGCGCCGGGCGCATGGCGCACCAGGCGACCCTGGCGGCCGGAGCAGCGTTGCTGGCGATTGCGCTGGTGTTTATCGTGCGCGGCATTTTGGAGCGCAACGCCACGGAAATGACGGTCACCAACAAGCGTGTCTTCGTGAAGACCGGTCTCGCGGCGCGGCGCACCATCGAACTGCTGCTATCTCGAGTGGAGAGCATCGGCGTGGAGGAGAGCGCGGTGGGAAGAATGTTCGGCTTTGGCAAGGTGATCATCCACGGCACCGGCGGCACGCCCGAAGTCTTTCAGAAAATCGCGCACCCGCTGGAATTCCGAACGCAAGTGCAGCAACAGATCGAAAAAACCCAGGGAAAACAAGCATAAAAGCACTTGGAAAGATTTTGCCGGGCGCTCAACTTTTAACTTGGGCGGACGGGAGCAGCAGGCGCGGGCCAATCCGTGGGGACAAAATCGACGCCCCAGAAGTGCGGCGCGGGGGTGAGGAATTCGATGCCAACGCGCTGCCCTTTTTCAGTGGCTTCGCCCAGGAACACGATGCGCGATTCCTGTTCTTCCTGGGTGAAGGGATTGGTGAGGACCAGGATGGCGTTCATGGCCAGCGGCTGGTTTAGATACATCAGGCCGCCGTGGGCGTTGATGACGATGGTTTCGCAGGCTTCACGAAAGCGGCGATTGTCAGAATTCTTTCCCGCCACGACCACGCGCACGCGCATGAAGACCCGGCTGCTGCGGCGAACCTTGTCGTATTCGTTCTCGGGCATAGTAAGACCATGCTGCGGCAGTTGTACTGTGGGGTCAACGCTAGTGTTTTGGTATGTTCCCGCGATGTAACGTGGGCCGCGATGCCAGCGGGGCTACGCCGGCGTCTAACCTGTTTCCATATGCCTCGCGCCAGATTCCGCGCTATGATTTTGCCGGACGCTCCGACGAATCCACGATTTTCGGGAGAGACCAGATGAATTTGACCGAATACATCGATTCCAAGCGCGACGAACACCTCAACGAGCTCTACGAATTTCTGCGCATCCCGAGCGTCAGCGCGCAGTCCGAACACAAACCAGACATCGAGCGCGCGGCGCAATGGGTGGCCGGAAAACTGCGCGCCGCCGGGCTCGACAACGTGGAAATTTTGCCGACGAAAATGCATCCGTTGGTCTATGGGGAATCGCTGCGCGCGCCCGGCAAGCCGACCATTCTCTTTTACGGGCACTACGACGTCCAGCCGGCCGAACCGCTGAATCTGTGGACCTCTCCGGCATTTGAGCCCACCGTTCGCGACGGCAATTTATTTGCCCGCGGCTCCGCCGACGACAAGGGCCAGGTGCATATCCACATGCGCGCGCTCGACGCGATCATGAAGACCGCGGGCAAGCTGCCGATCAACCTGAAAGTGATGATCGAAGGCGAGGAGGAAGTGGGCAGCGTGAGCCTTTGGGACTTCGTGAAGGCGAACAAGGCGCGCCTCAAGGCGGATGCGCTGGTGGTTTCCGACACGGGCATGCTGGCGAAGGGCGTGCCGTCGATCACTTACGCGCTGCGCGGCCTGAATTACTACGAAATCGAAATTACCGGCCCGGCGCAGGATCTGCACTCTGGAATTTTTGGCGGTGCGGTGCCCAACCCGATCACTATCCTGTGCGAATTATTCGCCAAGCTGCATGACAGGAACAATCGCGTGGCTATTCCCGGTTTTTACGACGACGTTGAGAAGCTTTCCGCGGCTGAACGAAAGGCCCTCAATTCCCTGCCGTGGAAAGCGGGCGACTTCAAGAAGAACGTGGGCGCTCCCGGGCTCAGCGGAGAAAAAGGATTCTCCATCATCGAACAACTGGGAGCGCGTCCAACCCTGGAAATGAACGGAATCTGGGGCGGGTACACCGGCGAAGGCGCGAAGACGGTAATCCCGTCCAAAGCGTACGCGAAATTTTCAACGCGCCTGGTGCCCCACCAGGATGCGGATAAAATCACGCGGCTGGTGGAAAAGCACATTCGCAAGCAGCTGCCGAAAACCGTGAAAATGAAATTTACCGTGCACAGCCAGGGCAACCCCTGGGCCGCGCCTTACACGCACCCGTTCTTTGAGGTGGCGCACAACGCCCTACAGAAGGGCTTCGGCAAACGCGCCGTCTTCATCCGCGAAGGCGGCTCGATTCCGTTTGTTACGCAAATGCATGACACGTTCAAGGTGCCGTGCATCCTGCTCGGCTTCGGATTGCCGGATGAAAATGCGCATGCTCCGGACGAGCACATCTCATTGGAAAATTATTTCGGCGGAATTAGAGCGGTGGCGCAGTTTTACGAGGGACTGGGACGCTTGTAGGACCCACCGCGGCGACGCAGGCTGAACAGTCTGCGAAACAATTTAACACGCTGTCATTCTGAGCGAAGCGAAGAATCCCTCTTTGTTTTTGCTTGTGCGTAAATCGAAGAGAGGTTCTTCGCTTCGCTCAGAATGACACAAAATTCCAGGGGCCGAAGCCTGCAGTACGTGCTTCGCTACATCGTGGACAATGAGGCTTGCCTGCCGCGCGCAAATTCCTCCAGCGTGGCGTTGGCCGTGGCAATAATTCCCAGCGCATCGGAAACTGCTTCGACTTTTGCGCCCGGCACCACGATGTACATCTCATCCGCGCCCAGGTTGGTGTAGACGCGATTGCCGATACAGCCCAGCGTGGTGACCGTTCCATGCGCGAGGGCCGCGGGCAGCGCCATGCACGAAGGACGACCGAGCAGCGGCAGTGAACTGCTGGCGCCGGCGCGGATAGCGGCTTCGTTCAGCAACATGGCGGCCGGCGATTTGCAGGCGAAGAGCACCACGCTCGGCGGCATGGGCGCGTCGGCGAGCGGGGCGAAGACCACGGCCTTGGGCTCCTGCGGGAGGCGCGGAATCCCGGGCACTTCCTCCGGCCGGACATAGCCGATATTGAACATCATGCCCAGCATGGCCTCGGTTTCATGGACGCGGTCGGGAGGCAGCTGAATGTTGTGGGTGTAGGCTCCCACGGCGCAGTTAAAGTGATCGGCTGGAACGGTATAGAAGGTGCCTCCAGCGGCGGCCAGACGCCAGAAGCTGCAGCCGGCGGGCTCGGTGCCGGAGAATTTGGGGATGCCCAATGGCTCTGAGTCAAGAAACGTGACAGCGACCGGCCGGCGTTCCAGCTTCAGCCGTGTTGTGAACAGCTTTTCCACTTCCTTCCAGTTGGCCATATGGGCTCCTCGTAAATTTCCCGCAAGTGCAAATCGCTAGATTAACACAGCCGCGCCGAAGGCGCAGCGCGGAAAGCCGCATCAAATCACGGTTTTTTAATGTTTTTTCTTGCGTTGCGCGGTCTTCGCCCGTATAGTGCTCGCCGTGCGTGGCTCGTAAGCTCTGACGCCTACGGCCACATGCGCAGTATCAATTCTGAGGAGGAGATAGAAACTAGATGGCAAAACCACTGAGCAAGTCCAAGATTGTCGCGCACATCGCCGAAAAAGTGGGCACGTCCAAGAAAGTGGCCGCGCAGTTCTTCGAAGAACTGTTCAAGCTGGCGGTAAAGGAAGCCAAGGGCGGCTCCGGCAAGTTCGTGATCCCGAACATCGGTCGCGTCGTGAAGGCGCACCGCAAGGCGCGCATGGGCCGCAATCCGCAGACCGGCGAAGCGATCAAGATCAAGGCGAAAACCGTTGTGCGCCTTCGCGCCGCCAAGGCTCTGAAGGACGCTGTTCTCGGATAAGAGCGCGCTTCAGAAAGCGGCATTTTGGGTGTAGCAACGTGCGGGCTGGGTGTCTCGCCGTGGTTCCGAATCCGCTTCGGCGGCTGGCCGGGACGTGGCATCTGCTGCTCAAACGACCCAGCAACTTTTAAACTTTGCGGTGATTGCATCACTGCTCTTCCGCCCCGGGTCCGGCCCTCCGGGGCATCGTTTTTTTGACGAGTTTGCGCTCGTCTCGTTGTTTTCATTCCGCTGGGATTTTCGAATCGAAGCCTGAGCCGACATCCGCACCTTCAGAGATTTAGCGTTTTAACTTCAAACTGTCGATTCCCGTTGGACTTCGAGTTCGCGTCCAGGAGGTCCGACCTTCAGGTCGGACGATCAGGAACAGATAGGTGGGCCTTCAGGCCCTGCCGCTTCAGGGGCTGAAGCCCTCGTGTACACAGGCTTGAACGTCGGGGCTGAAAGCCCCGACCTCCTACCCGAACCCGGGCGACGATTTTCAAATTGGGACATTAAAGACAAATCTATGGGGCTCCTCTCCCTGGGTTGCGTTATCTTGAACTTGTGTCTGCTGAACGCCGGAATATCGTCCTGCGATATATGAGACATTACCCAGTCCCCGCCACACTTTTGAGGGCTGCGCTCGGCCCCTGCCGCTTCCTTCGAAAGAAGCGGCGCGAAGGTTCTCGCTCATGAACGATGGCAACACTCCCCCGGGTGCGGTGGCCGGGACGCCGACGAAGGTGCCGGACTCCGCCGGGTCCAACGTCGCGGGAATCCAGTGGCTGGGATCCCGGATCCGGTCGCTGCGCCTCTCGGAAGGCAATCTCTTCCTGGTGCTGGCGATTGTGATTGGAATGTTTTCGGGGCTGGCGGTAGTGTGCTTCCGGATTGCCATTGACCGGGTGCACCTGGCGCTGCTCGGGCCCGCTCTCGTGCCGTCGCATTTGCGCGTCGTGCTAGTGCCGGCGCTTGCCGGCCTCGTCGTCGCGTTTCTGGTTCAGAAGTTTTTCCTGGCCGCCAGCGGCAGCGGCGTCAACCAGACCAAGGCGGCGGTGTATATCTTCGACGGCTACGTGCCGTTCCGCACGGTGATCGGAAAATTTGTGACCTGCTCGCTGGCGATCGGCAGCGGCCAGTCGCTCGGCCCCGAAGATCCGTCGCTGCAAATGGGAGCGGGAATCGCTTCCGCGCTGGGCAGGCGTCTGAAACTTTCACGAGACAAGTTGAGGCTGCTGGCCCCGGTAGGAGCGGCGGCCGGACTTGCGGCTGCGTTTAACGCGCCCATTTCCGCGGTTTTGTTTGTGATTGAAGAAGTGATCGGAACGTGGAGCGCCACGGCGCTCGGAGCCATCATTCTGGCGGCGGTGTCCAGCGCCGTGGTGATGCGATCTTTCCTGGGCGGCGAGCCGATGTTTCACGTGCCTCCTTACACGCTCGCGCATCCGGCTGAACTGCTGGCCTATGCGGTGCTGGGCGTGGTCAGCGGGGTTCTCTCTCTGGCCTTCACGCAGATCATCGCGTATTTCCGGCCGAAGCTTCGCGCCCTGCCGCAGTGGACGCAATACTTGCAACCGGGAGCCGCGGGCCTGCTCGTCGGCCTGGTGGGGCTGCGCGTCCCCGAAGCCATGGGGACGGGCTACCCGTACATCGATCAAGCGCTACACAGCCAGTACACCTGGGAAATTCTGGCGCTCCTCGGATTGGCGAAAATCCTCACCACCAGCCTGTCATTCGTGAGCGGCACTCCGGGAGGAATGTTCGCGCCGGTGCTGTTTATCGGGGCGATGATTGGCGGCGCGATCGGCGGGCTTGAGCATCATTTTTTTCCGCAAATCGGAGCGTCCGTCGCGCCATTCGCTCTGGTGGGCATGGGCACGTTTTTCGCGGGTTTTCTGCGAGTCCCCATCACTTCCGTGTTTATGGTGGTGGAGACCAGCGGAAGCTACTCGATCGTTCTGCCGGTAATGATTTCCAACACCATCGCCTATCTCATTTCGCGCAAGTACCAGGACGTGGCGCTCTTCGATTTGCTGGCCAGGCAGGACGATCTGGAATTGCCATCCATGGAAGAGCAGCGCGAGCAGATTGTGCTGCGCGTCGAGGACGCCATGCGGCAGCCGGACATGCCGCCCTTGCAGGCCGGCGATACGCTGGCGCGCGCCGTCGAAGTCGCGGGAACTTCCACGGAGGAAGTCTTGCTGGTGCGCTTTCCGACCGGCCGGTGGGCTGGCATCGCCAGAAACGAATTGCCCAAGATTGCCGAAGGACATCCCCCGGAGACGCAACTGCGCGAAGTGCTCTCAACGGAACGGCTGCCGATTTTGCATCCGGACCTGCGGCTGGATGATGCGATGCGATTTATTCAGGGGCGCCCGCTGCTGCCGGTGGTCGGCCGCGCGGGGTCGCGCAAGTTAGAGGGAGTGCTGTCGCTGGCGGATATTTTGGCGGCGTATCAGAGAGTCTCGCCTTGAACGGCTAGGCGTTTCGTGGCTCCACTCGTTATTTTGAATTTAGATGGCGCAGACTTTTTCCTTACGTGCACTTCGATACAATCGGCCTCCGCGGACTTTCATCTTGCAAAACCGCACAGCCAGGAGTGGCTGTGCTACTTAGTGCGCCAGGTCCGACGCGTACACCAGCCTCACGCCGTCGCGCTGCGCCTCCGGCAACATTTCGTTCAGCACTTCGAGCGTGGCAGGATGCGGGTGGCCGATCGCCAGCGCCGAGCCCTTTTCGCGGGCGTCGCGAATGGCCAGTTCGAATTGCTTGCGGATCGCCGGAACCGATTGCTGGTCGTCCAAGAATACATTGCGCCGGGCGGCTGCCACTCCGGCGGCGTGCGCCGCGGTTTCCGCGACGGTCGCCACCGTGGTGCGGCTGTCGATAAAAAATAGATTACGCTCGTGCAAGAGCGGCATCAGGTCGTCCATGAGTTTCTGATCGGCCGTGCCCAGCGAACCCTCGTGATTGTTCACGCCCGCGGCGTAGGGAACCGTTTCCAGCATATCGGCGAAAGTTCTTTGCACCGCGCCAGGAGCCATGCCCGGGTGCAGTTCGATGGCCTCATCCTTGTTCCCGGCGTTCGAGGCCATGGGCAAGTGCAGCATCACCTGGTAGCCGCGGCGGTGCGCCTCTTCGGCGATTTCGCCGGAATCCACTTCGTGCGGCAGAACGGAAATAGTCAGCGGATAGGAGAGGCGGAACAACGCGTCCGCCTGCTGGCGATCGTTGCCCAGATCGTCGATGACAATCGCGAGTTGCGGACGGCCGCGCGCGGGCGGCGATGACGGCTCCGGCGCTTTGGCCACCGGCGTAACCAGGTGAATGGATTGCGTTCGCTGGCCATTCATCAGGTAGTCAAAACGCTCAAGGCCGGGCGCGCCGGGACGCACGACTCGCTGAAGGTGATGGAAGTCCGCGACGCGCGCCATTTCGGCTTCGATGGCGTCGCGCGCGGCAAGATCCGGCGCGCCATCTTTGGTGAGAGGAATGGTGATGTAAATCTGGTCCGCGGCGGGCGGCTGTGGCTTGCCCGCCTGGCGCGGAGCGCTTTCCGGGCGCATGCCCACTTCGGCGCGCCCGCCGCTGGCGTTCCGCGCGGCGAATACAAATTCACGGGTGATATTGCGGACAGCCACGCTGGAAATCGGATGGGATTTTTTCTTGCAGCCCAAGGCAAAGGAAAATACGCACGCGAGCAAAAGGACCAGGATGGAATTGCGGACAAATGTAAGAGTAGCGAACGGGCCGAGCGCGTCCGGTCGGCGCTTCACACTTCAGGCGGCCTTCTGAGCCCCGCCGCTTTTCAGCAGTTCAAGCCCCTTGTTGTAAACCGGGTCATCGGATTTGGGCAATTGTCCCTGCCCGAGGGGCGCTTCGTCCTCGGTGTCCGTCGCAGGCGCGGCGGCGGGATCGATGGACTTCGGGTGAACTTCCACGGTGGGCGCCACGCCGTCTTCGACGATGGATTTGCCGTCGGGCGTGGAATAAAACGCGACGGTGAGGATCAGCGCTCCGCCGTCATCCATCGGAATAATTTTCTGTTCGGAGGCGGAGCCGAAGGTGCGTTCGCCAACCAGATCGCCCCGCTTGTTGCCCTTGATGGCTCCGGCCAGAACTTCCGCCGCGCCCGAAGTGCTGGGCGAAATCAGGACATCCACGGAGGAGCGCCAGACGGCCTTGTCCGGTTCGGCTTCAAAATCCTTGTGCGAAACGGTCTGGCCTTCGAGCGAAGTGATCTTTCCGGAATTGAGGAAGAGCTGAGCGGCCACCACCGCTTCCGGAACATCGCCGCGGGTGCAGTCGCGCAGGTCCAGAAGCAGCTTGTGCACGCCCTGCTTGTCGAACTGCGCCAGCTTGTCATGCAGTTCGGAAACGTCCAGCGGCTCGATCGCGGGCATGCGCACGTAGGCCACATCGTCGCCGATGCGGTCCGCGGTAATGTGTTCCGGGCCAATCACGGCGCGATTGATGCTCACATCCTGAGGCTCGGACTTGCCGCGGCGAATCACCGCCACTTTCACGGGAGTTCCCGGAGCGCCCTGCAGCAGAGCGGTGGCCTGGCCGACGGACATATCGCGCGTCGCGAAGCCGGCAATGGATTCCAGAATTTCGCCGCTGCGCATCTGCGCCTTTCCAGCGGGGCCGTCGGGAACCACAGAGACCACCACGATGTAGCCGTAGCGTTTCGATACCGTCATGCCAGTCTCGCCGTGGACGCCGTTTTTCAGGCGATCGCGGTAGTCCGCATATTCACGCGGGCTCAGGTAGCCGGACAGCGGATCGAGCGATTCGAGAAGCCCGTGCATGGCTCCAGCAGTGACCACGGCCATGTTGGGTTCATCGACGTAATCTTCCTGAATGTGCTGCAACACCTCGCCAAAAACGCTCAGGGAGCGGTAGGACTTGTCATCGGAGGTCTTGCCGAGCACGTAGCCCAGCCCGACGTAGAGGAACACGACGACGGAAAGTGTGACGATGCAAATTCTAGCGAGGCGGCTCATTCGTATTGGCCTCAATCGTAAAGATAAAATCCTAATTTATGATAGCACGAGTGCCAGGGCTTGGCGTGCATGGTTTCTAGGCGCCTGGGAACCTGTCCGGCGGGACAGGCTGAGGGCTTCGGTTAGTAGCGTGTATTCTCTTCAATTGGCGCGAGATAAGTGTGAGATATGCGATCATGCCAGCACAGCCGGTCATCATCCCAGAGCGCCCAGATAAATCCCAGGCAACACGTCGCGGCGGAGATGGCGTAGCCGGCGCTGCGCCAAACCATCTGGCGTGAGGTTGGCACGCGGCCGTCAAAGCTGACCACCCGCAAGCCGCGCAGCATCATTCCGGGCGTCGATCCGCCGAAAACGGTGAACAATGCGAAATACTGCGTGTAGAAAAGCGCAAAGGTGGCCGCGGCCAGTGTCAAGTCCACCCTGTTGAAACCGATGCGTCCGCCTAGAACGGAGAAGAGCGCGAGCATGCCGCCATAGCTGAACAGCAGCAGCCCCAGGTCCACGACGGCCGCCCGTCGGCGTTCGGGCAGCGAGGCAGCCGAAGTCAGGGGCGCCTGGGGCAGCACGGCTGGCGCAGCATCGGGCCATGGGGAGTAGCGTGCGGCAGAGGCTGCTTGCAGTTGCGGAATGGCGATTTCGAATCGCTCCGTGCGTTTGGCGCGCGTGCTGGAAGTCTTCTTCGCACGCACTGGCGATACAACTTCAGTAGCTACAGGGGAAGGACCGTCAATTTCAGTGTCGGAACCGGGATCGAAGGGCAGCGCGGTTTGCAATCCGGCGGACGCACCGCCGCGACGGCGCGCGCGATAATCTTCTAGCTTGCTGGAAACCTCGCGGCGCCACTCGGACTGAACGGCCAGATTGCCTTCGGTCAGAGTGGTCACCCGGCGTGAGATGGACGTGTGCCCGGAGCCACCCAAAGGGGCATCGCAAAAACAGCACACATCGGACGGATCGCCGTTCACGGCGCCGCACTGCTGGCAGGTTTTTATCACCGTTCCGTTTTGCGCTGCGGATGTCTCGCCGAACGGAAGTCGGGAGTCGCGGATATTCTCCATCAACGCGGGATCGCGGCGAACATTTTTCCGCGAGTTTGATGCGAATCGGATACCCCAGGCAGCCTGGGGGGCCGCTGTGCAATCTATAGAGTTTGCGTATTCGTGGCACAGACTTTAGAGGCTGCGGAAGTCCAAAGCTTGTCATTCTGAGCGAAGCGAAGAATCTCTCTTCGATCCGTGTCTAGGAGAAGAAACCCGGAGAGATTCTTCGCTTCGCTCAGAATGACAACATCGCGAGTTTTCCCGCAATCTGTTCAGTCTGCGGATTTTTGTTCGATCCTGGCTAACGCCGGCCGCCTGGGATCGCGAACGGAACCCCACAGACTGAAGTCTGTGCCACTGGGGCTGGAATCGTTGTAAGCCTTCGGGGGGAATGCTAGGCTAACGAGCCGTTTTTATTTCACGCTCTTCGAGACAACCGATCTCTTTGGATCGATGGTGGGATCGATGGGCCGCGCAAAATCATGCGATATTTCCTTCAATTCGGAGCCGCGCGACGTGGCCGCATCCTGCTTGCAGTCATCGCGAGTCTCTTGACGGTGCGCGGAGTCGCCGCGCAGGAACTTACCGCCCCATCCGCCTCAGCGGCCCAACCCAGCGTGCGTCTCGAAGCCGAACAGCAGCGCAAGGAAGGCGACGTTTACATCGCCGACGGCAAGGTGGAAATTCAATATAGGAACCTTCGCTTCCGCGCCGATCACGTGCAGTATGACACCAGGACTTACAAGGCCACGGCCACCGGCCACATTCTCTTCGATGTGGACACCCAGCACCTTTCCGCCGATTCCGCCGAGTTCAACGTGCAAAGCGGCGAAGGCGTGTTCGAGCACGTGCGCGGAGAAGTGACCACCGAGCACCAGCCCAACGCCAGCGTGCTGATCTCGCCCAACCCGCTGGTTTTTGAAGCGCAGGAAGTGCGGCGCGTCGACGCGCGCACCTATGAAATCGACCATGCCTGGGTGACCGTGTGCGCGCCCGACAAGCCCGTCTGGAAATTTTTCAGTTCGCGCGCCACGCTGCACGTGGATCGCACCGTGGCGATGATGAATGCCGATTTCCGGATCTTCCGCATTCCACTGCTATACACGCCGTACGCTTCACTGCCCGCGGGGCGCAACCTCCGTAAATCCGGATTCCTGATTCCGGAATTCGCGGACACTTCGGTGAAAGGCATCGTGATTGGCGACGGCTACTACTGGGCGCCCAAGGACTGGACCGATATGACGCTCGGTCTCGCCTATCTGAGCCGCCGCGGATGGCAGCAGAATGGAGAATTTCGCGCCAAGCCCTGGGAGAATGTTTCCGTTTCCGCGAAATATTTCGGCGTGATCGACCGCGGGCTGCCCGGGCCGGTGCTGAACGACCAGGGATTGCCGGTGCTGAATTCCGCGGGTCAACCGGTCACCGCACTGGAGAGCCAGGGCGGCCACACCGCGCAATTCAAACTGGATGCGCAACTGCGCGACGGCTGGCGCGCGGTGGCCGATTTCAACCAGCTTTCTTCGCTGATCTTTCAACTGGCGTTCGCGCCGACCTTCGGTGAAGCGGTGAATTCCGAGGTGCGCAACGCGGGTTTCCTGGTCAACAATTTTCGAGGATTCAGCTTCGATTTCGCCGCCACCAGCTACAAGAACTTCGTGAACGCGCAGCCGCAGGTCAGCGCCGACGTTCGCCGCGCTCCCGAAGTGCGATTCAGCTCGGTGGACCAGGCACCGTGGAAAAATCTGCCCATTTATTTCGGCTTTGACGCCTTTTCGGGCGCCGTGCACCGGGACGACGAAAACCTGATCACCGATCCAGTGACGGGCGTGGAGTCCGTGCAGCCGGGAGTGGCGACTTCCGCGTTCGTGTCGCGCTCGGAAATCGCGCCGCGCGTCGAGGTGCCGCTGCGCTGGGGGCCCTGGTTGGGAGCCACGACCAGCTTCACGTCGCGCACCACTTTTTACAGCGCGGAGTTAGTCGGCGGCACGGTGGTGAACAACACGCTGCGCCGGACCACGGGGGAAGTGAACGTCGACCTGCGGCCGCCGACGCTGGAGCGCGTGTGGCAGACCTCCAGCGGAAAATGGAAGCACACCATCGATCCGGAAATCGAATACAACTACGTGGAAGGCGTGGATCAATTCAATCGCCTGATTCTTTTCGACGAGGACGAGACGCTCACCAATACCAACGATTTCGTCTACTCGGTGACCCAGCGTTTGTTTCACCGCTCGGGGGACGGCCCGGCGAACGATCTGGTCACCTGGAGGGTCGCGCAGGCGTATTACTTCGATCCGACTTTCGGCGGGGCGCTGACGCCCGGCACGCGCAACGTTTTTCAGGCGCTCGATTCGATCACGCCGTTCGCGTTTGCCGACGAACCTCGCCGCTTTTCGCCGATCAACAGTGATTTGCTGATTTCTCCCGGCGGCCGGTATGACGCCGAAGTCCGCCTGGATTTCGACACGGTGCGCCACCGGATCACCACCGCCGAAACGCTGCTCAAGATTCACGCCACGGAGAATCTGAATTTCACGGTGGCGCAATTTTCCATCGACAATACGGCGACCGTCGCGCCCTTCAACGCCGTGCTGCAGCCGGCCGCCAACCAGATTCGCGCGCAAGCGGGGTATGGCTCGTCCAATCGCCGCGGGTGGAGCGCGCAGGCCGGTTTTGGCTATGACGTGAAAGAAGGTTTGCTGCAAAATCAATTTATCGAAGTAAGCTACAACGGCTCGTGCTGCGGACTTTCCCTGGAGTACCGCCGCCTTTCGCTGGGGGAAATCCGCACGGAAAATCAGTTTCGCGTTTCGCTGAATATTGCGAACATCGGAACCTTCGGGAACCTGCGCCGGGAGGAGAAGCTTTTCTGATCATGAAGAAGGACGATTCGCTCGCGCATGCCACGATCGAGGAGCTTGCCGCGCTGCTGGCCAAGCGCAAAATCTCGCCGGTGGAATTGACGGACCTTTTTCTGCGACGGATTGAACGGCACAATCCGTCCCTGAATGCGTTCCTGACGGTGACCACCGAGCAAGCATATGCCGCGGCGCGCACTGCGGAAAAGCAACTCATGCGCCGCAGAAAATCGCGCAGTGGAAATTCGCCGCTGCTTGGCATTCCCATCACGATCAAGGACAACATCTGGACACGCGGCATCCGCTCCACCGCGGGATCGAAAATTTTGAGCGATTTTGTTCCCTCGGAAGATTCCACGGTGGCCCGAAAGCTCGCTCAGGCGGGCGCGATTCTGCTTGGGAAAACCAACCTGAATGAGTTTGCCTACGGGATTACAGGCGGCAACGTTCACTACGGGCAGGTGCACAATCCGTGGGACCGCGACCGCATCCCGGGCGGTTCGAGCGCCGGTTCGGGCGCGGCCCTTGCCGCGGGATTGTGCGCCGCTTCCATCGGCTCCGATACCGGCGGCTCGATTCGCGTGCCTTCTTCTTTCTGCGGGACGTTCGGCCTGAAGCCGACGTTCGGGCGCGTCAGCGTTTTTGGCAGCATGCCGCTGGCGCCGTCGCTCGATCATATCGGGCCGATGGCTCGCAGCGCGGCGGACGCGGCCATTCTGCTCGGCGTGATCGCCGGGAAAGATCCGCTCGACGCGACTTCCTCGCAGAGGCCCGTCGATGACTACTTGGCGGTACTGAAAAAACCCTTTCGCAAATTCCGCCTGGGCCGCCCGCGCGAGCACTACTGGGAAAAGCTGGACCCCGAGGTGCGCCGCGCCGCCGATGCCGCCGTGAGCGATATGGAGAAGCGCGGCGCGACCGTGCGTGAAGTGTCTCTTCCGCACGTGAAAGAATCGCTGGATGCCGCCACCGAAATTTCGCTGGCCGAGGCGCTGCACGTTCACCAGGCCGCCGGATTTTTTCCGGCGCGCGCCGCCGAATATGGCGACGAAGTTCGCCAGCGCATTGAAGCGGGAGAAAAAGTTTCGGCGGTTCGCTACCTGGCGGGCTTGGACGTGAGAAAGCGTTTGCGGGCCGAATTTGAAGCGGCGTTTCGAGAGGTCGACGCAATTGTTGCTCCGGCGCTGCCGGTTCCCGCACCGGTCATCGGCGCGGAATCCGTGCGCATCGACGGCAAAGAAATTGGCATCCGCCCTGCCATCGTCGGCCACTGCCGTCCGGCGAATTTCTGCGGACTGCCTGCTGTTTCCGTTCCTTGCGGATTTACGCGCGGCGGGCTGCCGATCGGTTTACAGTTGATCGGGCGGCCTTTCGATGAGGCTACACTTTTGCGGATCGCGTTGTCATACGAGCAGGCCAACGATTGGGGTACGCGGCATCCGGTTGCATAGCGTGCCGCCGCTAGGCCAAAACCGGACAGGCTGAAGCCTGTCCTACTTAATTCCCCGGAGTTATGGGAAAATAGATGTTGGTTGAATCGTCGGCGGGTGTTCAGCCGTCTAAACCAACGAAGCATTTTAGGTCTTGCTCCACCCTTCGCCGGAGATCTTTCGTCCGATGCAAGTTTCGATAGTCTACGCGTTTGTAGCGGGAATCATCTCGTTCCTGTCGCCGTGCGTCCTTCCGCTGGTGCCCGGCTATGTCTCCATGCTTTCGGGCATTGGGGTCGAGCAACTGCGCACCGGACAGCCGGCGCGCAACAGCCTGTTCGCATCGTCCGTGGCGTTTGTCTGCGGATTTTCCGTCGTGTTCATCAGTTTCGGAGCTTCAGCAAGCGCGGTGGGCCAATTCCTGCTGCAGCACAAGGCGCTGATGGGCCCGATTGCGGGCGCAGTCATCGTTCTGTTTGGTCTCCACCTGGTTGGCTGGCTGATCAAGCTGCCGGTGAACGCGGGTCTGGTGATTGGCGGCGTTCTGGCATTCGGCGCGGCCATTCTGTGGCGGCGCTACGGAACGGACACGGTCGGCCCGGGCGGCGTGCTCGGCTCCGTGCAACTACTTTCGGTCGCGCTGATTTTTCTGGCCGGCCCTTCGCTGACGCGCTGGCTGAATCGCGATGTGCGCTTCCACAATCTGGGCAGCCAGACGCCCGAAGAAGCCAAGTCCGGCGGGGCGCTGTCCGGCGTCACCAGCGGCTTTCTGCTCGGCTTCGCCTTTGCGTTCGGCTGGACGCCGTGCATCGGCCCGATCCTCGCCGCCGTGCTGGTTCTCGCCGCGAATACGCAGACGATTTCGCGCGGCGTTTTCCTGCTGGCGATCTACTCGGCGGGCCTGGCCGTGCCATTTCTGCTGACCGCGATCGGCATCAACCAGTTCCTGCGTTTTTACCAGCGCTTCCGGCGGCACCTGCACACGGTGGAAGTCCTGAGCGGAGTGCTGCTGCTATTCGTCGGCGGGCTGATTTTTCTGAACCGGCTGACGTGGCTGTCGGGTAAACTGGTATTTCTCAACAAGTTTTCGCTGTAAGGAGTTGGCGCTATGAAAAAGGGCATTTTTATCGCTGCGGGCGTGGTTGCGCTGCTCGCGGTCATGGTCTGGGCAGACCACAAATTTCCCGCGGCCGGAGCGCCCGCCGCTAAAGCTCCCGAAAAACCGACCGACGCGCCGACGGTCACGCTGAAGGACCTGAACGACAAGGACGTCAGCCTGCAGCAGTACAAGGGACAAGTGGTGCTGGTGAATTTCTGGGCCACATGGTGCGCGCCCTGCAAAGTGGAAATCCCCTGGATGATTGAATTCCAGCAGAAGTACAGTCCTCGCGGCTTTACCATCCTCGGCGTTTCCATGGATGAAGACGGGAAGAAAGCCATCAACCCGTTCCTCGAAAAAGAACGCTTCGACGTGAACGGCCAGAAAGAAGCGATGGACTATCCCATCCTGCTGGGCAGCGACGCCATCGCCGAGAAGTTCGGAGGCATCCTGGGCCTGCCTACCAGCATGCTGTTCTCGCGCGACGGTAAGAAGGTCCGCACGATTGTGGGACTGGTGAACCACGACGATCTTTCCAAGGCCATCGAAGGCTTGCTGTAATTGACATTTTTTTCTGGGATGAACCCATCTCATAAATGGTCAGGCCCAGAACGAGATGGCGGTTCAGGGGCTAAAGCCCCTTGTTTGCTGGGTGCTGAATGTCGCGGCTAAAGCCGCGACCCACAAATATGTTGGTGAGGGTCTACCCCATCGATCGATAACTAGGCTGACTTCCCCGCTGTAATTCGTGAGTGACGAGCATCAAACCTTCGAGAAACACTGCCTCCGCATGAAACTTCCTCGCGCGCAGCGCATATGAAACAATAGAAGCTTGGCGCGCGGCGCATGAAACCCAGACTCCATTCTTTTCGTGAACCGGTCGGCGTGGCGCTGGAAACCCTGCGCACGCACAAGATGCGCTCGTTTCTCATGCTGCTGGGGATCGTCCTGTCGGTTTCCACCTTGATCATGGTGGTGGCGTTGATCTCCGGGGTGAATTTGTACGTCGCGAACCGCATCGCCAACCTTGGCTCGAATGTTTTCCTGGTTTTGCGGTTTCCGATCCTTACGGATATGGACGCGGTGGTGAAGGCCACGCGACGGAATAAGCCCATCACCTGGGACGACTACGTGTACCTGCGCGACAATTCCAGGCTGGCCCTGCGCATCGGCGCACAGGCGAGCACCCTCGGCCGCACCAAGGCCAATGGCCAGACCGTCGAAGACACCACGATTTACGGCGTGACCGCGAACATTGGCGACATGAAGACGGAAGGCCCGGCGTCGGGCCGCTACATCACCGATATCGACAATGAACACAGGTCCTACGTTGCGCTGATCGGCTCGGATGTCGCCGACAAACTTTTTCCGGGCACCGACCCGATCGGCAAGGAAATCGATGTGGACGGGCGTCCGTATGAAATTGTGGGCGTGGGCAAACCGATCGGCACGGTGCTGGGCCAGACGCAGGACAATTACGTGTACATCCCCATCGAGACGTGGATGAAGTTCTACTCCACGGGCGCCACCAGCCTGGGAATTAACGTGGAAACGCGCGGCGGAGGCTGGATGGCGCGCACCCAGGACGAATTGCAATCGCTGATGCGCGCGCGGCGGCACTTGAGTCCCAGCGAGCCGGACAATTTCGGCATCGTGGACGGCGGTTCGCTGGTGGGATTATTCCAGCGAATCACCGGGGCGCTGGCGGCTTCCATGGTGGGAATTGTCGCAGTGTTCCTGGTGATTGGCGGTGTGGTGATCATGAACGTGATGCTGGCAACCGTCACCGAGCGCACACGCGAGATCGGGCTGCGCAAATCCCTGGGCGCGCGACGCGGCGATATCCTTTTGCAATTCCTCACCGAGACGGCGGTGATGTCCACCATCGGCGGAATTATTGGCGTGGCCCTGGCTTACGTGTTCGCCCTGGTCATCGCCGCGAACACGCCGGTGCCGATGCACGTCCCGATTTCGGCGGTGATCATTGCCCTCACGGTGTCGACGGCCGTGGGCGTTTTCTTCGGGCTGTATCCGGCGAGCAAAGCCGCGAACCTCAGCCCGATTGAAGCGCTGCGGCAGGAGGTCTGAGCCACAGCCGGAAATTTTGGTTTGGCGGAATTTTATGCGAATGGCACTCGGCGAAAATGCGGCCATGGCCCTGGACACGCTCCGGGAGAACAAGCTGCGTTCGTTCCTCACCGTGCTGGGCGTGGTCATTGGGATCACCGCGCTGATCACTGTGGCTTCGATCCTGGTAGGTTTCTACTCAGACGTGACCGCGTACCTGGCCGACTACGGCGTCAATACGGTTTGGATTTTTAAAGTGTCACCCGGCATCAACACCGGCCGCATGACCGCCGAGGAGCGCAACCGCAAGCCGCTGACCTATGAAGACGCGCAGGCCATCCGCGAACAGTGCCCGGCGGTGAAGGAAGTTTCCGTATCAGTCATGCAGCGCATCTATGACATGCACCGCCCTCCCGTGATCACCGCGCGCTACCAGGACAAGGAAGTTAGCGGCCTGAATTATTCCGGCTCGGACATTTACTATCCCGACGTCTACAACGCGAAAACGTACATCGGCCGCTATTTCACCGAAGCCGAAGACAACCACCGCGAGGACGTGGCGGTCATCGGCTACGATCTGGGCAAAACATTTTTTCCGGACGGCAACGCGCTGGACAAGATTATTTACGTCGAGGGATTTCCCTACCGCGTGATCGGCGTCTTCGAGCACCGCAAGGGCGAACTCTTTCAGGACCCGCCGGTGGAGAAGCAAGTCCTGGTCCCCTACCACACCTACCGCAAGCACCATCCCGCCGATGACGAGCATTTTATCGGCGCCGAGACCTATCCCGGAAAAATGTCAGAAGCCAAGGACGAAATCAGCGCGGTGCTGCGGCGCACGCGGCACGTGCCGTATTCCGCGCCGGAGAATTTCGGATTGTCTTCCGCGGAGGAAGTGGCCGCGCAATTCAAGCAGATCACCGGTTCGGTGGCGCTGCTGATCGCAGTGGTCAGTTCGATCGGATTGCTGGTGGGCGGGGTTGGCGTGATGAACATCATGCTGATGTCGGTCACGCAGCGCACGCGGGAAATCGGCGTGCGTAAGGCGATTGGGGCGCGGCGGCGCGACGTGATCTGGCAGTTCTTGACGGAAGCCATCGTGCTCACCGGGGCCGGAGGCGTGATCGGCGTGGCGCTCGGAATTGCCATCAGCCTGGTGTTGAATGTGGTGTTTCCGCGACTGCCTTCGAGCGTGCCGCTGTGGGCGGTTCTGCTGGGCGTGATTGTTTCGATGTCGGTGGGACTTTTCTTCGGGATCTATCCGGCGGTGAAAGCCGCGCGCCTCGATCCGGTGGATGCGCTGCGGTATGAATGAGATTCTTCAGGCTCTCTTGTCGCGCAGGTTTTCGATGAGGCTGCCAAGCATCCTTCCAATTTCCGCGCTGGCCTCGAGCGCGGAGATGATTTCATTTTCCTCGAGATAGTCGATCCTGCCGGAAATCATCAGATGGGTTTCCAGCTCCTCCAGCGAGCCGTTGGCAATCGATAGATGTTGAATGTACTCGCTCAGGCTTCTTCTGCCGTGCCCCTCAGCGATGTTCGCAGGAATCGAAACGGCGGCGCGTCGAATTTGGCTGGCGAGCCCGTAAGCTTCTGACTGCGGCAGGCGTCTGGAGAGTTGGTAACACACTTCGACCAGATCCATAGACCGCGACCACACGGCAAGTTCGCGATAGTTGATTTCCAGGCCGACGAAGTACGGTACGACGTGAGGTTGCGTTGACATCATTCGTGACACCTCTTGGTCATTGAAGTATCATAAAGCCGCACTTCGCGCAAATGGTTTTGAAGGCGATGGTTTCTCGACGCGAGCGCCTGCCGCTTTTTCAGTAGCCGCTGGCCACCCGCCTTGCCCGCGCCCCAGCTTCGCGCTAATCTGTACCCACCATGGATGAACAAGCATTTAAGAAGCGCTGCGATGAGGCATTTGATTTGCTGCTTCGCCGCCTGCAAGCAGTCGGCGACGAGCGCGGATTTGAAGTGGAGGGTGGAGGCGGCAAGCTCGAAGTGCTGTTTGAGGACGACGATGAAACCCGTTTTGTCATCAGCCCGCAAACACCGGTGCGGCAGATTTGGATTTCCGCGCTGACCACCAGCTTCAAGTTGGCCTGGTCGGATGTTGCGGGGACATTTGTGTTGGAAAAGACGGGCGAGACGTTGATCCAGTTGATGGGGCGAATCCTCAGCGAGCAACTTGGCAGTCCTGTGACCGTTTAAACTATGAACTCACCAATTGAAAGCGCGTTGCGAATCACCCGCATGCCCACGCATGCTGGCGGCAATCCTGGCCCGCGGCTGTTTGCGCGAATTGTGTTTCTGGCGCTGGCCGCCCTTGGCGTAAATGCATCGGCGCAAGACATTCCCGCCGCGGCCAACGTCCTGCAACCTCAGGCGTACGTTTCCCTGCAGCCGGTGCCGCGCGGCCGCGCCTTTCAGGTCGCCATCGTGGCAAAAATCTCTCCGAACTTTCACATCAACGCGCACGTGCCTTCGGAAGATTACTTAATTCCCACCAAAGTCACCGCGGAACTCGCTCCCGGCGTATTTCTGGTGGAGACGACCTATCCGCGCGGGGTGATGCGCGCGTTTCAATTTTCCAAGACGCCGCTGCGCGTTTACGAAGGCTCGTTCACGGTGATGATGAAGCTGCGCACCAGCGGCACCGCGCCGATCGGGCCGCAGAAACTTGCCCTCACTCTGGCCTACCAGGCATGCAACCAGGAAGCCTGCCTGCCGCCTACCAAGATTCCCGTTACTGCGGACCTGGAAATCGCCGCGGTGGATACCCCTTCGCATCCCGCGCATGCGGATATTTTTTCCGCGGCGCCTGCTGAGAAATCTCCTGCAGGCCACTAATCTCCGGTTGCGGTATGAATCGTGTGGAATCTAAACCCGCACCCTTGAACGTCTCAAGGGTGCGGCACCCCGGCTCTGCCACTGGATTTCGACTTTTGCCCTACTTTGGTCTAAATCAGGCTCGCTGAAGCATTGTCCTACTGGGTTAGGGTGCGGCTGGCGGTGCGGAGGCGGTTTACTACTCGCTCTTGGCCGATTACTAGCATGGTTTCAAATAGCGGCGGGGCTACGGCTTGACCTACGATTGCTACGCGCGTGGCGTTGATCAGCAGGCCGGCCTTTACACCTTCGGCGGCGGCGAGTTCGCGCAGCGCGTGGTCGCAGGCGTCGTGATTCCAGTCCGCGAGGGCCGCGAGAGCGTCAGCCAGTTTTCCCAGCATCGCGCCCAGGCGCTCATCCTTCCAGAATTTTTCGCGGGCTTGCGGATCGTATTCAAAGGAATCGCTGAAAAAGGCGCGCGCCCACGTGGAGAAATCCGGGAGCAGGCGCGTGCGCGGGCGCAGCAGGTCCACGGTTTTGGAAAACCACTCGCGTTTTTCAGCGGCCCATTCGGGCTGCCACAGTTGGGAACGCTCCAGCTCGCCCTGCACCGCGGGCAGCAGCTCCTCGATCGGAAGGCGCTGCAGGTACTGCGTGTTGAACCATTCCAGCTTCGGCCGGTCGAAAACGGCGTTGGTGCGGCTCACGCCTTCGAGGGAGAACCGCGTGACGATTTCCGCGGTGCGCATGAATTCTTCATTGCCCGCCGACCAGCCCATCAGCGCCAGAAAATTCCGGAACGCCTCTGGCAAAAATCCTTCGTCGCGATACGAACCGACGCTGGTCGCGCCGTGGCGCTTGGAAAGCCGCGTGCGGTCCGGCCCGAGGATCAGCGGCACGTGGGCAAAGACTGGCGGCGTGGCGCCCAGCGCGAGATACAGCAATGCCTGCTTGGGAGTATTGGAAATGTGATCCGAACCGCGAATTACGTGGGTGATGCGCATCTCGATGTCATCGACCACCGCGCTCAACTGGTAGGTCGGGCCGCCGCGCGCCTGGCCCTCCTTCGGCGAGCGCAGCAGGACGAAGTCCTCGATCTCGTCATTGGAAACTTCGCGCGGTCCGAAAACAGCGTCGTTGAACCGAGTCACGCCGCCGAGCGGAACGCGGAAACGGATCGCGGCGTTTTCCGCGCTCAAGCCTGATTTGCCTTCGCGGCACGCGCAGCGGGTGATTCGCCGCGGCCCTTGCTCTTTTTTTGCGTCCTCGGTTTCCTCCACCGCGTCGCCGCCTGCGTATTTCTCCGCCGGGCAGTCGCAGTAGTAGGCGGATCCCTGTGCCGCAAGCTTAATGGCCGCTTCCCGATGCAACTCCAGGCGCTGGGACTGAAAGTACGGCCCTTCATCCCAGTCGACGCCGAGCCAGCGCAGGCCGTCAAGAATTCCCTCCACCAGTTCCGGGCGATTGCGTTCGACGTCCGTGTCCTCAATGCGCAGGACCATGGTGCCGCCGCGGCCGCGCGCGAAAAACCAGTTAAACAGGGCGGTGCGCGCGCCCCCGACATGCAGATATCCCGTCGGCGAAGGCGCAAACCTCACGCGAATTTCGCCTGCCGGCTTTCCCGGTGCGCTTGAAGTCGTGGACATGTTCCTTGCAGGTCTCTCCTGGCAGAGAAAAACACTTCATCTTAGCCGAAGCGGCTCAGGAAGGCGAGTCAGCGAAGGAGGTGGCAGCGTCATGAATCGAAGATCGAATTGCTGATGTTGACGGTCAGGAGGTCGGGGCTTCAGCCCCGACATTCAGGCTTGCGCTCCGTGGGCTTTAGCCCCTGAAGCTTCAGGGCCTAAAGGCCTCTAAGATACGCCCCTGTTGTCCGACCTAAAGGTCGGACCTCCTAAGCACTCAATTGTGCGAGTCAGCAGGTGCGCCCTACATCAGCGGAAGTTTCGTTGAAGGTTTCGTGGAGGATGAGAAGAGGGCTAACGATTTTTCGGCGAACTTGACGATTCCAGCGGCAGCGACCGCGAGCCTGATCTCGCAACGCACACCCAGTTTGCGATTCAATCTAGCGGCGGCGAGCAGTCCTGCCGACGACGTGCAGCGACGGCATGGGCTGAGTGATGCGGTCGGCGGCGAACTTCAAAAGGCGGTGG
>Ga0209168_10000966_pt1 | contig 24509 bp, 22 predicted proteins | sample Coa_R1_FD_187156 | JGI IMG/M metagenome (GOLD analysis project Ga0209168, IMG submission 187156) | Surface soil microbial communities from Centralia Pennsylvania, which are recovering from an underground coalmine fire - Coalmine... | ecosystem: Environmental > Terrestrial > Soil > Unclassified ...
TTTCAGCCTTCGATGGGCCAGACGGAGACTTGGCATTCTTCGCAGGCGACTTCGACTTGCTCGAGGGCTTTCAGAATCGCGCTCATGCGCGGCAACTCGCCGTCTTTCTCGACAATCCATTGCGCGTATAGCTCGCCGTAGCGATCCGCGACGAAAACTCCCTGGCGCACCAAGCCGCCGGGGCCAAGCGCTTCGGTGCCCAGGTAGCGCACGATCGATCGTCCGCTGGCATCCGTCCCGGCAATGATTTCCGGCGGCAAATTCTCAGGCATGCCCGCTGCCGGGGGCTTGGAAAAGACAACCAACCCGATAGCGTCTTTCTGTTTCCAGTCCTCAGCATGGGCCGCAATCTGGCTCACGAACTCCCAAGTTCTTGGCGAATCCGCGCGCAGCAGCGCGATCACGCGATTCCTCTTCTGCTTGAAATCCCAAGCGGAGACGCTGCGCCCGTCCGGAGTGCGCAAAGTGAGCGCGGGTATCTGTTGGCGAAGGCTAATGGTGTTTTGCATAAATTATATGGTTACTCCGTGAGGCCTCACTCTATCACCATGCACCAATGCTGGAATAGAAAAGAAAAAGCCAGTATCGCCCATCCGATACTGGCTTTGATTCCCGCTTACAGAGGAAGGGTTGTCCCGTCGTTTTTCAGCTACAGCCCGAAGTGCTGCCGCAATTCTCGCATTTGTAGCAGCTACCGTTGGGAGTCATCAACATGCCGCATTCGGAGCAGGAAGGCGCATCGTCAATCGCCGCTCGCGGTCGCAGCTTTTCTTCCGCGGTCGCTGTTGCGCTTGCCGGAGCGATTGTTGACGCCACAGGTCCATTCGCGACTGCGGCAGCTTCCGTTTCGCCGTTCCGGACCAGGTAATCGCGCGAAATAAACTTCCCGCCGAGCCAGCGTCCGATGTAGTCGATGATCGACTTGGCGTACGGAATTTCCTTGTTCCCCGTGAACCCCGAAGGCTCAAAGCGGGCGTTCACGAATTTATCGATCATGGCGCGCAGAGGAACACCGTATTGCAATGCGATCGAGACAGAAAGCGCGAAGCCGTCCATGATTCCGGAGAGCGTCGAGCCTTCTTTTGCCATCTTGATGAAGATTTCGCCCGGCGTGCCATCGTCATACTTTCCGACGGTGAGGTAGCCCTCGTGCCCGCCAACCGAGAATTTGTGCGTGATGGAGTTCCGCTCGCTGGGGAGCTTTCTGCGTTCTGAGCGGAAGAGCTCCTGTTGGGCGCCCACGGGCGTTTCTACTTTAACCGCTGCCGATGCTGGCTGCTCCGCCATTCCCGTTTTCTTCTCGCCCGCTGCCGAGAGCGGTTGCGAACGCTTCGAGTTGTCGCGATAAATAGCCACGGCCTTCAACCCCAGCTTCCAGGATTCAACATAAGCCTGCATCACGTCTTCCACCGTCGATTCTTCCGGCATGTTGATGGTCTTCGAAATCGCGCCGGAGAGGAACGGTTGTGCCGCGGCCATCATCTTCAAATGTCCGCGCCAAGCGATTGAACGCCCGCCGTTGGTCGCAAGCGAGCAATCGAACACCGGCAAATGCTCGGGCTTAAGGTCCGGCGCGCCTTCGATGGTTCCGTGCTGGTCGATCCAGTCAACAATCAGCGACGCCTGGACATCGGAATAGCCGAGGCGCATCAGCGCCATGGGCACGGTGTTGTTCACGATCTTGATTACGCCGCCGCCCACGAGCCGTTTGTGCTTCACCAATGCCAGATCTGGCTCGATGCCGGTCGTGTCGCAATCCATCATGAAGCCGATCGTTCCGGTCGGGGCCAGCACGGACACTTGCGAATTGCGATAACCAAATTTTCCGCCGTGGTCGACCGTTGTATCCCAGGCATCGCGCGCGGCCCGCAATATTTGCGGCTGGACATTGTCTTCCTTGATAGGCCGCAGAGAGTCGCGATGCATGCGCATCACGTCCAGCATCGCCTCTCGGTTCGTTTGATAACCGGCAAACGGGCCCATTCTCTCGGCCATGCGCGCCGATTGCGCGTAGCCTTCGCCGGTCATCAGCGCGGTGATCGCGCCGCAAATGTCGCGGCCCTGGTCGGAATCATACGGCACGCCCAGAGAAAGCAGCAGCCCGCCAAGGTTGGCGTAACCCAGGCCAAGCGGGCGAAAATCGTGCGAGTTCCGCTCGATCTTCGGTGTTGGATAGCTGGCGTTGGAAACCAGAATTTCCTGCGCCGTGATGGTGACGTCCACCGCGTGCCGGAAACCTTCGACATCGAATTGTCCATTCGACCCGAGGAATTTCAGCAGATTGAGCGATGCCAGATTGCAAGCCGTGTCGTCGAGGAACATATATTCCGAACAGGGGTTCGACGCGTAAATTTTGTCCGTTCCTTTGCAGGTGTGCCAGCGGTTGACCGTGGTGTCATATTGCATGCCCGGATCGCCGCATTGCCATGCCGACTCCGACATTCTGCGCAACAGGTCGCGCGCGCTGAATTTTTCAACGGGTTGGCCGTCATTTACATTCCGCGTCCACCAGTCGCGGTCGTCTTCGACAGCCTGCATGAATTCGTCAGTAACGCGCACGGAGTGGTTGGCGTTCTGGAAGAAGATGGAGCTGTACGCTTCGCCGTCAATCGAGGAGTTGTAGCCCTGCTCGATCAACACCTGGGCCTTGCGCTCCTCCTTCATTTTGCAGTCGATGAATTCCGCGATGTCGGGATGGTCAACGTTGAGGATCACCATCTTGGCGGCGCGCCGCGTTTTCCCGCCGCTCTTAATCACGCCCGCGAACGCATCGAAGCCTTTCATAAAACTCACTGGTCCGGACGCGATTCCGCCTCCCGAAAGAGTTTCCTTGCTTCCGCGCAGCGTCGAGAAATTCGTTCCTGTTCCGGAGCCCCACTTGAAAAGCATGCCCTCGGTCTTCGCCAGGTTCATGATTGAATCCATGCTGTCCTGCACGGAATTGATGAAGCACGCCGAGCACTGAGGCTTCGCCTGCACTCCAACGTTGAACCACACGGGCGAATTGAAAGCCATTTTCTGCTCGACCAGCAAATGCGTCAGCTCGTCTCGAAACGCCGCTCGCGATTCCGGCGACGCGAAATATCCGTCGTGCTCTCCCCAGTGCACAATCGTATCCACAACGCGTCCAATTAATTGGCGCACCGAGCCTTCACGATCTGGCGTGTTCGGCTTTCCGTGAAAATATTTCGACGCGACGATGTTCGTCGCTGTCTGCGACCATGACTTCGGAACTTCAATATTATCCTGGCGGAAAATCACCTGCCCCTTTTCATTCCCAATCTGCGCTGTTCGCCGCTCCCATTCGACCGCATCAAATGGGGCCACCTTGCCGTCTGTGAATTTGCGCCGGAATTCCAGCCCGGTATGAATTGTCTTGCGGTCCTGTTGCTCGACGTCCATTTTCCCTGCCAAATTACCGCTCAATGCCATTTTCGTTTCCGCCATATTTCTTTCCGCCTCCGCGCAGGCAGTCCTGCCGCTGATGGATTTACCGGGTGGGGAGAGCGGATTAAACAATTATACCGCAATCCCGGAGCTCCGGCTTACGCGACGGTTAGAGAGGGCAGGCAGCCGCCGTTCGATTCTGGAGAGAATGACTCTAGCTCTTGGAGCAGTTCAACGCAAGCCGGGTGGCAGTGGATTTCCACACTGCCAAAAACCGAAAAAAGAAAAAGCTTCGCTCCTCCCGCACTTTACACTGCAAATACGGTCGGGCGACTGGCCCTTGATTTCGTCGGTTTTTAACCCGGGTCGGCACCGTGAATTCTTCGTCCCCCCGCTCGCGGCCCGAACCACACTCCCCGAATCTGGGAACGCAGTATTACCGGGTTGTGGAAAAAGTGTCAAGCAGAAAGCGCAACGCCACCACAAAATCTTTGGGTGCTAGTGTCCAACTTGTCTACAGATGGTGGTTCAGTCGCAAAATGGCACTTCGCAATTCCTCATTTGCTCCGCTCCGCAATCGTGGTTATGCTTATGTGCATCTAATCCTCATGCGGCTCTCGCGACAAATCCGCCACCTGCAACGAATCACAATCGTCGTGCTCTGCGTCTGTGCAACGGTGCCCGCGCTTCAGGCGCAGTCCAAGGCGAAGCACTCCACAATCGCTCACGCGCCGGCCAAAAGAATCTCGCTCGCGGGTGTGCCGAATTTCGGCGAGGTGACGCCAACTCTTTATCGCGGAGCGCAGCCGTCCGATTTTGGTTTTCAGAGCCTCGCCAAAATGGGAATCGATGTGATTGTCGATTTTCGCGGCTTGAATTTGAATCAGGAGAGGCACGAAGCCGCGGCTAACAACATGAAATTAATTCTGCTGAGCTGGGATTGCCGGAGCCCGTCCGACAAAATTGCCGCGAATTTCCTTCAAATCTTAAAAGAAAATCCTGGCAAGAAAGTTTTTGTCCACTGCTATGGCGGCATTGATCGCACCGGCGCGATGATCGCCGTTTATCGCATGGCGAATGAGGGATGGACCGAGCCCGAGGCGATGAACGAAATGCATGCCTTCGGTTATGCTTTCATGCACCGTGTCTGGTGCCGCGCCGTTGATCAGTATGTAAAGAAATTCCCGCAGGATATGCAGGAAGACCCGCAGCTCGTAGCCCTTCACGCCGGCGCGCCGCCTCGTGCCGCTAACTGATTAAACCGTGGTCGGATTATTCCTTGCCAAGGACAACGTTTATGTCGTTCCATACAAGCCAGTGCGCATTCAGATCGGCAGCGCCGTACCGCTTGTAGAAACGTCGCGCTGCAATATTGGACGGCTCAGCGTCCACGCAAATCCGTGACACTTTCTGCTCGGCAAACCATGCCGCTAACTTGCGAAGTAGCGCCGATGCGATGCCGCTCCCGCGACGCTCCGCGATGACATTGATCCACTCCAACTCTCCGTCGCAGGCGTAGCGACGCGTTAGATGCCCGGCGATAAAGCCCACCAGGGCACTATCTTCTAACGCGACGTAAGTGACACGAGGCATCAGCGCATGCTGTGGATGGAGTTCGCAGTCCATGTAACGCGAAATGCGAACCCTCCAATACTCTTCCGTTTCCCAATCATCGGCGCGGATATGCGCCATTGCCGGGATGTCGGATTTGTCAGCAAGCCTATAAAGCACAGTGCGCATGGAAAACAGCGGATCAATCTAACGGCGTAATATCGTCAACGCAGGTCGCCGCCCATCAAGTCGGAAAACGAAACGAGCTAGTGTTATTCGTATCGCAGAGCTTCGATGGGATCGAGCTTCGCAGCTTTCATGGCGGGCCAAACGCCAAAGACCAGCCCGACTCCCACAGACACCCCGATGCCGACCAGTACAGCCCACAGGGGAACCGCAGCTTTCATCGAAGTGACGTGCGGAATCAGCATGGCGAGCCCGCTGAAAAATAAAACGCCGAGAATGCCGCCGGAGCCTGTCAACGTCATGGCTTCGAATAGGAATTGCCACGTGATGTCGCGGCTGCGCGCGCCGATCGCTTTGCGCACACCGATCTCGCGCGTCCGTTCCGTGACGCTCACCAGCATGATGTTCATCACACCCACGCCGCCGATCAGCAGTCCAATCGAGCTCAGTACGATCAGCACCAGAGCGACGCCGCCGATGATTTGGTTGAACTGTTCCTCCTCCTGCACCTGTGTGGTGATGGAGAAGTTGTCTGGCGCGGTATAGGCCACTTTCCTCCGGCGCCGCAACACTTCTCGCGCTTCGTCCACCGCTTCGTCGACCTTCCCGTGATAGGCGAGTAGGCGGAAGCCATTGTCCTGGGCGGAGGGAAACATTTTCATGAACGTGTCATACGGAATCGTTACGCGCCGGTCTTCGTCCTGCATCCCAAACCCGCCCGGGGGTTTTTCATAGACGCCGATCACAAGAAAGTCCCCGCCGTCAATCACAACGGTTTTATTCAAGGCGTCATCCGCCGTTGGAAAAAGCGCTGTCGCGATATTTTCTCCCAACACCACTACTTTTTCATGATGGTCATTTTCCGCGGCCGTGAAGAAGCGCCCCGCCTTCAGTTGAGCGTTCCCGTAGACTTCCATGTACGCGGGAAAAGTGCCGCGGAACTCCATATCTTGAACCTGATTTTTTTGAAAGCGAATGCTGTGCACTTGATTCCAATTGAAGACCGAAATAGCGATTTGTTTTACGTTGGGGCATGAGGCCAAGATCGCTTCACCGTCGGCGAGCGTCAGCGGTGGCCTTTCGCGCACTTGCTTCGGCACACGCCCCACATGCGGTCCCTGGTCGAAGCGATCCACGTAAGCGGTGTCAGCGCCGTAGCCTTCGATTTCCGCGGCGACCGTAGCCTTAAATCCTGTGATCAGCGATGCAACAATAATGATCACGCCCACGCCGATCACCACCCCCAGAACGGCCAGCGCGCTCCGCGCCTTGTGTGTCCGTAGCGTGTCGAAAGCCAACGCCAGATTTTCGCGGATGTCTTGTTTCATCGCACACCTCTACGTTTCGGCTCGCAACGCTTCGATCGGGTCCAGCCGCGACGCGCGCATGGCCGGATAAATCCCGAAGAAAAGCCCTACTCCGGTCGAAAGCAACAGCGCAATTACCACAGCATGAATCGGAGTTGAAATCGGCAGCGGCGATACCGCGCGCACCAGCATGGCGATGGCCACCGCCAGCAAGACGCCCGCCAACCCTCCCACACCCGACAGAATCGACGACTCCATCAGGAATTGCAGCACGATGTGCCGTCGCCGCGCGCCCAGCGACTTTCGCAAACCAATTTCCCTGGTCCGTTCCGTGACGCTTGCCAGCATGATATTCATAATCACAATTCCGCCGACTACCAGGAATACACTCGTCAGCCACACGGCGATGCCAAACAGATTTCCAGTGAGTTTTTCCCACAGTCCGGTTATGGACGATGGCTCGATGATACCGAAGTTGTCTTCCGTTCGAAACGGCACGTGACGCCGGGACCGCAGCAGCACGCGCACTTCATCTATCGCTTCCGGCATCGCCTCCGTGCTGATCGCTTCGACGAACATGGTGATCGAGTCATCGGCGGCCATCCAGACTGTCCGGTACGTCGTCAGCGGCAGCATCACAAAGTTATCTCGCGACTGGCCCAGGATCGTTCCCAGTGACTTGGCCGTGCCTATCACTTGGCACTGCTGTGCTCCGACCCGCAGTTCTTTCCCGATCGGATCGACTCCCGGAAACAATTTCATCACCACGTCGTTGCCGAGAAAACAAATCGGCGTGCGATGATCTTCGTCGGCATATGTGAAAAAACGCCCGGAAGCAACATCGAAATCGCGCACTTCGGCAAATTCCGGCGTTGCTCCGATCACTTGCACGTCTTCCATCAGATGCTCGTTTTGATGAACGTCCGCAATCGTATTTTCTTCCGCCGCCACTTCTTTCGAGTATTGCAGATGGTCCTTTAGCGCGGTGTAGTCTTCCATACGCAGTGGCGGTCGTTTGTCCGCTTTCAGGAAATCATCGAAGTTCGTGACGATGCCGATGCGATCGATTACGAACGCGTTGGAGCCCAGATTGGCTATCTTGTTGGCCACGTAAAGATTCAGCCCGTTGAGAACGCTCATCACGGAGACGAGCGTCGTCACCGCCAGGATGACCCCGAGCAGCGTCAGGAAACTGCGCAGCTTATGCGCGCGCAAGGTATCGAACGCAAGCCACGTTGCTTCGCGCAGCGTCACGCTCGCCTGTCGAAACCCTAGTCCTAATTTGGGCTGCCGTGGCATCTAATCAGTATAGACGTTCCTTAGGAGATAAAAGTTCTCTCAGGGACAGAATTAGTGGCCAGGATGACGCTCTCGATACCAATCGTCCAGTCCCCGCCCGCAATGAAGGAATAATGTCGCTACAATACGAAAAGCGATAAAACGAGTAGAGGAATCGTTTCTCTAAAGCCATCATACGAGATTCTCCGAAGGGAAGTGAATCTTCGTTTGCAATGAAGCGCCTGGTCCAATTCGGATGCGCCATCGCAATGGCCCTTGCCATCTGCCTCTTACCGCTCCTTGCGGCGCAGCAACAACCCACGCAGCCGGCGTCCGACCAAACCGCCCTCACGCCAGCGCAGATCCAAGACCTTCTCAGCCGCATCATTGCCAACCAACACCGCAACGATGTGGCGCTAGACACGTTTGAGCGCTTGGAGCACCACGTCGAGCGCAACAGCTCCAACGGCCGCGTTACGGAAGACAAGCTCTATCGTGTAGTACCCACGGGAAGCGGCACTTTGAAACTCCTGGTCAGGGAAAACAACCAGTCTGTGTCCCCCAGCGAATATCAGCGCCAACTGCGCGATTGGGAGCGCGTTCTTCAGGTCGCCGTTCATCCCGACGACCCGCGTCAAGTTGCCGTTGTCGCCAAGCAAAAGAAAAAACTGAAAGATCGCGAACGCCTGATTAACAGCGTTTTAAATGCCTACGTGCTCACTTGGATGGGCCGCGAAGTTCGCGACGGCCGCGTCCTTGAAAAAATACAGCTGAACCCCAATCCAGCGTATCAGCTTCGCGGTGACTCCACTGACTGGCTGGTCCACGCTCGCGCCACGATCTGGGTAGACGCGTCAGCTGACCAACTCGTTCGCGCCGACGCCAACATCGTCCGCGACATTTCGATCGGCGGCGGCATTCTTGGCAAAGTCTATCGCGGTGGCCATTTCATCATGGAGCAAGCGCCCGTAGCGCCCGGGATCTGGGAGCCCTCCCTCTATCAATACGATATTTCCGGCAGGAAGTTTCTCTTCATATTCACTTTGCATGAAGTGACGTCGCTGGGCCACTATCGCTTGATCGGTTCCCCCGACCAGGCGCTCGCCGTCGCGCAGGACGAGTTGACTCACTGTTGCAGCACTTTCGCGGGCGATCCCTAAGCAGTGCCAGGCCGCCCGGATTTTTGACGCCAGCCGGCCGTGGACGATTTCTCCTGGATTTATTTCGCGAATTTCTTGCGCATTTCGCCGTACACCGCAGCAAAGAAACCTGGAGGATTGTCTTCAACGAACGCGACGTGCGGCTCATAATCTTCTAGTCCTCGAATGATTTCACTCGCTGGCAAACTTCGTAGTAAATATACGTGCGGACGCCCGCCCGTTGCGGCGTGCTCTTCGCCTTGCACCTGAAAGAATTGGCCGCCGTAACGAATCGTCAGCGGATATTTCCAGTGCGCCTTCGGCTTGCAGGAGGCAATTTTCAAATCCCAAATTCCGTCGCCGCGTGTCACTTCGTCTTCCACAAGTCTTGGCTTTACGCGCCATTCACCCGTCTTCGCAAGCCGAACAGCACGATCGAGGAGCACGAGCGGCAGCGTCCCGGGGACCTCATGCGTTGCCAAACCGCTCATGGCGCGCACCGCGCCCTCCACGCCAAAGTAGCAAATCAGCCATGTCAGCGGGTGCACGTACATGGACAAAAGTCCCATGGGGCCAGCATAAGGCCACGGAATCGACCTACCGATCGCCGGACCATCTCGCGCGACAAAGATTGAATACCACGCGATCAGCGCCACCAACGCCAGGAGGGACTCAATAATTCCCGAAAAGACCGTCGCCCGCGACCAATTCACCCCGATATCACCCCAATATGCGGCTCGCAAGCGCGCAGGCAAAAACGCGAGAATTGGTCCAGCCAGATAAGTCCACACGATGGTTGCTCTTGGCTTCCCAAGTTAGGTGGGTTGCCACGCGCGGACAAGCTCCGTTTCAGACTCGACGACGAAAACGACAATCCGCCGCTACAGATGATTTTTTGTGGATTTACTTCGCGAATTTCTTGCGCATTTCTCCGTACACCGTGGCAAAAAACCCCGGAGGATTGTCTTCAACAAAAGCGGCGTGAGGGTCGTAGTCTTCCAGTCCTCGAATGATTTCACCCGACGGCAAACGCCGTAACAAATAAATGTGCGGACGCCCGCCCGCTGCGACGTGCTCTTCGCCTTGCACCTGAAAGAACTCGCCGCCATAGCGAATCGTCAGCGGATATTTCCAGTGCGCCTTTCTCTTGCGGGAGGCAATCTTCAAATCCCAATTTCCTCCCGCGCGCGTCACTTCATCGTGCAACGGCGGCAGGCTCCATTCTCCGTGGTTCGCAAAACGCATCGCGCGATCAACAAGCCGTAGCGGCAAAGTCGCGCTCGTTTCCATCCTGGCCCTGGCGTTCAGAGTTCGAATCAGCCCTTCGATGGCGAAATACCACAGCACCCAGGTTGCGGGATGCATCGCGATCACGACAAAGGCCAGCGAGCCAATCGTGCCGCTGCCAACATTTAAATTGGGATGCGCGCGCACAGCGAGATCAATCGCACGGTGTGCCCAGTGACCCGCCGAGTACACATACCAGAATACGTATGCCGTCAGCGCGGCGATCGCCTGCAGAAGGCCCGACACAACCGCGGCCTCCCGCCAATTAACGGAGTCTTCAAAATGCGAGCGTTTGCGCCAGCCCTCGGGCACTAAAACGAGGATCAAGCCCGCAAAGAAGGTTCTCATTGTGGTTGCCTTAATCCAAAACTAGCCGCGATGACACGGTACGGCAAGCTTCATGCGCAACTTCGCGGCGAAAACGACAATCGGCTCCACTAGAATTCTGGCGCGACGCTTGCTGCAAGTCGCTCCCTTGACCGTGATTGCGGCGGCCAGTAAGCTATCTGTTCCCAGCAATTGGGCAAATAGGCGAGAGCGCGTCAGCGCTTTCACAAACGACAATGGGCACAATACAAATCACGCTGCCGGACGGGGCGAAACGCGAAGTCGCTGGAGGAACAACTCCCGCGGAAATCGCGCGCCAGATTTCGCCGCGACTCGAAAAAGAGGCGCTTGTTGCGCGCGTTGACGGCGAATTGTGGGATCTTTCTCGTCCGCTGGATGAAAATATTTCGCTCGCGATTCTCACTCCGAAGGATCCCGAGGCGATTCAAGTGCTGCGCCATTCCGCCGCACATTTGCTTGCGGCCGCGGTTATCGAGCTCTTCCCAAACGTAAAATTGGGCATCGGCCCGCCGATCGATAACGGTTTCTTCTACGATTTCGTCCGCAACGAGCCTTTCACTCCCGAAGACCTTGAACGTATCGAGAAAAAGATGCGCGAGCTTGCTTCTCAGAATATTCCAAACGAACGCAAGTTGCTGCCGAAGCCGGAGGCGCTGAAGTTTTATCGCGACGCGCAACAGGAATTCAAATGCGAGCTGATCGAGGAAAAAGCCATCGAGCCCATGGTGTCGTTTTACACCACGGGGAAATTCATCGACTTTTGCAAAGGCCCTCACATTCCTTCGACCGGACGCATCAAGGCGTTCAAGCTGATGAATGTCGCTGGCGCGTACTGGAAAGGCCACGAAGGCAATCCGCAGATGCAGCGAATTTACGCGGCTTGTTTTTACACCCAGGCCGAGCTTGATGAATATCTGCACAAGCTCGAAGAAGCCAAGCGCCGCGACCATCGCAAGCTCGGTCAGGAGCTCGACCTTTTCAGCATTCAAGACGAAGCCGGTCCCGGGCTGATTTTTTGGCATCCCAAAGGCGGTCTCATCCGCACGATTGTCGAGGACTGGCTGCGCGCGGAACTGCTGCGACGTGGTTACGATCTTGTCTTCACTCCGCACGTCATGCGTCTCGACCTGTGGAAAACCAGCGGGCACACTGGTTTTTATCGCGACAGTATGTTCAGCCCCATCGAAATCGAAAAGGCCGATTACCAGATCAAGCCGATGAACTGCCCCGGCCACATTTTGATTTACAAGTCGCATCTGCGCAGCTATCGCGATTTGCCGCTGCGTTATGCCGAGCTGGGAACGGTTTATCGTTACGAACGTTCGGGCGTACTCCACGGATTGCTGCGCGTGCGCGGCTTCACGCAGGATGACTCGCACATTTTCTGCCGGCCGGATCAAATCGAATCCGAAGTTGCGGGCTGTCTGGATTTCGCATTCGCGGTGATGAAGACCTTTGGCTTCGACCGTTACGAAGTGGAACTGTCGGAATGGGATGCCGCGCATCCGGAAAACTACGCCGGCAAAGCGGAAGACTGGAACCGCGCTACAGCCGCGCTGTCCGATACTCTCCAGCGCATGAAAATTCCGTTCAAGCGTATCGAAGGCGAAGCCGCGTTTTACGGTCCAAAAATCGACGTGAAATTAATCGACGCGATTGGCCGTCCGTGGCAGTTGACCACCGTGCAATTCGATTTCAATTTGCCCGCGCGCTTCGCCTTGGAATACGTTGGCGAAGACGGCGCGCGCCACCAGCCGCTGATGGTCCATCGCGCGTTGCTCGGCTCGGTCGAGCGGTTCTTTGGCATTCTCATCGAGCACTATGCCGGCGCATTTCCGGTGTGGCTTGCCCCCGTGCAGGCCAGCATTTTGCCGCTCAGCGAGAAGTTTTCAGAGTACGCGAAATCCGTTGAGGCGAAACTGCGCGCCGCGGGCGTTCGCGTTCATGTCGACGACCGCAACGAGAAACTACAAGCCAAAATTCGCGATGCGCAGCTGCAAAAAATTCCGTACATGCTCATCGTCGGCGCCAAAGAAGCCGAATCGGGTGCTGTGTCTGTGCGCCATCGCTCCGAAGGCGACCTCGGCCCGCAACCCCTCGATCAATTCATTGCCGCGCTGCGCAACGAAATCGAAACCAAAGCCCACGACTGAAATGCCGTTCTCCACGCCGATGAATATTCAGATTCGCCAGGCAACTCCCGCGGACATTCCCATCCTGCGTGAATTGATCGATGCCTCGGTCCGCGGATTGCAGGCGCGAGATTGCACGCCCGCTCAGATTGAACTCGCGCTAAAGATGGTCTGCGACGTGGATAGCCAGTTGATTGCGGACGGAACATATTTCGTTGCGGGCATCAAATCGCCCGAAAAGAATGATTCTGTAATCGCCGGATGCGGCGGCTGGAGCAAACGCAAGACCCTCTACGGTGGCGACCGCTGGGCGGCGCGGGAAGACGCGCTTCTCGATCCTGCCCGTGACGCGGCGAAGATTCGCGCCTTCTTCATCCATCCGGCATGGGCGAGGCGCGGTATCGGCGGCATGATCCTGGAAGCGTGCGAATCTGCCGCAAGGTCCGCGGGCTTTACGCGCTTTGAAATGGGCTCCACGTTGACCGGTGTGCCGTTCTACCGCGCTAAAGGCTACGTCGAGTTGGAACGTCTGGAAGTTCCGCTCTCGAATGATGTCTCGTTTCCAATAGTGCGAATGGCCAAACACGCATAGGCGCAAGACGAAACGAGATAGTTTGCGTCCGGTGTATGGTATCTTCACGGAAATGCCAGACACCATTCCCGTCCTGACCCACGAAGAGAAACCCGTGCGGCCCGCCGCCGTGAGCGCGCGGATTATCGCCGCGGGAATTGTGATTGCCTTTTTTTATCTGGCCTCAAGCGTGGTGATCACGCTGCTGGTGGCTATCCTATTGGCTTATTTCCTCGATCCACTGGTCGTGTGGCTCGAACTTTTCCGCTTCCCCAGAGCCCTGGGTTCGCTCGTCGTTTTGATCGTTGCGATAGCGTTGTTGTTTGCCGTGGGATCGTCGCTGATAAATCGCGTGGACCAATTCGGCGCCGACTGGCCGCTCTATTCCACTCCGCTGCGCGCCGTCACCAGCAGCATCGAGCGCCGGATGAATCTGCTGGAATCGCGAGTCAACGAACTTTCGCCCCAGACGCGTGAATCGCGCGAGCAGCATGTGGTCACCGTGGCGGAATCGCATCCGGTGCGCGACGCGTTACTTCAACGGCTAGGTTCTCTCTATACGGCATTGTTCGCCGCTACCTTTGTGCCCTTTCTCGTTTTTTTTATGCTCGTGGGCAAACGAAAAATCTGGCACGGCACGATGGAGTTATTTCCCGTAGGGCACCGGACCCCCGTAAAAATTGCCCTCTCCGAAGTCAGCAACATGCTGCGCAGCTACGTGGTGGGAACTGCGCTCGTGGGACTGATCCTTGTCCTCGCGAGTTGGGCGTTTTTCTGGGCCATGGGCTTGGATTTTTCTTTTCTCACCGCGCTCGTTTCCGGCTTGCTGAACCTCGTGCCCTATCTCGGCATGGTTCTCGCCTGGATGCCGCCCGTGCTCATTGGTTTGAAGCAGTTTCATAGCGTAGGCCCGTTCCTCCTGATTTGCGGAGTACTCGGGTTCTTTCATTTGATGGCGGCGAATTATCTGCTGCCCGCATTCGTGGGACGCCGCGTCCATTTGAACGCCGTGTCGGTTACGATCGCCCTGCTTTTCTGGGGATGGATGTGGGGCGCGCTCGGATTGTTGCTCGCGATTCCCATCACCGGAACGATCAAAGTCGTTTGCGATCACGTGCAAGGTTGGGAGCCGGCGGGAAAGTGGCTGGGGGAGTGAGAAACAATTTCAGACGGCGCTGCGGAGTTCCGATCTCTTGTCCGGGCTAATCTGTGGCGTCTGGTCGAATCGCGCGCAACCGCGAGATAACACCGCCAAGCCATGCAGCATCTGGCGGTTGCTGAAATAGGCGAATCGCCGCGATGCCCGCCGCGCCGGCGCGCAAGCAAGTTCCCGCATTTTTCTCGTCGATGCCGCCTATGGCCAGCACCGGGATCCGAACACTGCGACAAACTTCGGCAAGTTTGTCGACACCCTGCGGCGCGCCAAACTTCATCTTGGCAGGCGTCTCGTAGATGGGCCCGAAGAAAATATAATTCCCGCCTGCACGCTCGGCCGCAATGGCCTCTTGAACATCGTGGCATGACGCGCCAACCATAAAATCCCCCTGGGCGTTTCCGGCGCGGCACCATTGAACAGTTTGGGCAACCGGAATCGAAGCGCCGCCAAGATGCACGCCGGCCGCGCCCGCCGCGATTGCAACATCAAGCCGGTCGTTTACTATGACGCGCGTATGAGCATTCGCGTCTTGAGTTACCGCGACGGCTTGGCGAGTAAGCTCCAGCAATTCGCGCGCCGGCAAATCCTTTTCGCGGATCTGGATCCAATCAACGCCGACAGCGACGGCACTTTCGATGCGCACGAGCAAATCGTCAGTGGAAGGAACTCCTGAACGTTGCGGACTTCGCAGAAGATGCCAGTCGGTCACATAACAGAGAAGCATGTGTGTAGCCGTGGAGTTAATGGCTCGGCGTGACTGCTGGTCGTTTTCGCCTGAAAGAGTCCACCGCGAGCACGGCATCGACCACGCCCAGTCCGGATATCGCGCCGCGAACGTAAGGATTGAGCAAAATTGGTATCAGTGACGGATAGTGATTGAGAAAATAATTCGTTTCCCAGAATGTCGACCACGGGATGAGGATAATCAGCAGGCCCATTTCGAGCCACAGAAGCAGCAGCAGCACGCGTAGGAGACGGTTGGCCAATGGGGTCAGTTTTTTTGCAGAGTTGCAATGCGCTCCGCGACGTCACGGTAGTCGATGTTCATCGCGTAAACCTGCCGGAAACTATCGAGCGCCGCTCGGCTGTTGCCTGCTTGCTCCTCTGCCAAGCCCAAATCATACCGCAAAGCGAGAACTGTTTCTGGATCAAGTCCCGGAAGTTCCAGCGCGCGTTGGTACCACAGCGCGGCAATTTTGGGTTCCTGTTTCTCCATAAAAACCAGGCCGAGAAGCGTTGCGCATTGCATCGAGTAGCGGAAGGACCGCCCTTCCTGAATCGCTTTCGCTACTCTTTGAAATTCGCCGATGGCTTCATCGAGCAAGCCCATCTCACGGTACGCAATGCCGAGATTGTAATGTGTTTCGAGGTCTTCGTCCTCGTCCTTCTCGCCCATCTCGCCGAGTTCGGCGCGGAATTCCTGAAAAACTTCGCTCAACTCGTTCTTAACGCCCGGCGTTGGCGATTCGATTTCAGGAACAGGTTCATCGACGTGCTTCGGTTTTGTTTCCGCGGGTGTCTCTTTCTCTACAGCGGAAGTTTCCAGACCCTCCACTTCTGCGACCAACTGGTCCAGAAAACCTTCCGTGGTTGTGGCTTCACTATTTGCGCCGGCCTCAGAAACTAGCTCGAGTTCGAATTCCGCCGTTTCAGGGTCCGTTGCCTCCGTTGTGCCTGCGGGTGGTTCGGGTGTATCGGCAACAGCTTCGGTTCCTTCTGACGCAGTTAAGTTAGCCCACTCGTCCGAAAGATCGATTTCGTGCCCGCTCGCGCCAGTAGACCCTGCAACCTCAGCAGGTGACGTGCCCGCTGCCGATCCCGCGGGCATCTCTGGTTCCCCGGGGACCACGGGAACGGAGAACTCCGCTGGGCCAGAAGCCGCCGGACGGGCGACGGTCTGCGCTGCGGTGAGTTCTTCGTCGGTCGCGCCCGAGGCACGCTGGAAGCGGCGACGCAGTTCTGTAAAACGCTCCGCATTTATTGTATCGCCACGTTGCGTATAAATTTGCTCAAGTTGCGCTGCCAATTCGGCCGTTCGCCGGTCATCCCCCGCTCCAAGGTTCAAATCGAGCAGCCGCTCAAGCGTGGGCGCGTGTCCTGGTACGCGCTGCAAAATATTATCGAGCAACTGGATGGCTTTTTGCGTCAGCCCATAGCTCGAAAACAAATCCACGTCAGTGAGAGATTGGGTAACGAAACGCTGCATTTCATCATCGAGCCCGAGGTCGTTCGCGGGCGGGGCAGGCGGAACCGGTGTGGCAGTACCGAGCAGCGGAGCCGTCGCGGGTTCCTGCGGAAAAATGTCGTCAAGGTCGGCCGGCGCGTCGGACGGGTGACCAAGCTTCTTGCGCACTTGGCCCAGGCGTTGCCGCGCAAATTCATTGTCAGGTTCGCGTTCGAGCAACTCGTTCAGCGTGGCTTCTGCGCGATCGGACTGCCCGGCATTCGCATACGCGTCGGCCAGTTGCGATTGCATCTCGGAAAGATTGTTGTCTCCCATGCGGCGGTACAGGTCGACCAGCCATTCCACCGGCTCGACACGTTCCTGCAGCCGCTCCGAGACAGCCTTGAGCACTTTAGCCAGGTGCTCCTGATTCCCAGAAGCGATCGCCGATTCGCGAATTCCATCAATCAGTTGAAGGGCGATATCCGGATCGTCCGCTTCAATCAGGGCGCTGGCAACGCGCAAAACCAGCACATATTTTTCCGCGCCCTGGAGCGCGGCATGCTGAACCACTTCGACGGCGCGCTCGTTTTTTCCGCCCTTCAGGCAAATGTCGACTTGCAATCCGAGGGTTTCTGAATTTGAGTCCGCATCGGGCAGGCTGGCGAGCGTTTTCAACGCGCCGTCCGTATCTCCTGCCTCGCTGAGCATGCGCGCTTTCAGGATCAAGGCCGTGGGATTGCCAGGCTCCGCGGCGAGCGCTGCATCGATTGTTTTTTGCGCTTCGGCGGCGTCTCCGTGCTCATGCAAATACCTCGCAAAGTGCAAATAGGTGTTTGCCGCCTCTTTTTTCTGGCCCATCGCGATGTACAGCTCGGCGAGGCGCCGCTGCACGCGCGGATTATCAGGCTCGACTTCGAGCAGCCGTCGCAGAACTTCGACGGCTTTTGCAGTCTGATTGGCTTTCAGGTGTGCTTCGGCGAGTTGCAAAAAAATCGGTCGCGCCTCGCTCAAGATTCCTTGCTGAACGTAAAGATTCGCGAGTTTTTCGAGCGGCTGCGTTTCGTTCGGAGCCAGCTTCGAAATCTTTTTGTAAATCGCGATGGCCTTGCTGTTGAAGCCGTCGTTGAGATAAAGTTGCGCCAAGCGCTCGAAGTATTCGACAGCCTGCGGCATGCTGTTCTGCCGCACGAAGAGATCCCCAACGGTCATTAGCACTACCTGATCGTTCGGATCACCGCGCAGAATCGTCTGATATTCCTGAATCGCCTGGGCGACTTTGCCCTGATTCAGCGATTTCAGCGCCGATTCCATGACTTTGGCTTTATTCATGGCCATGCGTGTTTCCTGAATGCTCCCACCCGCGTGCCTGTAGCGGACGTCCACGACAGAGCGTTTTAGCGCGGGTTCTGTGAAGCTAGGCTACGGTAGCACACGCGAAAAACAAGGGTCAACGCGCCGCTGGGCATGCGTGTAGGAACTCGACAACACCTGAATGAAGCGGCAGGCCTCTCTAGCACGGCTCCGCTCGTAGGCCATCCCGTAAGAGGCAAGCCGGGAGTCAATCGCGTCCGGTGACGGGGGACTCCGGACGCACGGCTGTGGAGTTGGCGGCGACGGCCGTCAGCGGAAGCGTTTCTTGCGTTGCATTCACGGCCCAGCAGGTCGAGTCGCGCACCGGCGCATACGAATAACGGTGCAGAGGCGTCGGACCGTAGCGCTTCAGCGCCTCCAGATGGTCCGGAGTGCTGTAACCGCGGTTTTGCGCCAGGCCGTACTGCGGATAAAGCTGGTCGAAGTCGTCCATCAAATGATCGCGTTCCACCTTGGCAAGAATCGACGCCGCCGCAATCGAAATCGAGCGTGCGTCACCGTGAATCAGCGCTTTCTGCTCGATGGCAAGAGGCAGCTCCATCGCATCAATCAGCAGATAATCCGCCGCGGGACGAATGTTTTCAACGGCGGCGAGCATTGCCTGACGGCTGGCCTGATAAATATTCCACGCGTCGATGCGGCTCGCGTCGATTTCCGCCACGGCCCACGCCAGCGCATGTTCACGAATGCGCAGCGCCAGTTCTTCGCGACGATCATGCGTGAGTTTCTTGGAATCGTCGAGGCCGACGATTCGGCGGCGCGGATTTAACACGACTGCGGCGGCGACCACAGGACCAAACAGCGAGCCGCGGCCAACTTCGTCGATGCCGCAGATGCGCATCCATCCTTGTTGACGCGCCAGCCGTTCATATCGCGAAGAGCAGAGCCGCCCCATCGCGCGCGATTCTATCACACACATCGCGGAGGATTTCATCTCAGGAGATTCAAAGCGCGGAAAAAACAAAGGCCGCATTTAGTTATGCGGGCAGTCAAGAAAAAACTTTAGAGACTTATCAGGAGGGCGAAAATCTATTCTTCGCTCTTCGCTTCGGCAGTTTTCCCGGGACGCTCACGCTCCACGCGCTTGATGCGCGCCGATTTGCCCGTTAGCCCGCGCAGATAATAAAGTTTCGCGCGGCGAACATCGCCCTGCTGCACAATTTCAATGGACGCGATGGTCGGCGAGTGCAGCGGGAAAATGCGCTCGACGCCGATTCCGAAGCTGACGCGCCGCACCGTGAAACTCGCTCCAGCAGTATGCCCGCGCCTCTTGATCACCACGCCTTCGAACGGCTGAACGCGCTCTTTTTCTTTTCCCGCCTCGCCCTCGCGCAGCTTCACATGCACGCGGACTGTATCTCCCGGCCGGAACGCCGGAAAATCCGTGCGTAGTTGAGACTCCTGCACCTTATCAATGACGCGATTCATGGCCAATTTTCCCGGCAGACCCGCTCAGGTGGGGCCAGCTCTATCTGTGCAATCCCCAACTATAGCGAAAGCGCGCGGATTTGGCCACAAAATTGAGGGTAGAGAGTGGCGGCCCAGTCACTGAAACTCCGTAACCCAAAAAAAAGCCTTGACTCTGACGTTACGTCAGAGTCCATTCTGCTTGCGGAGGCAATCTTGAAACCACGAACACGAACTTCGTACCGGGTTCACGAGTTCGCTGCAACCGCAGGCGTCACAGTGCGTGCGCTGCATCATTATGACCGCCTCGGACTGCTCAAGGCCGCCCATCGATCTGAGAGCGGCTATCGGCTATACAGCGACTCGGATCTCGCGCGTCTGGAGCAAATCGTGGTCTTGAAGTTTCTTGGTTTGCCCTTAAAGCAGATACGTGAACTGCTCAAGGACAAGTCCGATCTGCCCGGCAAGCTACGGCGCCAGCAACAAGTGCTGGTCGAAAAACGCCGCCAGCTTGACAGAGCGATCCAGGCGATTCGTAAGGCTGAGAAGTCCCTGCAATCTAAACGCGAACCCGACTGGAAAATTTTCAGACGGATACTCAAGGAGATCGAAATGCAAAATAACACCGACTGGACACAAAAGTATTACAGCGAGGCAGCACAAGCCAAAATCGAAGAGCGCAAGGCGTCGTGGTCGCCCGAGCTTCAAGCGCAAGTCAGCAAAGATTGGGCCCAACTCTTTGCGGACATTGAAGCTTCGCTGAATGAAGATCCGGCCAGCCCCAAGGCCCAGGCCCTGGCGGCCCGCTGGAAGAAGCTGGTACACGGGTTCACGGGCGGAGATCCGGAGGTCCAGAAGGGCCTGAACGCCATGTATGCGGATCGGGCAAACTGGCCCACGGAACCAAAGAAGAACTGGCAGATTCGTCCGGAAATTCAGGCCTTCATTTGCAATGCAATGAAGGTCGGGGGAACAAGCTAGCAGACCTCACAGGTGTAACAGCTTTGCCGCGTTTCCGCCGAGGATTTTCTCTTTGTCCCCGCGGGAATGGGCAAGCTCCGCAACGACTTGAGCATTTCCGGAATGCTCCCGATTTGGTGCGGATAATCGCTGCCCGCGAGAATGTGCTCGAGGCCGGCGAAATCAATGGCGAGCTTCAGCGCGGACTCCAAGAATCGAGCTAATGCGAACGAAGGCGACAGATGACAAATCGGACCAACGCCACAAGCAAAAAGACAGTGGCCATGAAAGCTACAAAAAACCAAAGAACAGGCAGTAGTATCGTCTACGTATGCACATTTGCGTTGAGGAATATCGGCGCACTCAGACTCAACAGAACCACACATGTTACCGTGCCAGCGATTGCTAACCAGGCGGGTCGCTCCTTGACGCATACCAGCACACCCCCGATTAGGGTGAGCAGCGCTCCTAAAGCTAATGTCAATGGCGAGAAATACTCCAAAAAAACGGCCTCTCTATCCAAGGCATCGATGAAACTGTGGACTTCACCCTGTCGCGCTAGCAGGATTCCGACCACTATCGTGGCGACGCCGGCGACAACCCCAGTCCAACCTAGCCTAAGCATTGTCATTAACCACCTCAACGACTCAGCAATCGGATGTCACCGTCATCGCGACATTGCTTGTCTTAATGCGTTTGCCGCTTCAGCAGCTTCGCGGCGTTGCCGCCGAGGATCATTTCTTTGTCTGCGGTGAGAATTGGCAGGCTGCGCAGCGACGCGAGCATTTCGGGGATGCTGCCGATTTGGTGCGGATAGTCGCTGCCGGCGAGAATGTGCTCGACGCCGGCGAAATCAATGGCCAGTTTCAGCGCCAGCGGATCAAAATTCACCGTGTCGTAATAAAACTGCTTCAGATACTCGCTCGGAGGCCGCGAAATATTCACGCGACATTCCTTGAACGCGCGAAAGCCGCGGTCCGCGCGCTCCGCGATATACGGAATCGCGCCGCCCAGATGGCTCAGCACCCAACGAATGCGCGGAAAGCGTTCCGCGACGCCGCTAAACACTAGCTTTTCAGCAGCGAGTGTCGTGTCAAATAAAAATCCCACCAGCGGCATCAGCCAATAATCCGTCATCGCTTCGACGCCCGCGGGATCCGTGGGATGAATGTGCAGAATGGCGTCCAAATCGTTCGCGACTTCGTAGAGCGGCCAGAAACGTTTATCGGAAAGCGCCACGCCGTTGATGTTGCTGAAGAGCATTGCGCCAGGAAAATGAAGCTCGCGGCACGCGCGCTCGAATTCTTTCACGGACGCGGCCGGATCATTCAGCGGAAGCGTCGCGAGCGCTACAAACTTTCCGCGCTTCGTGCGCACCACTTCCGCGAATGCATCATTCACCAACGCCGCAAGCTTCACGGCGTTTGCGGGCGATTCCACGTGCGTCCCGGGTGTCGTCAGTGAAATCACCTGCGTGTCGATGCCGTATTTCGCCAGCTCGCCTTCGCGAAAATCGATGTCGCGATGCCCGCGCACCGCCACGTTGTAATCGCCGGGATAATGCAGTCGCGGATTGCCCTCCGCGTCGAAATCAACTTTCACCACGCTAGAGCCCGCGCGCAGCGCATCCAGATACGCGGGCGGATAATAATGATTGTGAACATCGATGATCGCCATTCCGAGTTTTCCTTGCGCCCGAGACTATCAAACGTCAGCGCGCCAGCACAACGCCGCGCATGAATCCGCATCCCGAATGAAAGCGCGAATGATCCGCAACTCGTTGAAAAACTCTACTCGCTGTCATTCCGACGAGCAACCGCGAGGAGGAATCTGCTTCTTCCTTTGGTCTTTGTAAACTGCGGCCCCCTCGCAGCGACGGCGAGGACTACCAAGAGCATTTTTTCAACAAGCTGTTAGAACGGCAGTTTATTTCGCGATGTCGCCTCGCAGATTTTCGTCCGCGAGCAAGTCGGGACGATTGCGGCGCGTTTTTTCAAGCGCCGTGCGACGGCGCCATTGACGAATTTGTTCGTGATTTCCGCTCATCAGAATTTCCGGAACGTCCCAGCCGCGGAAATTTTGCGGGCGCGTGTAGTGAGGATAATCGAGAATGCCGCGGTTCACTGGTTCATGGGCCGTGATTCGTGTCTCACTCGCGTCCGGCGCGGACGGAATTTGCTCACTGGTTCCTTGTTTGTCATGAATGGCGGAAAAGGATTCATTCTCAGTGGAGTCTTCGTTGCCAAGCGCGCCTGGAATCAGCCGCGTAACCGCGTCGAGCACCATGGCAGCGGCCAATTCGCCGCCGGAGAGCACAAAGTCGCCGATGGAAATTTCGTCAGTTGCCAGATGCTCGGCCACACGCTCGTCGACGCCTTCGTAACGTCCGCAAATTAAAATCACGTGTTCGAGTTGCGAGAATCTTCGCACCATTTCCTGCCGGAATAATTTTCCCGAAGCGGAAAGCAACACAACAGCATTTCGTATCTCCCGCTGCGAGGTTTGCGCGTCCTTCACTGGACCGATGAGCGACTCGACCGCGTCGAAAAGCGGCTCAGGTTTCAGCACCATGCCTTCGCCGCCGCCAAACGGACGGTCGTCCACGGTACGGTGACGGTCGTGCGTGAAATTTCGCAAATCGTGAATCGCAACATCGATCAGTTTCGCTTCGCGCGCGCGCCGCACAATTCCATAGTCTAGCGGCCCATGAAAAAACTCCGGGAAAATCGTAATCAGATCAAATTTCACGACAGGAACCTATTCTGGGACCCAAATAGCTGCGGTTGAATCGCCATACGGTGCGGCACAGCCGTCGAGGAATTTCGCGGCAATCCAAGCACAAACTAATGCATCCAATGTGTCTTCGTATCTCTTCAGCCCCTTGCGCTTCCCGAGCTCCACCTCATCAGGAAGTTCCAAGCATATGCCGTCGATTTCTCGGCTCAATCCATTCTTTATTTTCTGCAGTTCGGGTAGTCGCTTGCTACGTGGGCCTTTCTTGTAGCAGATTCTGTACGGAGCGTTCAGCAACCGTAAAAGCGCTGGGTGCGGATAGACTTCAACCACACTTTGGGTTTGACCCACGGCAGTTTCGGTTGTGGCAAGTCGGAAGCCCAACTTTACAAACTGATTCAAAAACTCCTCGCCTACAGGTCCTGGACGAATCGGATTCGGAGTGTGGACTGCACAGCCTTGAGCGCCAAAGCGTTTAGAGATACTCTGATCGGCTTCTCGCCTTCCGGTCACGGGAACGGTCGCGATGGGCATATCAACAGCTATAACCTCTACAGTGTCGCCTAAAAATTTCTCCGATGCTGCCAGCATTTCGCGACCGTCCAGCGCACTCCCCTGAGGGACCAGATTCCAATCGATGCTCGCCCCTTTCGATAACGCGATAAAAGCATCATAACTCGGCGCAGCGGCGACGCATTGCCAGCGCCCTAGCTTTCTTCGCAAGAGCGCAACGCCGCTGGGATTGTGTTGGGTCCATGCGGCATCAATTCCTAGAACAGCTTTCGACTCCTTATTCACAAGGCCCGAGAATATCAGGTCTGGTTTAAATCGCGGAGGCCTTCGGGGAGGACGACTTCGATGCGGCGTGCGGCGGTGTCGATACGCGTGCAGATTTCCGTGGCGAGAGGAATCAACAATTCGCCATGTGGCGTGGCGACGACGAGGACCGGCGTGCCCGCGACGGATTCTCCCGTGGATTGCACGTCGCGAACGTCTCCTAGTTTTTCCAATGCACCGCTCGCGTTGGTTTGAAAAACTTCGCAGCCGATTAAGTCCGTGACGAAATAGCTGCCAGTGGTGAGGGGCACGCGCTCGGAAAGCGGAATTTGAATTTCGAGACCGACAAGGCGTTCCGCATCGTAGATTGAATCCGAGCCTTCGAAAAGAAAAATCGCCTGTCCGTTATGGAGCCAGCATTCGCGAATTCCCACGCGTCGCGGAGGATTCTTGCCGTCCCACAATTCCGCGGAAGTGAGTTTCGGGAGGCGTTCGGGAAAATCGGTGAGAATTTGAGCCGCAACTTCACCGCGGCGTCCGCGAGCACGCAGAATTCTGGCGAGTGTGACGCGACTGGCTGGGGAGTCGGCCACGCTATTCGAGTATTTCCAAAGTGAATCGCTTCTTCAGTTTCATGCCGGCCGCACCCAGCAGCGTGCGGATGGACTTCGCGGTGCGGCCCTGCCGCCCAATCACTTTCCCGAGGTCGTCCTGAGCAACGCGCAATTCAAGAACCGTGACCTGCTCGCCTT
>Ga0209168_10000969_pt1 | contig 24496 bp, 18 predicted proteins | sample Coa_R1_FD_187156 | JGI IMG/M metagenome (GOLD analysis project Ga0209168, IMG submission 187156) | Surface soil microbial communities from Centralia Pennsylvania, which are recovering from an underground coalmine fire - Coalmine... | ecosystem: Environmental > Terrestrial > Soil > Unclassified ...
TTTCAGTCCATGGACATTGAACCGAAGCGCAACCGCAGTGCGCAAATAAGCAATCGGGACCACGCGGCGAGTCTGGAGTAGAGCAGTTTCTGCGCTATAGAGAGTACCCACTGATGAGTTCGCAAAAGCTGGGGCAGGAAGTTGAAAGTTGCGAGCGAGCTCATCGAGAGCCGTCTCGGAATCAGTTGAAGGCAGAGCGACTTTTACTAACTTGATGTCCGCGTTGTCCGAATTAATGATTTGAAGTGTGATGCCTGCATCCCTCGCATTGAGCGCAATACGATCAGCGGCGATGCGCGCAGTGGGATCGGACGAGTCACAACTCAGGGTCCATGCGACGGAATGGGGTGCCCGTGACCGGGTTGCGAGGCCGCTAGTGGGAAAGATAAAACCGTAGCCCGAAAGCCAGTTGGGTAGCAATGAACCCGTGGGCTCACCTGCAGATTGAAACATTACTGTGTTCAGCGCAGCCGAGTCGATGCTAAGGGCCAGAGCATTTCGCAAATGAATTTCGTCATCCGAACGCGCATCGCGGGTAAAGAATAACGCCAGCAGTTCCGCAGGCGCAGACGTCTTTAGAACGCGGTTGCCGGTCTGGGCGCGGCGGATGTCCTCGGGTGCAACTTCGACCAGATCGTCTTTCCCGAGGTCCATCAGCATGAGTTGATCGCGATCATTTTTCCCCAGGTCGGCCTCAATGGAATCAATATATGGCCGACCGCCCCAGTATTCGTCGTTCGCCTGCAGGGTCAGGTGTTGCTTTGCGGCGTCCCATTGCGCCACCGTGAACGGGCCAGTGCCGATGAGTGTGCCCCGACTGCGCCGCGAAATACTGTTGCGCGGCAATGCTAATTCGGCAGCAAGGTTTGGCACGGGAGAGCTGGTTTCAATCATCACCAGTTCGCCAAGCGCGAAAACTTTCCAGTCAGGATTGGCGGCACGCACTGATGCCGCGGCTGTGTTAGCGTCGACAGGAATGCCATCGCTGAAAACGACGCCATTGCGAATCTGAAAGCGCCAGCGTTGATACCCGGGCTCGACCTGCCACGAAGCTGCGAGCAGCGGCTGAGGCCGGCCGCGATCATCGAGCTTGACCAGTGTTTCAAAGACCAGATGCGTCAAGCTGCGAAATGCAGTTGAAGCAGAAGCGGCGGGCTCGAAGACCTGGGCCGAAGTCTGCACGCCAACGCGCAATGTCCCGCCATAGTGCGGACGGGTCGCGGCGATCATGCTGTTCGCGCAAGCCAGGCTAGCGGCCGCAATCAAGATTGAGCTGAAGCGCGTCATAATTTCCTGTGCCGTAATTCTTATAAACCGCAATCGCACTGTCTGTGGTGGGCGTGCTCCACAGCGCAGTGATGGTGCCATTGATCGCCAGCTTCGGGCTGACCGCCGCCGGTTCGCGATCAGCAAATTCGAAAGCCTGGATTAAATCGGCAGGGTCGCTATCAGCGGCATCAGCCAGGACCAGAGAATCAGGCCGGCAAGCGGGATGCACAGCGGCGACGTCGCTTCCCCAATGAACTTTGCCGAGGATTTGCTGATTAATCCCGTCTAGCAAATGCACCTGTCCATCAAGGCCGGCGAAGATCCAAAGCGAATAATTTGCTCGCGGAATTGCTGCCGCAGAATAAAACGGAGGCGCGGAGTTTTGCTTGCCAATGCCCGGAACCAGCGCTCCGGTAAAGAAATTTCTGGCCGGCGAAAAGAACGCGGAGATTCCTTGACTCTGAAGCGGCCATGGGTCTTCACTGGGTGCGCAACTCATGGCGAGCGGGGTTGAGTTGGTGCTGTGGCAGGCCAGGCCGGGAAGGTAGGCGTCAAACAGCCGATCTTTTCCAAGAAAAATTCTGCCGCGAGCGTCGCGGGGAAGCGGCGTCGGCGAGGTGATGGGAAGCGACTGCACTATCGACCAGCTCTGGTTCGCGAACTGCTGGATTGTGACGGCGGTCCGCCCGAGCACGACGATTCGTGGCGGATTGCTTTCGACGATAGCGATATCGAGGATCGGGTCGGCCTGAGAGACAAGCGGGGTGGCACGGATGGTGATCGGCGGAGTATTTGGCGCGGCAACTGCAATGCTCGTCCGCGGCGTGGACACGAGGAGGACCTTCGCATCGCTTGCTCCCGCCTGAATTTCAGCAACCCAAACGTACTCCCGCAAATTTTCTGACAACGTGAGTTTGATGTTGGCGGCTGCCTGATCGGGCTGCCAAATACGCACTCCAGAGGCGGCGAGCGAGGTGGTGAGTTCGCGGCGGATTTCTTCTGTGTCCGCGGGAGTGATGGATGAGTGATTGTTGATTTCTAGTGCGACAACGCCGGGGCCAGTAGCGGCAGTGATTTTTGCAGCAAGCTGGGAAACAGGATCGTGCCAATCGCTCGCTAAACACAATTGGGAAAGAAGAACGCAGAGACACAATGCCCAGCGCAAGCGTGAGGAGCGACGCATCATTTGCAGATTGGGCGAATTATAAACCGCGCCTTGCATTGGATCAGCCTTCAGAATCTAAGTAGTCCATGTCCCTCGCCGAAGTTAGAGCGTGTGGGGACAGCCGAGGGCGGCTGTCTCCACATTCCGGACTGGATGGCTGGCACTAATCACTGACCACTCGCCCCTGGCCCCTGACCACCTATTTCTCCTCTCCTTGGTCCGCTTCACTGTTCTTGTTCGCCATGTTCATGCTCTTGAGAACGTCATTTGCGAAGAAGTATTTGCCATCGGATGGAACCATCATAATTTGCAATTTGTCGGAGAGTTTTTCAGCGATGATCTTATTGATCAGCAGCGGATTCTGTTTCAAGATCACACCTTCGTTGCGCATGCGTTCCGCGTCTGCGACGGCGGTCACGCGAATGCGCTCGGCTTCAGCATCGGCTAGCAATTTGCGGCGCTCCATTTCAGCTTTGCTGTCGAGGACTTTGGCCTGCGCCATTGCCTCTGCATTCCTAATCGTGGCTTGCGCATTCGCTTCAGCGTTTTGGACGGTCGCTTCTTTGCGGGCTTCGGATTCAAGCCTGGCCTGCTCAATTTGTTTTTGTTTCAAAGGAAGCGTGTATTGCATGGCATCGGCTTCTGCCTTGGCCTGAAGCACGCGTACCTGGGCTTCACCTTCGGCCTGTTTCACCTGCTGAGCTTTTGCGGCTTCGGCCTGAAGTTCAGAGATGCGGACTTGCTTCTGCTGAATATCAGTCTGCACGCCCATCTGGTCATCTTCCTGTTCCTTGAGCAACAGGTCTTCGAGACCTTTGGCGTATTCGGGCGGAAGCTGGATATCGCGCAGCATGACTTCTTTCACGACAATTCCATCGGCGGCGAGTTTTTGCCTTATGACGGAAGCTGCGCGGGACCGAACTTCTTCTCGTTTGGTGGCGAAGACCTCGCGGACGGTGTAGTTGGGTACGAGTTCGCGCCATGCGCTGGCTACAACCGCAGGCACGATTTCAGTTTCGACCGGCTGCGGCAGATTGGCCTGAATGTAATCGAGGTGCGCGGGATCCAGACGATAGCGGATGGTGATCGCGAGCCCCACTGACAGACCTTCTTTTGCCTGAACATTTAGTGGAGCCGGTTTTTCGGCGTGGCGTTTCTCCGATTTGCCATCTTCAACCGAGCCGGTGGTGAAAAGCTGGTCGCGAGTATCGAATAGAACCACGTTCTCGGCTAGCGGCGTAACGAAGTGCGCGCCGGGGTAAAGGGTTCCCGGAAGCGTGCCGCTGGTTTGGCTCACGCGGACGCCGCCCATTCCGCTGGGCACGACGACGATGCTCAGGGCCAAGAGAATTGGTCCCCATGCGAGCAGTGCCAATGCGATGGATGCGCGCCAGTGAATTTCGGGATTGGCCGGGGCAGGAGTTGAGCCGGCGGCTATCGACTGACGGTATTTCAGTCCGAAGTAAAAGTCGCGGGCCAGGATGGCGACGGCGGCTACGATCATTCCCATTCCGCCGCAGAGCAGCAAATATTTGAGAAACAGCACAACGCCTCCTTTTATTGGTGGCTGTCAGCAGTGAGCCTGACCAGAACCGGGCGAGCCGATGGTTTCGGCGCGGTGAAGAACAAACGGAAGATTTGGCCGAAGATGAATTCTTCGACGGCGATAGCGACCGCCAGCGAGAGTAGCAATCCTGCGACGACGGTGATGAATGTGATTAAGGCCTGCATATGGGTTCTCCGTTCAACACGGGACGTATGTGCAGGTCGGCGGCCTTCGGTATGTTGTTGAAAACGTTATGGATGAAGGGTCAGGCGGTGTGTATCAGGAAACACAGTGTGCTGTGCTCGACACGTGGACACTCCAAATCGCGGAGCGTTGCCCCGCCGGGCAGCCAAGGCCGGCTGTCCCAACATGAGCTTTGCAGGATTTCCTCAGCTCGTTGTCTTAAAGTAATAGGCCATCAGCTAGGCGGCATCTCAGCCAGAATACAATCAGCATCATATGATTTTCAGCAGCCGTTGTGCCGACTTCTGGCACGGATAGAGTCATTTCATCTGCAGTTTCGGTTCGACAGCGCTTAGGTCCGCGCTCTACCAATACAGATTTGAGGAACGAGTTTGGCTGTACAAGACGGGCTTTGGTACAAAGACGCGGTGGTTTATCAGGTCCATGTCCGCGCGTTCTACGACAGCAGCGGCGACGGAAACGGGGATTTCCGGGGCTTGGCGCAGAAGCTCGACTATCTGCAGGAACTCGGCGTCAATGCGATCTGGCTCATGCCGTTTTTTCCCTCGCCACTGCGCGACGACGGGTACGACATTTCCGACTACCGCACGGTGAATCCCACATACGGCACGCTGGATGATTTCAAGGTGTTCCTCGAAGCCGCCCACCAGCGCGGGATTCGCGTCATCATCGAGATGGTGCTGAACCATACTTCCGACCAGCATCCCTGGTTCCAGGAATCGCGCAGCTCGCGCAATAATCCGCGGCGCGATTGGTATGTGTGGAGCGACACCGACACCAAGTACAAAGGCACGCGGCTGATTTTTCTGGATACGGAGCTCTCGAACTGGGCCTGGGATCCGGTCTCGAAACAGTACTATTGGCACCGCTTCTTCAGCCATCAACCTGACTTGAATTACGACAACCCACAGGTCCGCGAGGAAATGTGGGACATCATGAAATTCTGGCTGCAGATGGGAGTAGACGCCTTCCGTCTGGATGCGGTGCCGTATTTGGTCGAGCGCGAAGGAACGAATTGCGAGAACCTGCCCGAGACCCACGAGGTCATCAAAGATTTGCGGAGGCGCATGGATCGGGAGTTCCCAGGCCGGATGTTGCTGGCCGAGGCGAACCAATGGCCGGCTGACTTGCGCGCATATTTTGGAAATGGCGATGAGTTCAACATGGCATTTCATTTTCCTCTCATGCCACGCATGTTCATGGGATTGAAGCTGGAGGACCGTAAACCGATCACGGAAATTCTGAAGCAGACGCCTGAGATTCCGGAGAACTGCCAGTGGTGCCTGTTTCTGCGAAACCATGACGAACTCACGCTCGAGATGGTGACCGACATGGAACGCGATTACATGTACGACGAGTACGCCAAAGAGAAATCAATGCGCATCAATTTGGGTATTCGCCGGCGGCTGGCGCCGTTATTGGATAATGACCGGCGACGGATTGAGTTGATGAATGGATTGCTGATGTCCCTGCCGGGCACTCCTATCATTTATTACGGCGACGAGATCGGCATGGGCGACAATGTAAATCTGGGCGATCGCCATGGAGTGCGAACGCCTATGCAGTGGGACGGAGGCTGGAATGGGGGGTTTTCACCGGCCGATCCGGAGACGCTCTATTCGCCGCTCATGTTGAATCCGGTTTACGGGTTTCAGGCGATCAATGTGCAATCGCAGAAGCGCTTCGACCACTCGCTGCTTTCGTGGATGAAGCGGCTGATTCGGATACGAAAAGCGACCCCGGTGTTTGGGCGTGGATCGATACAATTTCTGTATCCCGCAAATCATCGCGTGCTGGCGTACACGCGCAAGCTGGGCACTGAGACGTTTCTGGCGGTAAATAATCTTTCCAGCAAAGCCCAGGCGGTCGAATTGGATTTGAAGGAATATCGCGGCAACATTCTCGTGGAAATGTTCGGTCGAAACATATTCCCCCGAATTGGCGACCTGCCGTATTTGCTAACGCTGGCGCCATATCAGTTTTTTTGGTTTAAGTTGAGGAGGATTTAGCGGCGAGCGTTGAGCGATGAGCTGTGAGCAAAGGCCTACAGCTCAAAGCTCGCTGCTGATAGCTAAAGCGTTTGCCTGAGGAGAGCATACTCTCGGATGCTTTTGTTCGCGAGCTGATGAATGTCGGCGACGTGGACATTGTTGTGGGCGTGCCCACCTACAACGACGCACGTTCAGTCGGCCAAGTGGTGCAGGCAGTACGGGCGGGACTGCTGAAGTATTTTCCACGCGAGCGAGCGGTCATCATCAATGCCGATGGTGGTTCACGGGACGGCACCCAGGACTTGGTGCGGGCGGCGGCGATCAGCGATCTTAGCATCGCCAGCGATGTGCACGCCCTGCGCACTCTTCACAGCATCAGTACGCAATATGAAGGCGGTCCAGCTAACGGGATCGCGATACACACGATTCTTGCCGCGACCGATCTGCTGCAAGCGCGCACTTGCGCGATAGTTTCCCCGGAATCGACAACCCTCGAGCCAGAATGGATGGAGCGCTTACTGAGGCCGGTTTTGCGCGATGGCAACGACCTGGTGTTGCCTATTTACCGCAGACCTAAATTTGACGGGCTGCTGATCCGCAATCTGGTTTTTCCCATGGCCGATGTCCTATATGGGTGCGCGGTGCGCGAGCCATACCCCTCTGATTTTGCTTTTTCAGGAGATCTGGGCAGCCAGTTTCTCGCGCAAGACATCTGGAATCAGGAACAAGGCCGTCGCGGCACCGAATTGTGGATGACCTTGTGGGCGGCGATCGGCAAGCGCAAACTCGTCCAGTCATTTTTAGGAAGCAAAACGAGAAGAGAGGATGCACCTTCTGACTTGGTAGCCGCGATGCGCGAAACTGCGGGCACGCTTTTTATGTCGCTCGATGCCTACAGTTCAGTTTGGCGTTCGACGCCCGACCCGGTTGAAGCTCCCTGCATAGGCTGCGAACCGACGGTTAGCGATGGACCGTCCCGACTGAATCGCAAACGGCTGTATGACATGTTTACGTTTGGAGTGAAAGAACTGGATCCGGTGTTCTTGTCAATTCTTACCACGCCGACGCATGACGAACTCAAGCGGCTGGCAGGCCTGCCGGAGGAGAAGTTTGCCTACTCGGGGGAACTCTGGGCGCGTACCGTGTACGAGTTTGCGATCGCATTTCACAAAGCGGTCATCGGACGCGACCATATAGTGCAGGCGCTGGTACCGCTGTTTCGGGGAAGAGCGCATACATTTTTAACTCAGAACCGGGACGCTTCCGCGGAAGACATGGAACGTAACGTGAAGTCTCTGTGTAAGGCATTTGAACAGGAAAAGCCGCACCTGATTGATTTGTGGGACGGCGGGAAGTGAGGTTTTTATGTGGCAGAACTTTATAGGAGAGCTGACGAGGACGATAAACGAAATTGTGCAGAGTTTCGCCCGCTTTCTGCCGCGGGTGCTGGAAATGCTGTTGTTGGTAGTGGTGGGATGGATTATCGCGTTTGTGCTACGCGCAGCTGTAAGAAGCGTGTTGCGCATCGCGCGTTTCGATAAATGGTCGGAGCACACAGGAGCAGCGCAAATGTTGCGCACCTCGGCCTTGCCCTCGCCGACTGAAATGTTGAGCCGCTTCGTTTTCTGGGTGGCATGGCTGGGATTCATTCTGGTTGGAATCAGCGTGCTGCCGGTGCCATGGTTGGGGCCGCATATTTCGGACTTCTTCGGGTTCATTCCCAGGCTGGTACTCGCGTTCTTTATTTTGTTTTTTGGATTGCTGGCGGCCAGCTTCTTTTCCCGCGCTGCTTTGCTTGGCGGAGTTAACGCCGATCTGCCCTCGCCACGGCTGGTCAGCCAGACTCTACGGACGATGATGATCCTGTTTGTGATTTCGATGGCCTTTGAAGTGGTCGGCATTGGGTCGCATACCGTTTTGATCGCATTTGCTCTGGCCTTCGGTGCGCTAATGCTCGGACTCGCCCTGGCTTTCGGATTGGGAGGGAAAGATCTGGCGCGCAAGTACCTGGAGAAGCGGTTCGCCAGAGAGGCCTTTCCTGAGCAGCCGAGCAAAGAGAGAGAAGATGAACTTTCCCCGCTTTAACGGCGGTCAGGAGATTAGCGCCTCTAGATTGCTATTCGGCTTAGTGCTGATCGTTGCCATCGCCGCAGAGAGCTTCGGCCAGGCATCCCATTCGCGACGGATATCGCGTGAACCATCCGCAAAGGAGATTTCCAGGTATTTGGTTTCCCGCGAAGTAGATCCTGCTGATGTTAAAGGGCAGGATCCCCCGACGCTTTCTGAGAGTACCATCGTCGAGAAAATCATGGTTGCAAATGCACGGCGCTCGGCGGAGTTGCGCGCCTTCGAAGGCAAGCGCTGGTATCACCTGGAGTATCACGGATTGTTCGGCGGCCGGACCGCCAGCATGGAAGTGCTTGCCACTTACAGCGCTCCGGACCGTCATGATTTCTCTGTAATCTCGGAGAGTGGCTCCAAATTGCTGTTGAACCGGGTGCTTTTGAAACTCCTCGATAGCGAGAAAGAGGCATTTAAGAACCACAAGCAGATAGAGCTTAGCCCGGAGAATTACAATTTCACCTTACTTGGCACGGAGAAGATACCGGCTGGGAACACCTGCTACGTTTTGACGGTTAAGCCTCGCAAAGAGAACAAGTTCCTTTATGCCGGAAAGATCTGGGTAGATGCGAAGGACTTTGGGGTTGTGCGCATGGAGGGCGAACCCGCCAAGGCCCCGTCATTCTGGGTGCGGGACACGCAAATCGATTCTAATTGGGAAAAAGTCGACGGCTTCTGGTTTATCGCTCACAATCATTCGGTGAGCCACATTCGAATGGGAGGAGTGGCAACTCTGAACATTGATTACGGCGATTACCAAGTCACTGCAGTTGATCCAGACGCCGCAAAAACTCAAGCACAAGGTCCGGTTTTGCCCGAGCCGTCTTCGGTTTCGCCGCAGCGCTAGCTCGATTAGAGCGTGAATTCTCAAATAAACTCACACTCTGCGTTCTCTGCGCTGTTCCCCCGATCTCTGCGGTTAAAAGCTCTTTGGTTTTGCACTAGAAAGAGAAAAGCTTTTAACCACAGAGATCGCAAAGGATTCGCAGAGTACGCAGAGAAATCAGTGCTCTCCCGAGTACGGAAAATTTGTCCTACTTCTTCAACATCCTTACTGCGACTTCTTTGAAGAACACAATGTCGTTATCGCTGTGATTCTGCAGGCCGATGTAGCCATCGTTGGGACGCGGCCCGCGCTGGGGTTCAAAATTGAATTTTTTCTCAGGAACCGGGCCTCCTTCCGTGTAGTCAGTCACTTTTACGCCATTCACAACGACAACCGTATGCGGACCATCGAGAGTGATATCCATGGTGTTCCACTCGGGACCAGGCTTGCCCGGTCGTGCGAGAGGTTTGGTCAGTGAGTACAAGGTTCCGGTAACGTGGTATTCATCTTCCTGCGAATCCTCTGGTTGGTTGTCGATCTGGACTTCGTAGCCGTAGTGTACGGGCATCCACTCTTCGCGCGGCTCGATCGGGATACGAATAAACACGCCAGAGTTGTCATTGTGGTCGCGCATTTTGTAAACCACGCGAATCTCGCAGTCACCCAGTTTGCCTCCCGTCCAGTAAAGCAGACCCATGCCACCATGGGTACGAATCAGACCATCCTCGACTGTCATGTAACCTGGTCCGACATGTTTCCATCCGGTCAGATCTTTGCCATCGAAAAGCTGCTTCCAATCGTCAGTTTGGGCGTGGACAAAAGGCGAGAGAGCCAAGATGCAGAGAGCAAGCAGACAACGAAACATGAGTCACCTCGAAACCGGACATATTACACCAGATACAGTTACGTGCACTGCTCAGGAAGTCAAAGTCCCCACCCTCCCGCAAAAAACGCGGGAAGGATGGGGCACCCTCACATCCAGAAAACCTTCGGGAGCCCTGCCCTTGTCTCGCGAACTTTGCGAGACAGGGCGGGGATTTTGACGTCTGATCCTGTTTCTGAGTCCCGGGGCTCCGATGTATAGAAGATCGTTCTCCACCAGTAATCCCCCATGCACCGAAGTTCTGGAGACTCGCATCAAACCAGATATAATTGAAGAACTCGGCTGGGCCCAGGAGCACAGCTTTGAGTTTCGGGAGTTAGATGTCCACTAAAATTAAGTCAGCCATTCTTGTCGCGTCGGCCGGCGTTCTGCTTTTCTCATTGGCGGGACAAATCCGGGGCGTTCGCGCCTCAAATAACGACGGCGCCTATCCTCAATTCGAGGTTTACAGCGAAGTGCTGTCCCGGGTGCGAAGCGAATACGTCGAAGAGCCGAACCTGCCGACGGTCACCGACGGCGCGCTGCATGGACTTCTGGAGTCGCTCGATTCCAACTCCAGCTATCTGAACGCTGATCAATACAAAGCTTATAAAGACCGCAAAATCGGTGCCAAGGGAGACATCGGCGCCGCGATCTCGAAGCGGTTCGGTTACGCGTCGGTGGTGGCAGTGATCCCGGGAAGTCCGGCGGACAAGGCTGGGTTGGAAGACACTGACATCATTGAAGCAATAGAAGGCAAGAGCACTCGCGAGATGTCGTTGGCTGAGATTCGCAGCCTGCTGACCGGAGAGCCGGGATCGAACCTGAACCTGTCGGTGGTGCGGGCGCGCAGATCAGAGCCCCAAAAGGTAGTCGTCACTCGCGACATCGTCAGTATTCCGCCGGTTAAAGACAAGATGATCGAGGACGGAATTGCGCAGATCCGAGTGGATGCTCTGAACAAGGGCAAGTCCCAAGAGATCGCCAATCGTATTAAGACGCTGCAAAAATCTGGCGCGAAAAAGCTGGTTCTCGACCTGCGGGATTGCGCAGAAGGCGAGGAGGCTGAAGGCGTAGCCACGGCCAATCTGTTCCTGAATCACGGGACGATTACCTACCTGCAAGGACAGAAGTATCCTCGACAAGCGTTTAACGCTGATCCTTCAAAGGCCATCACTACATTGCCTTTGGTAGTGCTGGTGAATAAGGGGACCGCGGGGCCGGCAGAAATTGTTGCAGCGGCAATTCTCGACAATGCCCGTGGCGACGTTGTGGGCGACAAGACCTTTGGCGATGGATCGATACAAAAATTGATTGAATTGCCCGAGGGCGGCGCGCTCATCCTCTCGGTCGCGAAATACTACACACCTCAAGGCAAAGCGATTCAAGATAACGCCGTGACACCGAACATTGTGGTTGCCGATGTTGCGGATGATGCGGCGGTGCCGGACGAGGATGAGAATGCGACTCCGTCTGATATCGAAAAGAAAACTGCGCCAGAGCATGATGAACAGCTGGATAAAGCAATACAGGTGTTGAAGAGCAAGCAAGGCTAGTCGGAATCAGGTACGGGCGAGGCGCCCGTACCCCAGCTTCCTTTTTTCCCCATTCAGTTTCCGTTTTCAATGTGCCGGCGTTCCTTCCTGCTATCCTAAGCACAAGCTTTCATGAAAGCAGTTTTAGAAGAATTGCAGTCGGCTGAGACTGGCCGCAATCGGCTTGTTGGCCGGCTGATTTTCGCATTACTGGTGCTGCTAGCCGCCGCAGTGGGAGTTGTCGGCGGGCTTCTGTTGGTCTATTCCACCGATCTTCCCCAAGTTGAAGCGCTCGAGCACTATCGTCCGATTTCGAGCAGCGAACTCTACGATATCAACGGCAATATCATCGGTTCGTTTGCACTGCAGAGGCGAGTGGTCTCTTCGTATACCGATTTTCCGCCCGTGCTGATTGAGGCGCTGATCTCAGTTGAGGACAAGGAGTTTTACCGCCATTGGGGAATCAACGTGTGGCGAATCGCCGGTGCAGCGTTTCGCGACATTGAATCCGGCGGAAAAGTCCAGGGAGCTTCTACGCTTACCATGCAACTGGCGCGGAATCTTTTTCTTTCTCCCGACCGCTCCTTCCATCGCAAAATCCAGGAAGCGCTGCTAGCGATCCAAATCGAGCGCCGATTCACCAAACAGCAAATTCTCACGCTCTACGCCAATCAGATTTACCTCGGCCACGGAGTTTACGGATTCGAGGCAGCCTCGGAATATTACTTCAGCAAGCCGGCACGGCAGCTCACCTTGCCCGAGGCGGCCCTGATTGCCGGATTGCCGAAGTCGCCGTTGTATTATTCGCCAATTAACCACCCAGACCATGCACTGCACCGGCGGACTCTGGTCATCGACGCCATGCTCGAAGATGGGAAGATCACGGTTGCCCAAGCCGAGGCCGCCCGCAATGCGCCGCTGGGGTTGAACGTGGCGCATGATCCGAATTCACTGGCGCCCTATTTTGTGGAAGAAGTACGCCAATATCTGGAAAACAAGTACGGCGCAGATGAAGTTCATGCAGGCGGCCTGCGGGTCTACACCTCGCTCGACATGGATTGGCAAGCTGCGGCGAATCAGGCAGTGCTTGATGGATTGGCCGCGTATGAACGCCGTCATGGATGGCGCGGACATCTGGAAAATATTCTGTTCGAGGGCCAGACGCTTACAAGCTATCAGCACCCTGATTGGGTAGAGCAGCTCTCACCCGGCGGTTACACGCACGGATTGGTGAATGCGGTGTCGGCCAATGCGGCGACCATAAAAATCGGCAGCTATACCGCAACGCTTCCGCGCCCTGATGTGGCTTGGACGAAAGTTCCACTAGCGCGACTGCTGTCGCGTGGAGACGTTGTCTACGTAAAACTGCTATCAGTTGCGCCAGGTGGAAAGGCGCGAGTGAGCCTGGAACAAGATTCAGGAGTGCAGGGCGCGCTGCTCGCCATCGACAACGCAAGTGGCGAAGTTCGCGCGATGGTTGGCGGGCGAGATTTTAACTTGTCCAAGTTCAACCGCGCCACGCAAGCCCTGCGCCAGGTGGGGTCGTCGTTCAAGCCATATGTATATACCGCAGCAGTCGATCAAGGGGCCACGCCGGACGACACGGTTGTGGATTCGCCTGTAATTTTTCAAACTGCGTCGGGACAGTATTTCCCGCATAATTACGACAATAAATACGAGGGCACGATTACCTTGCTTCGCGCGTTGGCGCAATCGCGGAATATTCCTGCGCTCAAGCTCGCCGACAAGATCGGCATTAAGACGGTCGAAGATTACGCGCGAAAGTTTGGCATCACATCACCGCTGCCGCCGTACTTGCCGGTAGCTCTGGGCGCAGCCGAAATGACGCTCATGGAACAGACGTCGGCGTACAGTGTTTTTCCTGATGATGGAGTGCGACTGGTTCCGCGATTCGTGAGAAAGGTGACGGACTACGACGGGCGCCTGCTTGAAGAAGATTATCCGGATGTGAAGGACGTAATTAGCTCACGCACGGCGCGAATCATGACCTCGATGCTCGAAGCTGTGGTGCAGCACGGTACGGGAGTCGCGGCCACGAAGTTGAAGGTCCCGCTCGGCGGAAAGACTGGAACCACAAATGATTTCACCGATGCATGGTTCGTGGGATTTTCGCCTGCAATAACGGCCGGCGTGTGGATGGGATATGACGAGAAGCGCTCCCTGGGAGCGAAAGAAACCGGTGCTCACGCCGCGCTGCCGATCTGGATCCAATTCATGAGCGCGGCACTGGCTGGAAAAGACCCGGGACAATTTCAATCGCCGCCCGACTTGCCACAGAAACCCACTGCTCAAACGCTGGACACTCCCGATTTGGCGCCCTCAGGAGACGAAGTTCACTGAGCCCGAGGTGATTGACCACATTTGGGAGACATCGCCCTCGGTTCCGACGGAGAAAATTTTGTAGAGGCCTGGAATCGCAGCTGTGCCGGCGGCTTTAATTTTCCAACCGGCCACTTCCCCGGCCGTGTCCCACCGGCTATTGGTAAAAATCTTGAGGGCTATCACAATTGCAAAAACCAACGCCGCCCGTAGACGGCGTTGGTTCGCATTGCTGCTAGATTTATCGATGCCCGCCGCCACTGTGGCCGCCACCACCGCCAGAAGGCGTATGTCCGCCGCCGAATCCGCCGGCGTGCCCCCCACCCCCACCGTACGAGGGCATGGCTCTGCCTCCGCCATACGATGGGGCTCTTCCGCCACCGTACGAAGGCGCGGGACGGCCATAAGATCCACCTCTGTAACTCGGAGCCCTACCACCATAAGACGGCGCCGGACGACCATAGGTGCGAGGAGCGTAAGCTGGGCCGCGTGCGCCATTATAAGAAGGCGCGGGTCTACCGTAAGCTCCACCGCCGTATGGTGACCGACCATACGCGCGGGGTCCGCCTGGTGAAGGCCTGCTGCCGTAAGAGCCGCCACGTCCATAGGTTCCATTCGGACCCGCAGAGCGCGAGTAGGAACTGGAAGGAGGCCGGGGCACATTATTTCGCGAAGACATTTGTGGCACTCGCGAAGTCCTCGATCCGCCGTTGTTTACACGACCGTAGTTCATGTTCGGCGAAAATCCCCGGTTTGACCCATTGATCGAGGTACCCGGTGTATTGTTGGCTGACCTGAATGATCCGCGATTGCCAGCCGGCGCCGAGCGGCTCACAACCGGACGCGCGAATGCTCTTTGCGGCGGAACTGCCGCTCTGCCTCCGCGCGATCCCTCGATGCTGGCGCGCGACGGTGCCACGCCAGGAGAGTGCACTGCACTCATCCGGCTCAAAGTGCCTGGGGAAACTCGCAGGTTGTTGCGTGCCACGGAGCGCGAATTCACCAGCGTGTCGCGCGAGACCGCGGTGAACCCGCCGGGGTTGTGCAAGTTTGCATAGCGGAACTGCTCGCCGCCTCGTGACACCAGCCGCCCGTGATCGAAGTTATGACCGTAAATCCCATGCAAGTCACCGAACCGGTGATATCCGAAGTTCACGCGCGAGAAATATCCGAAGCTCACGCCGTACCACGGGATGAACGGTTCGCCCCAACCCAATGGGCACCATCCAAACCCTCCGCCGAAGCCGATGCCAAACCCGAAGCCGCCGCCATACCAGGCAACTAATGCAGGAGCATAGTAGGGCCGAACGTAAAACGGTCCAGGCGCCCATCCCCAGAAGCCGCCGGCGTATACCCAACGTCCGTAGTGGAACGGAGCGTAGCCCCAAGGCTCATATTCGACCCAAGTCCATCCCCAGGGATACTGCCAAATCCAGTGGCCGTTCGTGTAAGGAGACCATCCGGGCGCGACCGCCGGGGTCCAGATATCCCCGTATTCCGCAGTATTGCGCCAGCTTCCGTACTCATCCAGATCGTCAGAACCGACCACATCGGGCGAAACGTAACGCGCCGATTCAGAGTGATCGAAGCGATTGTCGCGATTGCTCGCCCACTGATCGAACGCATCGGGAGCAGGGGCTGCATGAGATTCAACCGTCATCGACGTGCCATTGCTGAATCGAACTTGCTCATTGGCATGAACCCGGACGGCCGGACCGTCGCCGGTGGATTCGCCTTCGCCGCGCCAGACAGTAATGATGGTTTTGTCAGCGTCAGAGTCCACGTCGAAGCGATAATCGCCGGGCTTCAACGCTGTGAACGCCTGGTTGGGGGTATCGACCTCGTATTTTTCGTTTTCGTCCAAATGGCGTACATGAAGAATCAGCTCGCCCTGATGTAGCTGCAGCTGCACAAAATTGTCGGTGATATTGGTGATCGTTAGGCTGCTCTCGGAACCGATGCGCACTATCCCGGAGCCAATGCTGATTTCTGCGCGCGAATCCTTGTCGGCCCAGATGTTGTCGGCATTAGTCAGCGGCCGGTTGATCTCGCCCGTGACCCAATCGCCGGTACCCTGCGGCTGCACCGAAACTGATCCGCTAATGAATTGCAAACGAGCGGCGCGAGACGGAGGATCAGGAGTTGTGGCTTCAGGATTATTCTGTGGTGCGCCATTCCGCGCGTCATACGGCGGAGTTTCCAGCGGCTGATCTTCTGCGCGAGGGCCCTGTTCATGTCGCAGGTCGGGAGCTACACGGTCCGGCTGAGCAACTTGATTATCATCGCGAGCTTGAGGTTGATTCTGGTCGTAACTCTGATCGGCCCGGTCCTGCGAAGCGGGCGGCGTTGTCTGTTGATCATTAGGCGTGGACTGATTGTCTTCGCGATTGTATTGCTGGTCCTGCTGGTCGACCGGGCCTTGATCGCTATTCTGTTGATCGTATTGCTGATCTGCAACCGGCGGCTGATCGTTGTATTGATCGTCCTGCTGGGCTTGAGCCATCAGCGAGGAGCCCGACATCAATGTCGAAATTGTAAGTACGCAAACAACGCGGTAAAGAGTTCTCATCGGAACCTCCCCGGAGAGCAACTCGGGCTTCCCATGCGCCGCACCAGGGGCGGGCGGAGCAGGCCTTCGAGCTGCCACTACTCTAAACCCTGCAGCGAGAAAAGAGTTTCGCAATATTTTGGTCGAAAACGGCCTGAAAACAAGGATTTGGAAGGCGGCGCAAGTCACCGCAGACCCACTATGTTGACATAATAGCCGTCGCGGGATTGGGGCGGTCGAGTCCTTCAGCTTGGCTTTTCAGTGGCAGCTTGTGAAACCCCGCAGATTCGCTTTTGTAAGGCGTGAATCCCCATGTCGTACTGGTTGCGGGTTTGTAAAAGGGCCGTGCGGGTAAAAAGCGGAAGCTACCATCTGGTCAAGAACCAGTCACGAATTTGAGTCGCTTACCCGCAATCTGAGAGTGGGTTACCAAAAGGCCGTGACTTCCGGAATGGGTGAGTTTACGGCAGGATTGGCATACTCTTCCCAGCGGAAAATTCGTCCGTTGGGGAGAGCGAAAATGAGGAAAATATTGGGAATTTTGTTTTTGCTGGCGGTAAGCTTGCCGGCGCTGGCACAGTCGGGGCTTTCGCAGCGCGACCAGCAGCGGTTCGACAGCTACTACACACGCTGGCAACAGTACCGGCAAATGAACGATCGGGACCAGATTGTGAGCATGGAAAAACGCATGCTCGATGTATATGCGCATTACGGAATTCCGGCGGAAACGCCCTTCTGGCGCATTGCCACGAACGGGCATGATGAGGCGCGGCATGAAGATCGTCCGCGCTGGCGCGAACGGCTATCGGAGGAAGATCGCGGACGCTTCGACAGCCTGTTCACACGGTGGCGAGAAGCACGTGAACGCCATGATTACGACGATGCGGAACGCCTGCAGCACCACATGCGAGAAATCATGGAGCGCAACCAGATCCCACACGAAGTGCGATTCGAAGAAGTCGCATCGCGACGAGACCGCGATTAAGGTTCGCCCGAGCATTCTGAGTGGTACGGGCCAGGGAGCCCGTACCTCCACTATTATCCTGTAAGGTCCCCTAGGTAAAAGTACCCACATGCAGCTTTGGATTGACTGCATTTCCAGTCGAGCAATTCCTTTCGGCCAACCCGCATTCCAGGACGTTACTCATATCTCCGACTGAAAGATAGACAATCAATTTGCCGGAGGAACTATGACCAAATTTTTGGGAAGTCTAATTGTGCTGGCCGCACTGGCTTTGCCGGGGCTGGTGCAAGCCCAGCAACAGATGAGCCCTGATGATCAGCAGAAATTCGACAATTACTATTCACGCTGGCAGCAGGACAGGCAGACCGGCGACCGCGACGACATGGTAAGTTCGGAACATCACATGCAGGACCTGATGAACAAGTATTCGATCCCTGCAGATACACCTTACGATCAGGTTGCGTCACAGAATGCACCGGGCTACGAGAATCGGCCGTATGACAATCGCGGATATACCAATCAGTTGCCGGGCGATGATCAAAACAAATTCAACAAAGAGTACACAAAGTGGCAGGAAGCAAATGCCAAAAATGACCGCGACGACATAGACAAGCACGCGCGCAACATGGAAGAGATCATGCAGCGCGACGGTATCCCTCCCAATACGCCTTTTGCGTCGATTGCAACGACGAGTGGCTATGGGCAACGCTATGACGTGCGGCAGTATCAGGGGCGCTTCACGCCGGATGATCAGAAGAAGTTCGACAAGGCCTACGAGAAATGCCAGAGCGACCGGGCGAAGCACGATCGGGATGACATCGCCAAAGATGAAGGGAAAATGGAAGAGATCATGGCAAAGTACAACATTCCTCGCAATGTGCCTTACGATGTGCTGGCTTCGGGTAACCGCGGATACTAAGTTAGACGTCAGCTCTCAGCCATCAGCTCTCAGGAAAGCATGGGCTGATGGCTGTATACAATTCGAACTTGTTTCGAGCAGGACACACCATTGCAGACGGCGGAATGAATGGACAAAGTCATCGGAAGCGTTATCACTCATGCAGGACGCACGTGTGACGCGTCAACTTAGAGGTCAGAATGCGGAATTAAATCCGCGGCCGTAACTTCCGCATTCTGCCTTCTAACTTCTGGCTTCCTGCACCGAATTTTGAATTGCTGCCGTCAACTCTCTGCATTCCGCCCATTAACTCGTACGTTCCGGGCGTTACCCCATACGCAACACCTTAGTACCGTCTGTTGTACTTAGGTTATGTGTCCTCGGTTTAGCCAGCATTGACAAGGCGAACCCCACTAGGCGTAGGCATTGGATTGGTGTTTACCACAACTTATAGATGAAGTGTGCAAATACCTTCGCGCTGATTTCCATAAAACCCGCAGAAAAGCCCAAAAAACACGGAATTGGACCCTGACCTCATCCGATTCGAGGTTGATATATGCTCGGTTCACTCAAATCCACTTGAAGCAGTTATTCGAGCGGATTCTCTCCCAACATCGTCCGGCATGAGTAGGCATGTCAGAGACGAATCTCTGTGGAACGAGATAACTATGGCAGATTCGCGCGAAGTTATGAATATTCGCCAGGCGTCGCAGTACCTGGGCGTAAGTCCGGACACGCTCTACAAGTACGTCAACGAGCAGAAGATTCCGGCTTTCAAGCTGGGGAACCGTTGGCGCTTTAAGAAATCGAAGCTGGACCAGTGGATGGAAGAGAAGTCCAGCGAGTCGGAATTGAAGAGCAGGAAAGCGAAGGCGGCCGGACAGGCTGCCACGTAAAGGCGGACACATGTTGGGATTCGGAGCGAAATCGATTGTTGGCCTGGATGTAGGCTCCTCGAGCATTAAAGCTGTGGAGTTGAAAAAAACCCGGGGCGGCATTGAAGTGGCGCACCTGGGCCTGGAGCATCTGGCTCCGGATATCGTCGTTGACTCGATGATTGTGGACTCGGGTACGGTCTCCAGCGCGATTTCGAAATTATTCGCGGACAACGGCATTAAGACGAAGTTGGTTGCCACCGCGGTCAGCGGTCACTCGGTGATCGTAAAAAAGATTTCGTTGCCCTCGATCAGTGACGCCGAACTGGCGGACACGATCCAGAAGGAAGCGGCGCAGCACATTCCCTTCGACCTCGCAGACGTGAACCTCGATTACCAGATCATGTCTGAGGATGAAGGCCAGCCGCAGATGGACGTTCTGCTGGTTGCCGTGAAGAAGGACAAGATACTCAATTACACCAACGTACTCTCGATGGCCGGCAAGACCCCGGCTATTGTGGACATAGACGCGCTGGCTCTGCAGAACTGCTACGAGTACAACTACGAGCCCTCGCCGAACCAGGTGGTTGCGCTGCTCAACCTGGGCGCAAGCGTTATGAACATCAACATCGTGAAAGGGACCACACCATTGTTCCCTCGCGACGTGAGTGTGGGTGGGCACCAGTACACGGACTCGTTGCAGAAAGAGCTGGACTTGAATTTCGAGGATGCAGAAGCGCTGAAGCTGGGCAAGAAAGTGGGCACAGTGAGCGAAGACGCGAAGACGCCGATCTTGCAGCAGGTAACCGAGATCATCGTGCTCGAAATTCAGAAGACGTTCGACTTCTTCCGGGCCAGTGCGGCGGGAGAGCACATCGAGAAAATTCTGGTAGCTGGGGGATCGTCAAAAGTCCCCGGGTTACTGGAAGCGTTGCGGCAGGAGTTCTCGATGCCGGTGGAGATCTTGAATCCGTTTCAGAAGATCGCGCCTCCGGCGAGTGGTTCGGGAATGGAGTTGATCGAAGGCAATGCCGGCCAGTTGGCAGTTGCGGTCGGCTTGGCCTTGAGGAGTTTTGAACAGCTATGATCCGAATCAATCTGCTGGGAACGCCTAAACCGAAAAATAAGCGCTCGCGAGTAGCCGTCGCGGCGCCAGCCATTGAGCTCGGCGAAGTTGGATCGCCGGCAATGAAGATTCTGGTCGCCCTGGTATTGCTGGCGGTCGGCAATGGCTGGTACTGGTATCACCTGAACGGCCAGGCGACTGCAATCGCGGCCAACATGAAGGTTGCCGAGCAACAGAACCGCGAGTTGGCGGGAGTCAAGTCCAAGTATCTGGAACGGCAGAAACAGGCCGACAACTACAAGCACCGCGTGGATGTTATCGACCAGTTACGCAAAGCTCAGACCGGACCGGTGAATCTTCTGAACACCATTGGTCAGACCGTGAACAGCACCGAAGCCGTTTGGTTGAACAGCATGAAAACCCAGGGCGCCAATATCTCGATCCAGGGAATGGCGTTGAGCGCCGATGCCGTCGCAAACTTGATCGAGAACCTGCAGAAGACCGGTTACTTCAAGGACATTGAAATTAAAGAAACATTTCAGGACGACAGCGTGAAGGATATGCAGGCGTTCCAGTTCGAGCTGACCTGCGAAATTGACAGGAGCAAGTCCTAAGGACACGGCCATGAACTTTAATGAAATGTCGGGAATAAAACAGTGGGGATTGGTGCTTGCCGTGGCGGGGTTGCTGAGCGCCGCACTGTACTTCACATATTTCAAAAGCCAGCGCGACGCCAACGATAGCGCACAGAAGTCGCTTGATGCCAAGCTGCAGGAGAATCGCGAGCTGGAGCCCTACAAGAGCAAGCTGGCCGAGATCGACCGCCAGCTGGCGAGCCTGGAACAGCAGATGGAAATCGAGAAGCGCATCGTCCCCGAGGAGAAAGAGGTCGATGGCTTCATGAAGATGCTGGACGCCGAAGCTAACAAGGCGGGCATCTGGTTGCGGCGCTACACGGCACAGCCGGTTGCCAGCAAAGAGTTCTATACCGAAGTACCTTTCGAGATCGAGTTGGATGGCTCTTACTACTCGATGATGAACTTTTTTGATCGGGTGGCCAAGCTGGAGAGGATTGTTAACGTATCGAACCTTCTGGTGGCAAACACCAAAAAAGGTAGCGAAGCTAAAGCCAAGCACGCGTATCAGTACGCGCCCAACGAAAGCGTAGTGGCAACGTGCATGGCCACAACTTTCTTCAGCCACGATCAGCCGGCGGCAACTCCGGCGACGGCCAAAGGCAGGATCTAAATGATGCGGACCCTGGGGACACTCATACTTCTATCGGCGGCTGCGTTCGCGCAGACCCCAACAGCCGTACAGAATCCGGCGGCGCCGGCAACGGTCAGCGTGCAACCCGCGACCAACAAGGCGCAGGCTGGCAAACCGTCTCCGAACGGCGCAAAGGCAAACACCACAACTGCGGCGCCAAAGGTGAAAGCGGCAGTTTCGGTGAAGCCGGTGGTCGCGACCGCGAAAACGGCTTCGGCGCAGGCTTCTGCAAAGCCGGTTGCGTCGAGTCCGAAAGCGGCGATCTCTGGAACGAAAAGCGCGTCAACGGTCTCCGCGGCCAAAGCACATTCCGTTAAGACCGCAGTCGCCGTTCCGGCTACGAAGCCTTCGACAGCAGGACCGAAAGCAGTACCGGCAGCGAAGACCCCCGTCGTGGGAGTCTTGGCCAAACCGGCGGTCGTTGGAGTTGCAAAGGGGACTTCACGACTGAATTCTTCAGTTTCAGTAAAAGGCAACGCGAGCACGAAATCCGCAGTTGCGCACGTCGCAACTAAGCCGGCTAGTGTGCAAGCGACGACTAAGCCGGTGGCGCACGTCAAGCCTGCAGCTCGGGCGAAAGTTGCGGTAGCGAATGAGGGAACCACGAAAGTGACGCCTTCGGTCCAGGACGGTAAGCCGGCGGCTGAAAACAAAGGGGAGCCGGAAATTCGTACTGCTGGCCGGCGCGATCCATTTCTTAGCCCGGTTGTGGCGATGGGCGCCATGGGTTCGGGCTGCAGCGCTGGAAAACGCTGCCTGACGATTGATCAGATCGCGCTCAAGGGCGTGGTGAAATCGGAGTCAGGGATGATTGCGGTGGTAACCAACTCGCTGGATAAAGCGTACTTCCTTCGAGAAAACGATCCCGTGTTTAACGGTTACGTAGTGAAGATCACTGGAGATTCGATCATTTTCAAAGAGACGTTCCACGACAGACTGGGTAAGGCGCTGACGCGGGACGTGACCAAATCAATCACGCGGCCGGTAGCGTAAGGCTGCAAGAGTTTAGTAGCGCAAGAAAAAATAGTTCGAGCAGACTAGAGGCGGGGAGACGCGAAATGCGAAAGCAACTTTTGGCAACAACTTGGGCGCTGCTGGCCGTGGTAGTAATGGCCGCCGCGCAGACTCCGGGCACGGAGGCGGCAAGTCACGCTGCATTGCAAAAGATCAGTGTGACGCGCGGCAACGACGGCATCAGCATCGAGATGACGTCGAAGGGCGCAACGACGCCAACAGTGGAGACCTTGTCTTCACCCGCCCGCATTGTCGTTGATCTTCCCAACACGATCATGGCGACGACCCAGAGCCGGATCCACGTCGGAAGCGACGGCGTGAGCGGCCTGCGTGTCGGCACCGACGCCGCCAGAACTACTCGCGTAGTGGTCGATCTCGATCGCCTCTGCAAGTATGAATTGGTGCCAGGCCCCGGCGAGAAGCTCACGCTGAAGCTGGAAACGGCTGCAGCTTTCGAAGGCGCCAACGTTCCAGCCAAGGCTGTCGTTTCCCTTCAAACGGCCACTTTGAACACAACCCCGGCGAAAACAGAGATCGCGAAGAACGAGGCCAAAAACTTCCTGTTCGTGGAACCGTCTTTTGCTCCGAAGAAAGAAGCACCGCAGGTTGCTCCTCCAGCTCGCACCGTAGAAGCGGCATCGAAATTTGTTGAGCGGCCGGAAGGAAACCTGCTACCTGTTGCCAGTGCTGCCCAGCAAGATCAGGCGGCGGCTGCGACTCCAGTTCCGGTCGCAGTTCCGGCGCAGAGTTCGGCTCCTGCTGGGGCACAGAGTTCTCCGGCTCCGGCAACCCCGACTCCAGTTGCGGCGCAACCTGCAGTAAACATGGCTGCGGAGCAGCGAGCACATCCACAGCCGACGGTCTCGAACCCAAAATACACGGGCGAACCGATTTCGGTGAATTTGAAGGATGTTGATCTGAAAGACTTCTTCCGCTTGATCCATGAGATCAGCGGACTGAACGTGGTGCTGGATCCCGACGTGCACGGGGCACTAACGATCGTCCTCGATGATGTGCCGTGGGACCAGGCACTGGACATCGTTCTGAAGAACAATGCACTCTCGCGCCAGCTTGACGGTAACGTCTTGCGCATCGCGACCATGGACACTCTGCGACGTGAGGCCGATGGACGCCGCGCCCAGCAGGAAGCCGAATCGATGGCAGTGGAGAGGGTTACAGTCACTCGCTTCCTCAGCTATGCCCACTCCAAAGACGTAGTGGCAACCATCAAGAAATTTCTCAGCTCGCGGGGCGATATTGTCGCCGACGATCGAACCAATGCTGTAATCATTTCCGATATCCCAGGGACCATTCCTGGAGTTGACCGGCTGATTCAGCAGCTCGACCGCAAGACACAGGAAGTCGAAATCGAGGCTCGGGTAATTTCAGCCACTCGCAGCTTCGCTCGCGATATAGGTACGCAATTAGGAATCGGCTGGGGCAACGGGCCCTCCGCGGTTGGAGGCGCAAGCGCAGTCGGAACCTCGCCGATCATAATTGGGAACACCCCAGCGCCGACCTACATTGTTCAAGGATCAGGAAAGGCGGTTCAAATTCCGCTGTTCTCGAACCTGGGTGTTACCGGCCCGACCAGCGGTCTTAGTTTCGTGAACGCGACAAATGCGATCCGTATCGACGCAATTCTGACCATGGCCGAATCTCGTGGATTGTTGAAGATTCTTTCTCGTCCGCGGGTCGTGACCCAGAACAACATCCAGGCGGTGGTCAAGCAAGGCGTACGTGTACCTGTTGAGAGCGCCGCAACCCTGGGTTCTCCGGCGACCATTACGTATGTGGACGCATTCCTTAAACTAACGGTGACTCCACAGATTACAGTCGAGAACACCATTTTCCTGAATGTGGACGTCGAGAACACCACGCCCGACTTCGGACATGCGATTAACGGCAACCCGACATTGATCACTCAGCAAGCCACCACTCAGGTATTGGTAACGGATGGGGGCACAGTTGTGATCGGCGGCGTGATCCAGAGCACCAACTCG
>Ga0209168_10000971_pt1 | contig 24458 bp, 21 predicted proteins | sample Coa_R1_FD_187156 | JGI IMG/M metagenome (GOLD analysis project Ga0209168, IMG submission 187156) | Surface soil microbial communities from Centralia Pennsylvania, which are recovering from an underground coalmine fire - Coalmine... | ecosystem: Environmental > Terrestrial > Soil > Unclassified ...
ATCGAAAAGCACGTGCGCATGATACGCGAGGCCAAGCAGCGCGGCGCGCAGATCGTGTGCCTTCAGGAGCTCTTTTACGGCCCGTACTTCTGCACGGAGCAGACCACGAAATGGTACTCGGCCGTCGAGCAAATACCCGACGGGCCTACGACGCGGCAGATGCAAGATCTGGCCAAAGAACTCGGCATCGTGCTCATCGTGCCGATGTACGAGGAAGAGTTTTCCGGCGTGTACTACAACGCGGCCGCGGTCATCGACGCCGACGGAACCTATCTTGGCAAATACCGCAAGCATCATCTGCCCCAGGTGCAAGCGGGGCCCCCGGGGTGCGGCTTTTGGGAGAAATATTATTTTCGCCCGGGAAATAGCGGCTATCCCGTGTTCCAGACCGCTTTCGCAAAGGTCGGCGTGTACATCTGCTACGACCGGCACTTTCCGGAAGGCGCGCGTATGCTAGGTCTGCACGGCGCCGAAATCGTGTTCAATCCGTCGGCTACGGTCGCCGGCCTTTCGGAGTACCTTTGGAAACTCGAGCAGCCCGCACATGCTGTCGCAAATGGCTATTACGTCGGGGCGATCAACCGCGTCGGTTACGAAACGCCGTGGAACATGGGCGAATTCTACGGGCAGTCGTACTTAGTCGATCCGCGCGGGCAGTTCGTCGTGATCGGCAGCCGCGACAAAGACGAGGTCGTCATCGGCGTCATGGACCGCGACGTGATCACGCAGGTACGGAATACCTGGCAATTCTATCGCGATCGGCGTCCCGAAACGTACGACGATTTGGTCGCGGTGTAACCGTGAGCGACGTCGTCGTCTTGAGTCCGGCCGCGCAAGCTCGCGTTGCGCAAAACGAGTCGCTATGGAACGACGATCTGCGGCCGTGCACGCTTGCCGAGCATTCCTGGCCCGCTTCGAAATTTGCAGCGCTTTGGGTCGGCATGTGTTTGTGTTTACCGACGTACGCGCTTGCGAGCGGCATGATAGCGCTCGGCATGAGTTGGTGGGAGTCGGTGATCACCGTGTTCACCGGCAGCTGCATCGTGCTCGGCGCAATTCTCTTGGTATCGCACGCCGGCACGAAATACGGCATTCCGTATCCGGTTTTCGCGCGGTTGTGGTTCGGAACGCGCGGCGCGCATCTGCCTGCACTCGCGCGCGCAGTCATCGCGGCAGGCTGGTTCGGAATCAATTCGTGGTTCGGCGGCCAAGCGCTCGATGCAATTCTTTTGCGCCTCGTGCCGTCATGGGAAGCGATAGAGTTTCACCTCGGCGCCGCTTTCCTTATCTTTTGGGCAATCAATGTCGCCGTTGCCATGCGCGGTCCGCAGGCGATCGGAAAACTCGCGCAGGTGGCCGCACCGACCGTTGGGGCCGGTGCCGTGGCGCTGCTCATTTGGGCAGCGACGAGCGCAGGCGGTTTCGGCCCGATGCTCGCAACGCCGGCAAAGCTTCACGGGGCTGCATTCTGGAGCGCGTTCTTTCCGTCAGTGGTCGGAGTGATCGCCTTCTGGGCGACGATGGCGCTCAACATTCCCGACTACACGCGTTATGCTCGCAGCCAGCGCGATCAGATTCTCGGGCAGACCCTCTCGATGCCGCTGACGATGGCCGCGTTCTCGTTCATCGGCATCGCGGTAACGTCCGCAACCGTGCTGCTCTTCGGGACGGCGCTGTGGAATCCGGTTCAACTCATCACCAAATTCCCAACGCCGGTAGTGGTCATCGCGGGCATCATCGTGATACTTTCGTCGGTAACAATCAACGTCGGCGCCAACGTCATGGCCCCCGCCCGCGCGTTCGAGAACCTGTGGCCGAAATACATCACCTTTGCGATTGGCGCCATTCTCACCGGGCTTCTGAGTTTGGCGATGGAGCCGTGGCGCATGCTGGAAACGTACGGCGCGTACATTTTCAGCTGGCTCGGCACGTACGGTGCCATGCTCGGGGCGTTCGACGGCATCGCCATCGCGGATTACTGGCTCGTTCGCAAACGGCGAATCGACCTGGCTCAGCTGTATACACCCGGCGGCATCTATTCGTACGCCAAGGGCGTCAACGTTCGCGCGGTCGGTGCGTTGCTGATCGGCTGGATCCTAACCGCAGTCGGCCTCTTCGTTCCGCCGCTGCGCTTTTTGTGGAGCGGCGGCTGGATATTCAGCCTGCTCGGCGGCCTTGCGGCGTATTGGTTGCTGATGCGCGGGGAATCGAGCGTCATCCGCGAACCCGAAACCGAAGCGACGCTGCTGCCGAGCAGCTTGCGGACCTAGTCTCGTGCCAAAGCCGCGCGGCGATTTGGGCCGCATTCTAGGCGCGAGGATGGACGCAATGCCGTAGCATTGTGGCCACCGCAGCAACGACGAAGGCGGCCAAAAGCGACCGTGGATTTGGTACGCGGACTAGGTTCGCAAGCTGCCTGGGAGGCTTAGAATCGACATGCAAACATTGAAAAAGAACAACGCCGAGCGCGCAAAAAAACACCTCTTTGCATCGCAGCAGACGTATTACGAGCAGCCGATTACCCTCACGGACGGTGAAGGCAGCCGCGTCAAAGACGACGCCGGGAACGAATACCTCGATGCGTTCGCAGGCATTGCAACGAACACGCTCGGCTATGGCGATACGGAAGTCGCGCAAGCCGTAGCGGAACAAGCGAAGAAACTGATCCACGTTTCGACACTCTATCTCACGGACGAGATGCTCGACCTGGCCGAAACGGTGTCGCGCGTCGCGCCCGAAGGCATGACGAAGAGCTTCTTCAGCAACTCTGGCTCCGAAGCGAACGAAGCGGCCGCGCTGGTCGCGCGCACCGCGAAGCATTCGCTGGACTTTCTCGCACTCGAGCACGCCTATCACGGAAGAACGGTCTATACGGTCGCGATGGCCGGGCTGAGCAATTGGCGCAACTTCGCTGCCGAGTATCCGCATGTCGCATTCGCGCCGAATCCGTATTGCTATCGGTGTCCGCTCGGCCTCGAGTATCCGTCGTGCGAAATCGCATGCGCCCGTGCTGCGAAGCGCGTGATCGAAACGCAAACGAGCGGCGCCCCCGCGGCGATGATTGCCGAAACCATCGCGGGTGTCGGCGGCATCGTTACGCCGCCCGACGAGTACTTCAAGGTATTGGAAGAAACGCTTCGCCCGTTCGGCACGCTGTTGATCGCCGATGAAGTTCAAGCCGGGTGGGGACGCCTCGGTGACGGCATGTTCGGTATGCCCTCGTCCTACGGTGTCGTCCCGGACATCATCACGTCCGCAAAAGGCCTGGCGAGCGGCGTACCGATCGGCATCACGATCACGCGTCCTGAATTAGCCGACGTCTTCAAGGGCCCGCACATCAATACGTTCGGCGGAAATCCGCTGGCAAGCCGCGCCGCGAAAGTGACGATCGACGTCATCGAAAAACGCGACCTGGTCGGCAACGCGAAGCGCCAGGGAGAAACGCTTCTCGCAGGACTGCGCGAGCTACAGAAGCGCTTCAATCTCATCGGCGACGTGCGCGGTAAAGGACTGATGATCGGCGTCGAACTGGTCAAGGATCGGAAGACTAAGGCCTATGCTTCCGCCGAAGCAACACGCCTCGTCGACGAAATGCGTAAGCGCAACGTCCTCGTCGGAAAGGGCGGGCGCTTCGGCAATATCATCCGCATTCAGCCCCCGCTGATCTTCAGCAGCGACGATTGCGCCGAGTTCCTCAAAGCCTTCGAAGCATCGATGGGCGCTCTCGGCCCCCCAGTGTCATCCTGAGGTATCGAAGGACCCCCGAGCGTAGTCGAGGGGCGCCGAAATCATCGGAGGGCGAAGCGACTTCGCGGCACGCTGCCACGCGGGCTCCTCGACGTCGCTCGGCGTCCCTCGATACCTCAGGATGACACGGCGCGCGTTAGGTCATCGCTTCTTCGCGGCTGCGAATCGAACCGCGAATGTCGTTGCGGAACTCCGGCGTATCTTTGTGCTTGTGCGTCATCACCGCATGCATCACGGCAAGGTCCTCGACCTCGCCGTCCGTGTCCGCGGAAATCTCCACGGTGCAGTTCATTTCGCTCGGAAACTGTCGACAGTCGATGTACTTGCGTACCATCTTGCCCTCCGTCCAAAATCAACACGCCCAGCGTCTCATTATATGCCTTTCGCGGGGCGGGCGATTATGGTCCGAAGTCCCCAGCGGTAACAACCGGGCGGCCGTACTCTTCAAAGCAGTGTGGCCAACAGTCAAGGCCGATACGCTTGCAGCATTCCGGTATTGTAGAAATTACCGGTTTGGCCGCCAACGACATAAAACAAGCCGTTAACCGATCCTGCTCCAGGGGCATCGACGCCGACCGGCATCGAGGCAAGCATGGCCCACGTGTTTGCAGCGGGGTCGTAAGCCTCTAGGGTGTTGTTGTAACAAGGAATTGGGTATTCACCACATCCGGCCGCTGCATAGATTTTACCGTTAACAACAGCTGCGCCGAATAGACTCTTTCCTTCGAGCATCGGCGCCTTCGCCGTCCAGGTGTCTGTTGCCGGGTCGTAGGCTTCAACTGCTGCGTCGGCAGTTCCGCCGCTTCCAATGGCATACAGTACGCCGTTGACGACGGCGACAGCGGGCCCTTCCATAGGCAACGGCAATGGTGCTTTGGTAGTCCAAGTGTTGGTTTGCGGATTATACGCTTCAACGATCGTGCCAAAAGTTGGAGTTACTGGCCCGCGTTGTACACCACCCACGGCGTATAAAATACCATTAAGGAATCCAACGCCGAGGTCGTATCTAGGCGTCGGCATCGAAGCCTTCTGCGTCCATGTGTTTGTGGCAACGTTATACGCGTAAACTGAGCCGGAAATGTTAAACCTTGAGCCGCCCACAACATAAAGCACGCCGTTATGCACGCCGACAGCCGCATAAGCACGGCGAGCGGGCATAGGCGCCAACACCGTCCATCTATTTGTGGACGGATTATATGATTCGAGCTTGTTCAGATAATATGCACCGGCGCCGCCAACGGCATATAGAATACCATTGACCGCGCCGACCGCCAGCCCATTGCTAGGGAATGGATCTGCCAGCTTTTTTGTCCAAGTGTTATGTAGCAGCGGCCCATTTGCATCGGCGGTTACCGAGTCCGCGATAGAATCACGCACCGCACTTCGCGGTAAAGCACCGGCGCCCGGGCCCGTAACGGCGGCACCGCTGCAACCGCTCGCGGCTGAGCACAGGCACGCGATAATACAAATTCCAATTATCCGGCGAATTGACATTTTCTTGATCCTTTAAGTCGATGCCGAATATTCACGGTTTCACCGGCTCAACGACGGCGTAGTTGTGTTGTGAAGAGTCCCACACGAGGAAAGCGCCCTTATCGCTAAGACCCGCAAAGGGCGAATTAACCTGGTAATTGCCTTTCGGTGAAATCGAGTCGTCCAGGTCGGTTATCGCGCCGTTCGAGTAGAGAAATATCTTACATTTGTTGGGGCCACAAGCAGTACCGACGACCTGAAGGGCGTCATTTATTCCGATCGGGACCATGCTCGTTATCCCCGGTGGAAATGGTACGAGAATGGTCGATCCTCCCGGCGAGTGGATAAACGTCTTGACCTTGGACTCGGTGATGTACCTGTAGCCAACCACGTAATCGTCCTCGTTAATACCTAGAGAGGCGCTAGCAAGTTGTTGCTGAGGAAACAGTCTGCGTACTTTCGAACCGTCACCGACCGCGGCATACGCCTGATCGGGATAGACGTAATCGAAGTACGCGAAATTACCCGTGTTGCTAAGGAAGACGTTAAGAGCGTAGCCCACCGGAGGACGAAACACTTCTGTGGGTTCACCGTTGGCAAAGAACCGTGCTAGGTCGGGGCCGGAAGATTGACCCCAGTAATAGGCGCCGCCGTATATTTCGCCCGCGTCATTTATCGCCCACGGTTCGAGGAAACCCCACTGTTGCCACGGGCCTGGCCGCCGAAGTTCGCGGACGGTTCCATTGGCAAAATAAAGCGCCTCCTCTACCCTGGTTCCCCTATTGCAATAGCCCACAGCTTGTCCAAGCGCATTGACACTCGTCGCGGTTGTCGTTCCCGGTTGGCAATTGGGGTCCAAAGCCAGCAGCGAAAGAGTTCCATTCTGGTATATCGCGGCTTGCCCCGCGTCGGAGCCGGGTATCTTGCCGTCGCTCATCATCGCGTACGGAACGAATCCGCTGGGCAGCGCGATCGCGCGATACGTCGAAGCGGCGGCGCGCGCGGATTGTTCTAGGGACCTAGGTACATACGCTGTTGCGGGATTCACCGCGCTACCCGCGGGAAGATCGTGATGACCGCAGGCAACAAACGCCGTTGCTACAAGCGCCAATGACAACCAACAATATGGCCGATTCATCAGATATCACCCCCTATCAAGCGTACAACCCGCTGGAAGGGAGTCAAGGGCGTTTTAGCCTATGTTTTGCCGGCTCGCCGTTTAACCGTTTTCCAGCAGCTTGCGCGCCTGTTCCGTGTCCTGGTATTCGACCGTCAGCACTGCGCGAACGTGGGCACGCTCCGACTGCGCATCCGGTGTATCGATCTTCTGCAGAGTCGAATAGACGTCGTACAGCAGTTGCGGCAAGTCGCGATCGCGCGGATACACCTTGTGCAAGTCGTCGATGGATGTCGCTACCTGCACCGCCATCGGACTCTCTTGTTTCGCGTACCCGTAGCCGATTAGGTAATTTACGCGGTTGAGTTCGTTGCGAATGCCTAAAATCGACATGCCCATCGGTCCGAAGTATTCGTCCGCGGGAGCAAGCGTCGTCATCAGACGCGCGTGCGTCAGCGCGTTCACGCTCGCAATCGTCTTCAACTGGGGCAGCTGCGCGATACGTGTTTCCAACGCCTGCGCATTCGTTACGTCGTCCGGCGTGTAGCCCTCCGCGCCGTGCGAGGCATTCAGCACCGCATTTAAAAAACCCGGTCCCCACGTCTCCGGCAAGTCGGCCAGCGGAAAATCGATGTTGTTCGCGCGCGCAAGCGCCAAGCTGCGCCACGACGGATCGTGCGTGAGCAGCCAGCCGCGCCAATCCGCTTCGACGCGCAGCAGCAGCGCGTTGGCGTCGCGCGGATACTGCTGCACGAGCGCGCCCGCATCTTGGTCGGCGTACTGGGCGAGCGCTGCGGGGTCTTCGAGCGCATCCACGCGATCCAGCAGCCCTTTGGCTTTGGCCTGCTCCGCCGGATCGGAATTGTTTCGCTCGACGTACGCCGCGGCCTCACGGACGTACCACGGAACCGCCTCGTGGTTGATCAGCGGATCGTAATGCAGCCCCGCTGCGATATCCACGGTAGTCTGCTCGATCTGCGGATATGCGGGATCCGTGGAACGCTGCAGCGAGTAAGCGCGACCGGTATTGAAGATGGTCGACAGATAGTACTCTTGGTTATAAAACGTCCAGCCCTGCGCATTGCCTTTGTCGTACGCAGCCTTCATCTCGGCATACAACTTGTCCGGATCGGCCATGAACGCCGCCCGTGAAACCAGCGGAGCGAGGGCGAAAATCGCGCCGAGGAGCGCGGCAAGGATCCTACAGTACGCTTGTGTCATCCAATACGAAACGTAAGTTGTTGGTCAAAAGTGCGGTTCTTATCTCGCGGGCGATGCGTCGCCCCGTCGACATCGGCTCGGAGTAGTTCAGGTACGAATACGCCGACCCGTCGATGAAAAGGTTTGTACCCGCCACGATGCGTGCCGAAATCTCCATCACGTAGAATTGCATGTCCGGCGTGATGATCGTCTCGATGCAGAACGCGCCGAAAAGCCCTTTGGGCCCGCAGATATCTTTGCTCACGCGCACGACGTCTTCCCCCATGCGGTAGGCTTCGGCCAGCATCGATTCGCGCAGCGAAACCGGCGAGTTGCCGACGACGACGTACGAAGGGTGTACGTCCATGCCTTCCTGTGCGGCAGCAGGGATGCGTCCGAGCGAGTCCACGTTCGTTTCGTAGCGCCGGTCCATGCTCATGATCTCGAGTTTGTCCTCGAGCGGTGAATAAAAATAATGAATGTAGAGCGGAACGCCGACGATGTATTCCTGAATGATGTGCGCTTCTTTCAGATGCGCCGCGCGTTGTTCGAAGTCTTCCGCGTCGCGGATGAACATGTATCCCTTGCCGCCGGCCGCGCCGTACAGCTTCACGATGACCGGCCGATCGATTTCGCCCGGCGTACGGAACTGCCGCGGAAGTTTGAGGTTTGCGCGCGAGAGCCACTGGCGCTGCAACTCGCGGCTCGCTTCCCAATCCAGCACGGCTTTGTTGCCGAAGTAGGGAATCGTCATGCGCTTGTGCTCTTCGAGCGAAAGGTACGCGACGAACGAACCGTGCGGCACCATGATGAGCTTGCGTTTCACGAGTTCGGGAACCAGTCCCGAAAAATCTTGATACCGATCGATGCCGATCACTTCGTCGACGAACTTGAACGACCGGTACAGCCGCTCCGTATCGCGATTCGCTATCGCGAGCGTTCGGAAACCTTCGTCGTGCGCGCCTTTGAGAATCTGCAGCGCTGAATGCGAGCCGAGCGTCGCGATAGTGTACGGTCTGTTCATTTAACAGGCGCTCCGTCCTACGGAGCTGCGCGCCCCCCATGGGCAAAGCCCACGGGGTCCCCCTCCGTACGCCGAAAACCTACTGCCAGTCTTATATCCCATAAAAACCTCTAGAATACGGCTTTCTCTATCGCCGGATTGCAAAGCAGTTGCTCCACGGCAGCTCTTACTGCATCTCTGTTTGCGGGCTTGTGGCCTTCGGCGAAGAGCCGCCAGCCGACGTATCGACGCGCGTGATGCACGCCCGCTATGCGCACCGGCACGTCGCGCGCATCGAGCTGCTCTATCCAAACCTCGCCCTCGCGCGGACGTTCCGCCTCGAGCACGTGCAGTTCGTGCTTGTTTTGATTGAACAGCGACTCATTACGTTCGACGCGCTGCGCGACGTCGGATGCGTTGCCGCGATCGTCCAGTTGCCAAATCTCGGCGCGTTCCAGACGCGCGATGCTCAGACCGAGGCGGCGCAGCGCTGTAAGCGCCGTATACGCTTCGTTGTCGGGAATCTTCAGCTTAATTGCGACAGTGCGTTTCATGCGCGCTTCAGAGCCTCCGCGAGCGCCTTGAATATCGTCACGCCGCCGGAAGGTGCGAGGATGTCCGTTCCCTGCATGCGATCGGGATGATTGTAGTTCCACGCGTCGCGTTCGGGATGCGGCATAATCGCCAGCACGTTGCCGTCGCGATTGGTCAGTCCCGCGCAGCCCAGCGCCGAAGCGTTCGGTACCGCGCTCTCGTCCACGCTGCCGTCCGCGTGCGCATAGACGAACGCCAGGTGTCCACCGTCGACGATCTCGCGCAAATGATCGCCGGTCGCGGCGAGCCGCCCTTCTCCGTGCGCAGCCCACGCCGGAATCAGCGCATCAGGTTTCAGCGATGCGGTAATCGCGCAGCGCTCGGGCGCGATCGTCAACTTCACGTAGACGTGCTTGCAGACGAAGTGCGGAACTGGGCCGTTGCGCGTGAAGGCCGCGGTCGGTTTGCGAACGGGTCCGGTACCGGGTACGAGGCCCGCTTCCAACACGATTTGCGCGCCGTTGCAGATGCCGAGCACGAGCTTTCCGTTCTGCGCGCCTTCGATGACGTAATCCATCATCGGGTCGTGTGCGGAAATCGCGCCCGCGCGAATGCGGTCTTCGTACGCGAAGCCGCCCGGAAGCACGTACGCGCCGTATTTCGGCAGGGTTGCGGCTTGGCTCCAATGCACGACGTCGGTATCCAAGCCGACGTCGCGGCAAATGCGCCACGTCTCGATTTCGCTGTTGGTGCCGGGAAACACGAGCACCGCAACCTTGGCCTTCACGGATAGACCTCGGCGAGCGGTTTGCTCCAGCGCTCGTGCAACGCACGAAGATCGAATGTGGTGTCGCCGGCGTGCAGTTGCGCCTGCGCGATCGTTTCGCCGATGCGAATCAAGCCGACGCCGTTCGCGGCGATCGCGGCGAGCGCTTTCGCGTCGGCAGCGGATGCCTCGATGATGAAGCCGCCGCATTCGCCGAAGTACGATTCCAGTTCACCCACCACGCCGTTGCTCCACCACTGTGCCGGTTCGAGGCGAACGCCGATTGGTGAACGTCCCTGCGCGAGCGTGGGAAACGCCATCTCCGCAAGGGTTGCCAGCACGCCGCCGTTGCCGATGCTTCGCGCCGAGCGGATGAATCCGCCGTCAGCAGCCGCGCGAAAAAATGCGATATCCGCGGTAACGCGATCGTAGTCGATCGGAGGCAGCGGCCCGCCGGTTTGCTCGAGCACTTCCGCAAAAACTGCACCGCCGGCGGCGTTTTCCGGACGGCCGAGCAGAAACAGTACGGAACCCGCCCGTTTGAGCGGCGCGGTGATGACCTGCGCAACGTCGTCGAGGCCGCCGGCGCATGCAATGATCGGTGACGCGGGAATCGCGTTCCCGGTTTTCGACTCGTTGTACAGGCTGACGTTGCCGGAAACGAACGGCGTGCCGAGGCTGCGCGCTGCGAGTGCGATGCCGTCGATCGCGTGCACGAGTTCGGAATAATGCTCGATGTTTTGCGGATTGCCGAAGTTCAGACAATCCGTCAGCCCGAGCGACCGCGCCCCGACGGAGATCACTTTGCGCACAGCTTCGAGCACCGCATATTGCGCAGCGAGATACGGGTCACTCTTGCTCATTCGGGGATTGCCGGCGACGGCAAGCGCGACGCCGAGCGGCGACCCGATGATCGGCGCGATGACGCCGGCACTCGCATAGCCGCGCGGAATCACCGTCGTGCCGCGCACCACCCCGTCGTAGCGTACGTACATCGGCTCGCGCGAACAGACGTCGCGATGCTCGAGCACCCGCGGCAGCAGGTCCGCCACGTCATGCTCGCCCACGATGTACCGCCGCGACGGATCGGTAACCTTGCGCTCGCTCATCGGGCGCACCGGCAGCTCGTCACGAATCGTGCCGGTCAAAAAGTCGATCGGCACGTCCATCACGATCTCGTCGCCGTGCCGCAGCACGTAGCGCTTCTCGCCCTGCACCGCGCCGATAACCGTCGCGCACGCGCCGCGCGCAATCTGCGGCAGCGAGAACTCTTCGTTATAAATGCGCAGCACTTCGGGCGTGACGTCGCCTGGCAAAACCCAGCACAGGCGTTCCTGCGTTTCGCCGACGGCGATGACCTCCGGCGCCATGTGCTTGATCGCCGTGTTGACGTCGTCGAGATCGATAATGGCCCCATAACCGCCGCTGCTGCACAGCTCTGCGCTGCATCCCATGATGCCGCCCGCGCCCAAATCCTTGAAGCCCACCGTAATGTTGCGCTCGCGCAAATATTCGAACGCGCGGTACGTCGCGCGCATGATCACGTTCTTGAGAAACGGATCGGGCACTTGCACGGCGCCCTTGTTCGCGTCTTCGTCCGCTTCATCCAGCGTCACCGATGAAAACGCCGCACCGCCGAAGCCGCTCGTGTCCGTCGCCTTGCCGACGAGCACGATGTCCCATCCTTCCGATCCGTGCGGAGCGGCGGAATGAATGATGTCTTGCTCGCGGATGAGGCCTAGCGAAACGACGTTCACCAAGCAATTGTCGTCGAAGCGTTCGTCGAAATATGCGTCGCCGGCGATGTTCGGAATGCCGATCGCGTTGCCGTATGCCGCGATGCCGTCGACCACGCCCTGCGCGACGTAGCGTTGATGCGACTCCGGATCGTCGACGCGCCCGAAGCGCAACGGATCCGCGATTCCAATAACTTCCGAGCCCATGCACAGCACGTCGCGCACGATGCCGCCGACACCGGTCGCCGCACCTTCGAACGGCACAACTTGTGATGGATGATTGTGCGACTCGTGCGCGATGACCACGCCCCAGCGTGAACCGTGGGCTTCTCCCAAGTGCAGAATGCCGGCGTCCTCGGCCGGCCCTTGCATTACCGTGGGGCCGTCGGTCGGAAGTCTTCGCAGCAAGTGCCGGCTGCTCTTGTAGGAGCAATGCTCGCTCCACTGCGCATCGAACGCGTGTACTTCGACGATCGTGGGATCGCGTCCGAGCGTTTGCGCAATGCGGCGCAGCTCGTCGACGCGCAGAGCCAGACCTGTGTTTGCGGCTTGTGCGCGCAGTTCGTCGTCGGTAAGACCGTTGACGGGAAAACTACGCAAGACTGCCGGCGGCGGGTACTTGCTGCGCATTGACCTGGGCATCGGCTTGTAAAACGGCAGAACGCGCATTGGTTTGCACGAGCAGCGTGCGACCGAAAAGAACCGTGTCCTCGAGCGCCAGCACCTTCGCGCAATGCAGCGCAACCGCGTTCGGTTCGCCCGTGCCGTAGACGACCGGATTGCTCGTTGCGTTGTCGATCATCGAATGCAATGCGCCGTCGAGCCCCGAAAACGTGACGTAGATCAAGCGCGCGAACGTCGCATCATGCTGCTGCAGTAGTTGCAGCACGAATCCCGGCGTTCTCGAGGCGCTGGCGACGTGACGCACGACGGGCAGTCCGAGTTGACCCAGCGCTTGCGCGACTGCGTTCAGCTGCGGAACGAAATCGTTCGATTCCGCAAAGAGCGCCACCATGCCGGGACGCATGACCGGAAACGCGCCGACCATGTCGGCGACTTGTTCGTACGCGTTCTTCACACGCGCAAGGCCTGCATCGTCGACGGTTTCCAAATTGCGGTACATCTGTTTGTCGAGCATGCGATCTTCGCGGCCTTGCGGCCAGATGCGCCACGCGTCGTTGTCGATGACGTCCGCGATGATGAGCTGCCCTTTGTTCTCACCGCCCGCCAAGCGCCCGAACTCGATTTTGAGATCGACCAGCAGCACGTCGCGCTTGCGCCAAGCGTGCGCGAGAATCTCGAACGTCAAACGCGCGATTTCGGTCATCGCCGAAATCTCGGCAGCGTTTGCGATTCCGTCGCCCATGATCTGATCCGGCATGATGAGCGGATCGTGGCGCGCATCGTCCTTGAGAAAAAACTCGACCATACGGGGTACGAGCAGCGAACCGCGCTGCAATCCCGGATTGCGGCGCACCAGCGAACCGGCCGCAACGCCGCGCACGACCACCTCGAGGGGAATCATGTTGCAGCGGCGCACGAGCATCTCGTTGTCGTCGTCGTCTTCGCCGCCGTTCAGATAATGCGTCGGCAAACCGCACAGATTCAGCAGGCGAAAGACGCGCGCAGTCGTTTGCGCGGCCAAACGCCCTTTCCCGGAAATCTCGTTGCGCCGCGCTCCGTCGCCCGCAGAGATGGAATCCATCTGCTTGACGACGAGCATGTCGGGCTGACCGGACGCCTCGTACAGCACCTTGGTCTTGCCGCGCGCAATTTCAATGCCTTTATTCACGGACAACTTCTTTCTGTTGCGGGAAAGGTTCGAGGGCGTCGATGCGATCCGCGAGCGAGCGCGCGCGCTGGGCGGCTGTGCCGACGTGCTTACCCGGATCGAGCATGCGCCGGATTTCGGCCGGATCGATGCGGCTCGTGAGTTCGTGCTCTTCAGTAAGCAGACGTCCCAGCGGGTTTCCCTTGCCCTGCGCGATCGCGGTCCACGATTCCATCGCCGCGGAACGAAGCACTTCGTGGAGCTCCTGGCGGTTGCCGCCCGCGCGAACGGCTTCCATGAGCACCGACTCGGTGCCGGCGAACGGACCATACGTGCGCAGGTTCTCCGCAATGCGCTGCGCATCGACGCGCAGTCCGCTCACGACGCGCTTGGCGATCTGCAGAATTTCGTCGACGCAGAGCAGCGCTTCGGGAAGAATCGTTCTCCGGTTCGCGCTGTCGTCGAGCGTACGCTCCAAGTAGTTGGTCGCCGCATTCTGCCAAGCGACGTCGGCATACGCCGGAAGCAAACGAGCAAGGGAGTCGATGCGCTCGCATAGGATGGGATTGCGTTTGAAGGGCATCGCCGAACTGCCGACTTGCGATTTGCCGAACGGCTCGAAGACCTCGCCGAATTCCGGCGAGCTGAGAATACGAATGTCGGCCGCGAATTTCGAGAGCGAAGCGCCGATACCGGCGAGCGCGGAAAGCAGCAGATAATCGAGTTTGCGCGGATACGTCTGCGTGCTAATCTCACGTGCTTCCAGACCGAAGCGATCCAGCACGATCGTTTCCATCTCGGCGGACGCGCCCGAATTGTTCAGCAACTGCTCGTACGACGCCGACGTGCCGACAGCGCCGCGAAGTCCTTTCGCCGTGAGGTTCGCGAAGACGAAGCGCAGATTGCTCTCGTCGACGAGCAGGTCTTGCGCGTACACCGCAAACCGGTAGCCGAGCGTCGTGGGTTCGGCGGGCTGCAGATGCGTGAATGCCATGCAGACGAGATCCGCGTTCTCGCGAATCTTCACGGCGAGCGCGCGCAGCACGTCGTCGGTCGCCTGCCCGACCAGCGAAAGCGCAAGGCGAAGGCGGTACGTCTCGACCGTGTCCTCGACGTCCATCGACGTCGAACCGAGGTGCAGCTTGCCCCCGCCGACCTTCGCTTGTGATGCGAAAACGCGGATCTCCGCCATCAGATCGTGGTGAATATCGCGCTCGATCTCGAGTGCCGCTTCAATGTCCACGTCATGCGCGTGTGCGCGGATGTCGTCGAGTTCGGCAGCCGAGATGAGTCCCCGCCGCGACTGTGCTTCCGCGAGCGACACCCATACCTGACGCCAGAGCTTGCGTCGCTCCTCTTCAGAAAAGAGTGCACGCAATTCCGGACGGCCGTATCTCCACGAAAAGGGAGACGCGTAGGTGTCGTATTTCATGGGGTACCGCCCCTTTCGCGCTTGGGTCGGACCGCCCTCGTCGCCTTTTGTCTACTCCGCAGGCGAGCCTCGGACCGGGCGGCGGCCCGTCAAACTCGAGACTTCGGCCGTCAGGAGTTCCACTGCCAGTTCGCCGTCCTCGATCTTTCCGGTGACGATTGCATCGAATGCGGCAACGGCACGCTCGTAAGCGCGCCGCGCGCGCCCTTCGCCGACGCGGGAAGCAATCGGCCGCAGCGCGCGCTCGCGCCAGCGCACGCGCGCCGGAACCTGTCCGCCCGCTCGCGCGAGTTCCCAGAGCATTTGACATTCGGTGGCAAGCGCGTAGATTAGCGGCACTGCGGCATTGCGGTCGGACGAAAAAAGATCGCGCGCGATGCCGAGCGCATCGTCGACGCGACCCTCGACCAGCGCGCCGGCGTACTGGTACGCCTTCGGATCTTCGACGCTCAGGCTTTCTTGCTCGAAATCTTTGTAGGTAATCTTGCGTCCGCCGATCGCGAGCTTCTGCAGATCGTTGCGAACCGATGCGAGGTCGGCTTCACTGCGCGTGAGCGTGTCGACGACGCGCGCGTCGGCGCTTGCGTCGAGTTCCTTCAGCGTTTCTTGAATGAAGCGCTCGCGAACGTCTTCGTTGGCCGTCGTGTCGATACGCAGCGCGCTGCGCCCGGCCATCGCGCCGAAGGGTTGCGGACGCTGCGAACGCGGCGAAAGCAGGTCGCAAATGATCAGCGTATTGCCTTCGGGTACGCTTTCGGCAACCTCCCACAACTCGCGGCGCATTGCCGCTTTGAGCGTCTGCGCTTCGGTTATTGCTACGACGCGCGAACTTGCCAGAAACGGCATCGCCTGCGCCGCTTCGCGCACGCGCGCCATTGCGTCGAGCTGTGAGGGCGAGAAACGCTCGAGGTTCATATCGCGCATGTCGGCCGGCAGAACCCGATCGATCGCCAGTTCCAGCGCGCGATCCGCGAGGACGCGTTCCGTCCCCTCGATGATGACGAGCTTGCCGATCGACGGCTGCTTGTCGACGAAGTCGTAGAACTTCACGCGAACGCGTATTCAATGCCGGGATGAGGATTCCGTTAGACCGGCGGCGCTCATCTGGCGCCGTGCGGTTTGCCGTGATACAAATCGAGCATGCTCATCGCGGCGCTTTCCGTCACGCTTCATCTGCTTTCGGGTGGACTCGATCGCACGTATCACTTTTATCGCCCGCCGGTCGTGCGGCAAAGCGATCGCGCGCCGCTGGTCGTCGTGCTTCACGGCGGTTACGGTACGGGGATGCAGGCCGAAAAAGATTACGGGTGGGACGAGCTGGCGCAGCGCGGACGCTTCCTCGTCGCCTACCCTGACGGCGTCGGCCGCAGTTGGAGTGCCGGGCTGTGCTGCGGACCTGCGAAGAAGCGTAATATCGACGACGTTGCGTTCATCGGGGCAATGGTAGCCGCGATCGAACGAACGCAAAACGCCGATCCGCGACGCGTGTACGTAACGGGTATGTCGAACGGGGCTATGATGGCATACCGCTTGGCATGTGAAGCGCCGTTTCCGATCGCCGCCGTCGGTTCCGTAGCGGGAACGCTCGATACGGATTCGTGCCCGCACCCGCAACGTACGGCCGTTATGGAGATTCACGGACTGAACGACGAGCATGTCCCGTTCAACGGCGGCGTAGGCGTGAATCACCCACAGCCGCAACCGTTCCGCTCCGTAGCCGCCACGCTCGCCGTTTGGCAAAAGGCAAATGCGTGCGGCGAGCCGTTTGTTTCGCGAAACGGCGTGACGAACGTCGAGCGTTGGACCTGTTCGCGGGGTGGACACGTGGAACTCGTCAGCATAGCGAACGCGGGGCACGAGTGGCCGGGCAGCCGAAAAGGCCCGCGCGGAGCGCTTCTGGGAGCGCTGCTGCATATCGCTCCAGCCGATCCCGTCAGCGATGCGTTGGACGCCACGCAAGCGCTTTGGGATTTCTTCACGCAGAGGTGAACGCCGTTGCGGCCTGAATCTCAATAGCCGAGAAAGGAGGGCCCGCCGTATGACCTGTCTGTGCGTTTCTTGGCGCGCGCCTTTCTCGCTGCACATCACCGCATAATCTGCGGCTTTCCTGAATCGCGAGTCCGGCGGCGCGCCACGCGTCTCTTATCTCCTTTTGTATCGCACTACCGAAAAGGACCAGACGGATTTGCTTCAAGGACGCATTTGCGCGGAGCTGCGTGAAAGCTACCGCATTCTCTACTCCGGAACCGAAATCAATGCGCGCGTGGCGGGCCGCTTGCGGCACGAGGCGCGTTCCAGGCTCGACTACCCCGCCGTCGGCGATGACGTGCTGTTTGAAGAACGGCACGGCGAAGCCGTCGTACACGGCATCGTGCCCCGGCGCAGCGCGATCATTCGTAAGGCGGCGGGCACTGCGTACGAGGGTCAGATCATCGCCGTAAACGTCGATTATCTGCTCATCGTGTGCGCGCTCGACGCGGACTTCAACGTGCGGCGTATCGAACGTTACGCATCGCTTGCGGCCTGCAGTGGTGTCGCTCCGGTTCTCGTGCTGAATAAGGCCGATCTCTGCCGCGATCTCGACCTCAAACTCCTCGAGCTCGAACATATCACGTTTCCCATTTACGTTCTCGCCGCCGCATACGGGAATGGCATCGAAACATTGCAGCCGTATCTGAAAGATACGGTAGCACTTGTGGGTTCCTCCGGCGCCGGAAAATCCACGATCGCGAACGCACTGCTTGGAGAAGGCAGACAACACACTGCTGCGGTGCGCGCGGATGACAGCCGCGGACGGCATACGACCACGTCACGGCAGCTGTTTCCGCTCGCGTCCGGCGGATCGCTCATCGACACGCCGGGAATGCGCGAACTGTATCTCTGGGCAGACGCGGATGCCATAGACGACGCATTCGGTGATATCGAGACGCTTGCGCGTCAGTGCCGGTTCTCGGATTGCGCGCACGACTCCGAGCCCGGCTGCGCCGTTCGCGCCGCTCTTGGCGATACATTCGATGTTGCGCGTTTTGAGAACTACTGCAAACTTCGGCGCGAGCAGGCATATCTCGAGCGCAAAGTCGACGCTCAGGCCGCCGCGCAAGAATTAGCGCGCTGGAAGGCTCTTCATCGTAATGCCCGCGAGCACGTACGATTTAAACGAAGACAGTGACGCTAGATGGACCACTCCCACGTGTTCCAGAACGGCGTTACGGCGTGTGCCGGCTTGTAGCCGCGGAAATCGGTGTTGACGACGTCGAGTTGCTGCTGATACCAGAGCACGACGAACGGAATTTGCGATGCGACGATCGCTTGCACTCGCCCGTACATCGCCTTTCGTGTCGTGCGGTCGTACGAATTCATCGCACGCGTCTCGGCCGCGTCAAGCTGCGGGCTGCAGAAATGATAGATGTTCCAGCCCGCAGGCGGCGCCATGTCGCAGCGCACCAAGATCGACTCGTCCGGGTCGCTGCCGTTTGCCCAGTTCTCGAATGCCACGTCGAATTTTCCCGACTGTTCGATGCCGCCCGCGCCGAGCGTCGCATACAACTGCGATGAGGAAAAGTTCTTGATTTCGACGTCGACACCGATGCTGCGCCACGCCGCCTGGACGAAGACTTCAGCCCCCGTTGCGGTTGCCGACCCGGTAAAACTCACCAGTTCCAGCCGCAGCGGACGGCCGTTCATCATGCGAATTCCCGCGGGCCCCATGCGCCATCCCGCCGCATCGAGCAATTGCGCGGCGCGCTGCGGATCGAACGGATAACGCATCACATGCGGGTTGTACGCCCAAAAGAACGGCGGCTGATCGCTGTCGCCCGGAATGGCGACGCCGTGCGTCACTTTCTTGATCAGAGCGGCGCGATCGAGGCCGTAGACGAGTGCGCGGCGCACGCGCAGATCGGCCAGCGCCGGGTTTGCCGCGTTGAAGCCCAAATCGGCAAAACGCGTTAGCGGCGTCGTTATCACACGCGTGCCGGGAATGTCCTGAAGGCTCGGCGCTTGATTTTCCGCGGCGCGGTAGTAGAAATCGATGTCGTGCGACTGAACCAACGTGAGCAGCGTGCTGTCGCTCTCGACGATGTGGTACTCGATGCGGCGCAAGTGCGGCGGCCCGCGCCAGTACGAGTCGTTGGCAACGAACGTAATCGACGATCCCTTCTCGTATCGCGCGATTTTGAAGGGCCCCGTTCCGATGGGCATCGTGTTGTACGAAATCCGGTTGATATCGGCGTACTGCGCGAGCAAATGCTTCGGGAGAATGCAGTTCGTGTGGTTGGCCATCGTGAAAAACGTCGCCACGAACGGCGCAAAGCGTCTCTTCAGATGCACGTCGATGGTGTAATCGTCGCGTTTGTCGATGCGTGAAACGACGTCGTAGCCGAAACGGCTGACGACCAAGTTGCGCGGGTTGAGCATCTGCCGCCACGTGTACATGACGTCGTCCGCGGTAAACGGTGCGCCATCTTGCCACTTGACGCCGCGGCGCAAGTGATACGTTATCCGTAGTCCGTCCGGTGAGATGTCGCCGTTCTCTTGTGTTGGCACCCGGACCGCAAGTTCCGGCACGAATTGGTTCCGATCGCTCCAATCGAACAAATACGCGGCCCAAAACATCGAGAGGTCGGTGTCGACGGTCTGCGTGCCGAGCAGCGGATTGAGATTGTCCGGCGTCTGCCGGCTGGCCATACGCAGAACGCCGTGAATCGTCCAGGGATTTACGCCATGCCGCAGCTCCTGCGCGCTCCGCGTGCAGGACGCCAACAGCAGCGCGATCGCGAGGCTAGTGGCGATCCTTGCGTACAGCCGGCGCTCGCCTACGCATCTCATCGATCAACTCCACGATGCCGTTGGCAGCGGCATCCAGCAAGACGCGCCCCTTCTCTGCGCTGGCCTTTGTCGGATCGCCCATCACGCCCGTCTCGCTCAGCGAACTCCAGGGCTCCATCATCGCGAGCGGGCCGTCGCCGCCAATCAAATCGGTCCAATAGTTTTTGCTCGGGCGATGCGAGAGTTCGTGTACGGCTTTCGACATGTCGACCAGATCCGGACGCAATGCAAGGTAAATCGAGGTCTCAAACTCGCATGCATGGTTCATTCCGCCGATCCGCTCGGATTCCCGAAGCGACTCGGCAACCTCGCGAACTCCCGGCGCTGCCCAGTAGTTGACGGCGGCGGCAAGGGCGCCTGTTTCAACGACCGTAAGCCTCGCAATGATATCGGTGAACGGGGTGTTACTCCCATGGCCGTTCACGATGAGGATGCGCGTGAAGCCGTGGTGGGCCAAGCTTTTGCACACGTCCACGCCGTAACGAATCAGCGTTTCCGCGCCAATCGTTATCGGACCCGGGAAATCCATGTGGTGCGGGCTATATCCGTGATTGATAGCCGGAACCAGCACCGCGCGATCCTGCGCGCGCTCCACTGCGAGTTCGCACACGGACGTGCACAGCAGCAAGTCCGTATCGACCGGGAGGTGCGGGCCGTGATCTTCGATCGTCGCAATCGGCACGACGGCAAGGCGCTGGCCGGCAGCCGCATCGCGGATCTCCGGCCACGTCATCTCGCCGTACCGGTATTTCATACCGGCAGCGTAAGGTTCGGCCGCAGTTCTAATTCGGCGAGCGATTCCGCATAGGGCGGCCGCAGCACGCCGTACTCCGTGATGAATGCCGTGATCAGATGGCCGGGCGTCACGTCGAACGCCGGGTTGTATGCGTGCGCGCCTTCCTGTGCGACACGCACGCCGCCGAACGACGCAACTTCTTCCGCCGGCCGTTCCTCGATCGGAATGTCCTCGCCGCCGCGCAGTGAGAGATCGAACGTCGAGCGCGGCGCCGCGACGTAAAACGGAATGCGGTGATGCGCGGCGGCAATCGCGAGTCCGTACGTGCCGACCTTGTTTGCCGTGTCGCCGTTTCGCGCGATCCGGTCGGCTCCCACGATGACGAGATCGATCTGCTTTCGCTGCATCGTGATCGCCGCAGCGGCATCGACCAGCAGCGTCGCATCGACGCCTGCTTGCGCCAACTCGTAATACGTCAAGCGCGCCCCTTGCAGCAGTGGACGCGTTTCATCGACGAACACATGCGGGCGTTTACCGGCGCGTTGCGCGGCGATGATGACGCCGAGCGCCGTTCCACCACCCGCCGTCGCAATCGGCCCGGTGTTGCAGTGCGTGAGAATGTTCGCGTTCGCCGGAATGAGCTGCGCGCCGGCTTGCGCGATGCGCTCGTCCATCGCGCGTTGCTCGTCGTGAATCGCGTGCGCCTCCGCGAGCATGTCGGAAGCGGCCAGCACGCGATCGACGGCCCAGGCCAGGTTGACGGCCGTGGGTCGCGCATTTCGCACGCGCGCCGCCGCTGCCGCAAATTCCGCATCATCCGCGTGACGTTGACGCAGCAGCGCAACGCCGTATGCGCCGAAGACGCCGATGCACGGCGCGCCGCGCACGGCAAGCGTGCGGATCGCTTCTTCGAGCTGCTCGACGCTGGAGGCCCGGCATACGCGCGGTTCGTGCGGCAGCAAACGCTGATCGACGTATTCGACGGCGTCGCCGCCCCAGCGAACGGCTTCCGGTGCTTCACTCATGGCCGCGCGCTATTCGGCACGGGCAAGCAAAAAGCCGCGCGAAAAACGCGCGGCTTGCTGCGCATCGTTGTTTTGTGCGCTGTGGAGGCGTTAAACGACCGCCGGCTGATGAGCCGTGTAACAGGCGCGGCAATACACGGGCCGATCTCCCTTCGGCCGGAACGGGACCGTCGTGGTGGTTCCGCACTCGGCGCAAACCGCTTCGTAGCTCGGGCGCGACGAGCCGCCCCCTGAGGAACTGCCTGCCTGCCCTTTACGGGCGTTGCGACAATCACGGCAGCGCTGCGGTTCGTTTTGAAAGCCTTTTTCGGCGTAAAATTGCTGGTCGCGTACGGTGAACGTAAAAGGACGGCCGCACTCTTTACAGGATATCGTCTTGTCTTCCAAGGTCCGGGCCTCCACAAAAGTAGCAGGCCCGTTTTATCCGACCTCTGCCGTAGAGAATCCTCGCTTGGTTGCGCTGCTGGGCTACCTGCGAAATCCGAGGGCCTCGCGGGCGGGTTCTCGAGGCACGTGAAGCAGGGTGGCTGCCGCAATTGCGGCATCGTACCCCTTGTCACCCCGCTCCGGATGGGCGCGCTCTTCGGCTTGCTCGAGCGATTCGGTAGTCAGCACGCCAAAGCCGATGGGAACGCCCGTTGCCAGCTGCACGTTCATGATCCCCCGCGCGCATTCGCCGGCCACATAATCGAAGTGCGGCGTCTCTCCGCGTATCACGACGCCAAGCGCAACGACCGCATCGATTCGGTCGTCCGCTGCAATGATTCGCTTTGCAGCGAGCGGCAGCTCGAAGCAGCCGGGCACGTGATAAACGGTGACGTCTTCGGCGCGTACGCCGCATTCTGCAAGGGCGCGACGCGCACCATCTTCGAGCCACTCCGAAAGCTGCTCGTAAAAGCGCGCCGCGACGATCGCAAAGCGTTTGCCCGAGCAATCGGGTGGCGGCGCGCCCTTCGCAACGTTACCGTCTCGTTTTGCCATTACGCGTGCGCCTCTGTGAAGCGTATGCGGTTTCCGAACGGATCGATGACGCTCATCGTGCGGCCCCAATCTTGATGTTCGATACCCGGACGCAAATAGCGATACTTCTTCTCCTGCAGCTCACGATGGAGTTCGTCGAGTCCTTGCATCCAGACAAAGACGACGCTGCCCGGCGTGCCGTCGCCGTAATGCTCGGACAAGTGCAGCACGAGCTTATCGCGCGAAACCTGCATAAAGAGCGGCGTGTCCGGTTCGAACCGGTGCTCGAAATCGATTGTGAAGCCCAGGTAGTCGACGTAAAACTCCTTGGCCTTCGCAACGTCGAACATGCGCAGCGTCGGAATCGTCTGCCTGAATTCGACGCTCACGCGTGGTCGCCGTGCGGAAGGGGGCCGTTCACCGCGTGGGCGTCGGTAAACATGTGGCCGAGCTTGCTGCGCTTTGTCGCCATGTACCGCTTATTGTATTGCGTCGGTTCGATTTGCAACGGCACGCGACCGACAATCTTCATGCCGTAGCCTTCCAAACCGAAAATCTTGCGCGGGTTGTTCGTGATGATGCGCAGTTCTTTGACGCCGAGGTCGGCCAGAATCTGCGAACCGATGCCGTAGTCGCGCTTGTCGACCGGCAAGCCGAGCGCAATGTTTGCCTCGACGGTGTCGGCACCTTTGTCTTGAAGGGCGTACGCGCGAAGCTTGTTGGCGAGGCCGATGCCGCGCCCTTCCTGACGCAGATACAGGAAAACGCCGCGGCCTTCTTTCGCGATAATCTGCATCGCACCGTCGCGCTGCGCCGCACAATCGCAACGCAACGAATGCAGCGCATCGCCGGTAAGGCATTCCGAATGCACGCGCACCAGCAGATCGCGTCCGTCGCCGATTTCGCCCATCACCAGCGCAACGTGCGTATTTCCGTCGATGCCGTTTTCGAATGCGTAGCCGGTCCAGGTTCCGACCTCGGTCGGCAGTTTGAATTCCGCGATGCGGTGCAGCAGTTTCTCCGTGCGCCAGCGATACGCGATAAGGTCCTTGACGGTGATGAGCTTGAGACTGTGGCGTTTGGCGAATTCGATGAGCCCGTCGAGGCGCTCCATGGTGCCGTCTTCGGCCATGATCTCGCAGATGACGCCGGCCGGGTACAGCCCGGCCAAACGCGCGAGATCGACGGATGCTTCCGTCTGCCCCGCGCGCACCAACACGCCGCCGTCGCGCGCGCGCAGCGGAAACGTGTGTCCGGGGCGCAGCAGATCGCTCGGACGAGTCGCCGGATCGAGCAATGCTTGAATCGTCGCGGCGCGATCGTGCGCCGAAATTCCCGTGGTCGTGCGGCCGCGCGCTTCAATCGAAACCGTGAATGCCGTTTCATGCACCGCGCTATTTTCGGAAACCATTTGCGGCAGATGCAGCTCGTCCAGGCGCTTGCCGATCATCGGAACGCAAATCAGGCCGCCCGCGTGCTTGCGCATGAAATTGATCGCTTCGGCCGTCACCATCTGTGCCGCCATTACCAGGTCGCCTTCGTTTTCGCGATCCTCGTCGTCCAGCACGATGACCATCTTGCCGGCGCGGATGTCCTTGATCGCGTCCTCTATCGAGTCGAACGGCGACGCCTTTTCCAGGGTGCTCGTGAGGTCGGGCAGCACGTGCGTCAGCCGCTGCAGCGAACGGTACGAGGGCTCGCGCTGGCCCGACCGGAGGTAGGAAATCGCGGCCTCGGTCAGGCCGCTGCGCTGCGCCAGTTCTACAGCGGTAAGCCCCGCAGCATCCATGGCAGCGTTCAGTTCATCAGCAAAGGCGCTCACATCCCGACCCTACCCCCGGACTTAACAAATGTCAAGATGATATACCTGACGCACCTTAGTTTTGCGTCAGGCATCGGGACATTTGTAGGTCTCGATGGAAAGGTATCATCATGCTCACCACTCTCGGCAAGTTTTTGCGCGAGTATCTTCTTCAAATACTCGTTACGGCCACCGTGGTTGGCAGTCAAGTCCCAAATCTGCTGTAAATTCGATTCGGCCTAAAGTCGGCGGTTACGCCGCCTTCGTTCGCTCCTTCGTCGCTTTTCGTTCGGCTGACCACTCGTGGTAGTCGGTCATAGCGAAGTAGAG
>Ga0209168_10000973_pt1 | contig 24429 bp, 35 predicted proteins | sample Coa_R1_FD_187156 | JGI IMG/M metagenome (GOLD analysis project Ga0209168, IMG submission 187156) | Surface soil microbial communities from Centralia Pennsylvania, which are recovering from an underground coalmine fire - Coalmine... | ecosystem: Environmental > Terrestrial > Soil > Unclassified ...
CATCCTAAAACGGAAGCACTACAAGGTGTTGGTGAGCAATTATTCCATCGGTGTCTGGCAGATCACACGAGAGACCCTGCGCTATGCTCATGCCCTTTATCTCAACGACAAGAGAGACTACAGCCGTCTACCCGAACGTCTCAGACCCCCGAAAGCGCTAGAGTTCGACCTTACCGATGCGCACGTGCTCACAACCTATGCCGGACTGCTCTTGCGCGATCTGCTTGACCGATTCAACGGGGACATTGAGAAAGCCGTCGGGGCGTACAACGGCGGTCCCCGCAACCCAAATGCGCAATACGCCGCCGGAGTTCAGATGGTGGGACAATACGCCCGGAATATCCTGGAGCACGTTGTGGCAATTGGCGAGGAAGCGGCAGCCGACGATTTCGATCGTGCGCTCGTCCGCGCAACTGAATGAATGCCGTAATTCCATTTTAATTGACCTGCTGTTTCGCCACTCCTTGTTTGACGGGCACGCCCGAACCCGGCGATTTACCAACCCGTCTATGGATCTCCCACTTCCTACCAACATCAGCCGGTCTTGGCATAGTCGCCTGAGTTTGTCCTCTACCCCCAAGTGGAACAGCTCGGGCGTGGCAGTATCGGCACTCTAGAACTGTTCCCACCGAGGATCAACATTTCGGCACTCAGGACCTTCGTCATGGGCGCCCGGACCCGCAAGTCAGTCGGACCAGGTCCGGTCGTTCCATCGCGGCCATCGGGGAGTGTCGATGGTAAATCCGGCCCTGGTCGTCCTGCTCGCTTTGCCCCGCCCGAACCCTCACCTCTGTTTTTGATTGGCGATCACGAGCTTATTGTCTACGCTGAACGCGCCGGAGACTGATCTTGCCTGGGTCTCCGCGAGTTGCCGATCCATTTTGCTGTCCACCACACCGTAGAGGGTGACGTGGCCGTTGTCCACGATGATGCGAATTGGTTTCTCGGGCACCATGGCATACTTCCTCATGCTGGATTGGCCGTAGATGGCCCGGGCGACGCGAATGCGCAGGTCATCATCGAAATTCGAGGTCGGCAGAACATTAATGTCATCGATTACGTCTTTGACGCCCGGAGTCGTCTCGACGATCGCCACGGCGGAATCACGGCTGGGGTAGTCGCGCACATCCCCGCCAATCGTTACCACCCCCTCTTCGACCTTCAGATTCAGGGCATTGAACATGATGCCGTAGCCGATGCGGTCATAGCTGAGCTTGTCGCTAATCTTGCTCTGCAGTTCGGCGTCTGGCACATTACCCTCTACCTGGATGTGGTTCCGCACTCCGTCCGCATGATTGATCTTGCTAACTTTTCGCGCGGCGTCGACTTTATCGATATATAGCTTCACGGAACCTTCCAGCGTGACAATGCCGTCGTCCGTGCTCGCGGTGATGCCCTTCCATTTATCCTTGGAAGTGAGGATCTTGACTGCCTGCTCCTGCACCGCCTGGTCGTAACGACCGGCCGCGGCACTAGCCTGCAGTGGCCATACCTGCATGGCCAACACAGCAGCAACAATAAAACCTGAAAACATCCGATTCATCCGTATCATTTCTTCTTCTCCTTATTATGTTTGTTCAGTCCGAAACTTTGATTCCCCTGATTCCAGAAACGAGCACTACTGCAGCCACCGCTACCTGCTTGAGAGTAGTCTTCAAGGCTGCTTCGAGTTTTCGAGACTTGCGGAGCAGCTTCTCACCGCCGACTCGAGGTCTTCCGCCGACTCGGTGGCAGATCCCCATCTGCTGCTTCCACGGGCACAGCGGCGTTTTGTCTTGCCGCGTTGCGACGCGAGTTCATTTCTGCCCAGATTAGCCATGCCACTGCGGCCGCCGTCAGTACACTCACAAGGATGTTTGCTGCCATATGTCACCTCCTGGAAATTTTTGAAGTTCCTGTGTGCTCTTGTTCCATGAACCCTCTCCCCTACGACGAGCGAAGGTTGCCCAATCTTTCCATCTCTTGCTGTCACTCGACTCGCGTTGCCCGCTCTCGAATAGCGCGCACTCCTTCGGTATTCGCAATCTGGGTCAAGATCCGCTCACGATTCGAGGGTTCCGCTCCGCGCACCGTCACTACACCCTTGCGAACCTTGAGCTTGAGTCCACCGAACCCCTGTTTCCGCAGGTCGTGCTTCAACTGCATACGTAACGCGAAATCCGGAATCCGCGGAGGAATGACGGTAATGTTATTGGTCACGGCCCTGACGTGATCTACCTCATTAGCTTTCCTCGCCGCCTGGCGCTTGTCCTCCAGAAGCACAACGGATCCTTTCATGGAGACAAACCCGGCCCTAACGGTGAAGTGCACATTCTCGAAGCGGGCATCTTCGGTGAATTCCTCCTGGAGTTTTCCAAGGATCCAGACGTCGTGTTTCTGCGCTGCCCGAATGACAGTCCAAGTGATGGCAACGAGACTGAGTGTCAGCGAAGCGATCACAACGGATTTCTTTGGTCGCGACATGTTCTCTCCTAGTAGCCAATAGGTTGCGGTATGACAAGTGACCAGATCGTCCACCCACTTGAAAGTTAACAATCATGGAATCGTCAATAAAAGTAGATAAAGTGCGATCTATCATTCCAATTTCCTTAACAGTGATTCCGCCTAATCCCTGCGCATATTCCCGTTGTTGAATTCCGCGTGCGTCTGGAGGAAGCGTAGAACATTGCTCCGGGAGAAAATTCCTTCGAGATGCCCATCGGATATCACGGGCAGTTGATTGATGTCCTCGCGGCCCATCAACTTGAGGGCCTCGGTCGCGAGAGTGTCGGGAGCGACGGTGCGCAGTTCGCCGAGTGGGCGCATCGCGCTTTGCACGCTGGTCTGCGGCCAGTCGCCGCGCTCAACTGCCTTAATCTCGTGGGGCGTGATCAGGCCCACAACCCGATCGCCTTGGGCGACGAAAAAACAATGACGTCCGGTGCGCAACACATATTCATTGATAAAATCTTGAAGGCTCAAATGGCCCGCGACGACCGGATAGTCACGGTCCATGATTTCGACGACGCGTCGGCCCTCGAGCCCTGCCGTTATCTTTCCCTGCAGATAGCCGGCGCGCGACGCATCGAGCAGAAACCATCCGACGAAAGCCAGCCATAACCCGCCAAAACTTGCGCCCACAAAAAAGCGGAAGAGTCCCGACAATATGAGCAGGAACGCCACGATCTGCCCCACGGATGAGGCCAGTCGGGTTGACTTCTCGGCGCTACCGGTGACCCACCAGATGACGGCGCGCAAGACGCGGCCGCCATCGAGCGGGTACCCGGGAACCATGTTGAATGCGGCGAGCCCCAAGTTGATGTAGCCAAGCCACACCAGCACGGAGATCGCGGGAGTGACCGGTTCACTCCCGGGCAGCCACCCGATGAGCCGGGCGATTCCAAGAAGGATGACGCCAACGAGAATACTCGTGATGGGCCCGACGATGGCGATCCAGAACCCTGATTTCGCGTCCTTGGATTCCGACTCGATCTCGGATACGCCTCCCAGGGCGAAAAGGGTGATGGCACGAACGCGCAAGCCGCGCGCTTTTGCGACCAGGGAGTGCGCCAGTTCGTGCATCAGGAGGGTTGCGAAGAACAGGGCGCCGGTCCCGACCGCCGCTGTCCAGGTCACCCCGCCAGACCAATGAGGTGCGACTGCCCGGAAGTGCTGGGTGAGCGAGAGTACGATCAGCAGGGCGATAATGAACCAGCTGTAGTGGAGACCGACAGAAATTCCGGCGATCCGGCCCAGCTTGACGTGTCGATTCATGGCATTAAAACCTCAAGCTTCTCCGCAAGCGCAAGATGCTTCCTGGTTGTATTGAGCGACGGGATTCGATTACCGCGAGCCTTGCTCGGCAGGCTCTCATCCGCGGAAATTGTGGCTTTCATATTCACGTGCGACTCCTCCTGTTCGCAAAACAGCAATTCAAACCGACGGGTATCTTTATTTCTGGTGGACGAGGTGTCCCTGTCGGTTCTCCTGCCAGCACTCCTCGTTCTGCTCTGAGCAGAAGGGCCTCTCCTTGCCATAGGTGACCGTCGTGATCCGATCGGAATTTACTCCGCTTTCGACCAAGGCCTGCTTGACACGATTGGCCCGTTTATCGCCTAAGGCCAGGTTGTATTCGATCGATCCGCGCTCGTCGCAGTGGCCCTCGATCATGAAGCTGAGGCTTGGGTACTCGGAAAGAAACTTTGCATCGTACTGGACGGCTTGCTGTTGATCGGTGCGAATGTCGTATTTGTCGAAGTCGAAAAAGATGTTCTTTATATTCTTCGAGAACAACTCCTCGAGGTTTGGCTTGGGCGTCTCCGCAGGTGGAGGTGGTGGCGCATTCACGGTGATCCTCGCCGTGGCTGTCTCGCTACCTCCGGGCCCTTTCGCTGTTAAGTGGTATGTCGTCGACTCGGTCGGCATCACACTCTCGGAACCGCTCGGCGGCACCGAACCGATGGAGTCAACGATGATGTCAGTCGCATTCCTCGTATCCCAGGTAAGGGTGGCAGACTGACCCCGTTCAACAACGGTCGGGCTTACGGTCAATGAGGCTGTCGGTGCCGGAGGCGCAGGCGGGGGCGGCGGCGACGGGGGGGCCACCTTCTTCTTGCAAGCACCGAGCGTGAGGATTGTCCCCATCGCAAACACCAGCACGGTCCATTTTGATTTGCGTTGATTCATTTTCAGATCCCCTTGAGGCCTCGGCGATATTCGTTATCTTTAACTGCTACGCAAACAACAAAAGCATGCGATCGACCAAACCAAACCCGCTACTGTGGGCTCTAGTTAACTCGAAGCAAGTGAAGGATTTGCACTGGGAGTGCAGGCAGTTGCTACGGAAGCGTGGCGAGAAGAAGTGGCGATATCGCGTCAGGTGACGAGGTATCCGAGTGTTCATCCGTCAGCAATCATGTGCTCCATATTTGTTTGGGGTCGATGGCGATGCTGTGAAGCGGGGTGAATGACTTGCGAGAACTCTCGAAGAAGAGCTCGGAATGAGTTCGGGATAGATCGATGGTGCCTTCGCGTCGGAGCGCAGAACTGGAAGAGCTTGCCGGTCAGTATATGAAGGAGGTTGCAGCCGGCGAAGACACGCTGAATACTCTCATGCGGCTAGAACCTGTGTTCCGAATTTCGTGACGCGTGCCGGCCGGCACAAATATCACGTCCTGCTGAAGTAGACTCCTTGCATCTCCGTCGAGCAGCGCTTTCCCTTCACCCGCAACAATAAAAAGGACTCGGTCCGCCGCATCGCCAGCTTCGTCTGCGATTTCGTGTCCGGGAGGAATAGTGATGAGTTCCAGCAGACGGTGCCGTCCGGCACAAATCACCTTGCTGAAACGGTTGGCTTTTCTGTTGCGTTTTGTGATCTTGCGTCGCACCGATTTGTTTTGCAAGTCCAGCGACAATCCATTTGTGCTCATGGTCAATACCCCTGTTGAGTCGCATACCGCGCTTAGCAATCGCCAATGGTATGGGCACGCCGCTTGCCAAAGGGCCTTGACAACGGTGTCGATCGACCGTACCGCCCTAAGTGTTCCGCATGAGCGAGTTAACGATGCGATCACTTGGATAGGACTTGCGCAATAGAAAGCGACCCCGACCTGGAAATGTTCGTATTTCGTCAGGTGACGGACGGGTGGTTTAAGGACAGCGCCGATCCGGGGTGCTGTGGAGGTTGGATCCCGCAGAAGTCGGGTTGCCGTGTCGAATTTGGCCAACCATCCTCTCAAGTCGTACACTGGATGCGGGCAGCTTCCGGCGGATCATTCGCTTCATACAATTTTAGCGATGGGGGCACTGAGGTGTTTTCACCGCGCAAACTCGTCTCTGACCTGCTCCTATCTACAAGCAGCAGGCCGGCAGTGTTGCGGTACGGCTTCGCCGTCCTCACAACCATGATTGCGGTGGTCGCTACTCGCTCTGTAGCGGACTTCGAACGCGCTCCCTACTTTCCGTTCTTCATCCTCACCATTCTGTTCACGGCTTTTTATGCAGGCTTGCGTCCTGCCTTGCTGGCAATTGTCCTGTCAAGCCTGTCCAACTACTTCATGTTCATTGTCCCGTTCTACCGGCTCGGCTTCGCGCGCCCGAATGATGCACTTCGGCTTGGCATCTTCGTCTTGCTGAGCCTGCTGATTGCCGGACTGGTTGAATGGCTTCGTTTTGGGATGACCGAATTGCGCCTGGCCCAATTCAAGATAGCGGAGCAGGCGGAACGGTATCGAGTGACGTTAACGAGCATCGGAGACGCGGTCATCGCGATCGATGTTCAGGGGCGGATTCAGTTCATGAACCGGATTGCAGAGTCGCTGACCGGCTGCTCTCTGGACCAAGCGGCCGGACAAGCGGTGGGAGACACGTTCAACGTTGTGAGCGAGGCGACCCGCAAACCACTAGCAAACCCGGCCCTCGAAGCCTTGCAAACAGGCATGGTGGTCGATCTGGAGAACCACGCGCTATTGCTCGGGAAAGATGGCACCGAGCGGCCGATCGATGATAGCGGATCTCCGATTCGCGATTCCTCCGGGAACATCATCGGGGCCGTTTTGATTTTCAGAGACATTTCCAAACGACGCGCATATGAAAGAGAAAGGGAAAAACTTCTGCAGCAGGAGCAGGAGACGAAGCAGGAGTTGGTGGCGGCCCTCGACGCCCTGCGGAAGAGCGAAGCACGTTTTCGAACCATCGTCGACTCCAACATGATGGCAGTATGTTTTTGGGAGGTTAACGGAAGGGTGGTGGATGCGAATGATCGTTACCTGAAGCTGATCGGCTACAGCCGCGAAGACCTCGCCTCGGGGAAAGTAAACTGGCGGCAGATCACGCCGAAGGAACACTGGAAATCCGACGAAGAGGCCCTGCGCCAGGCACGAAAGACTGGGATTTGTTCTCCTTACGAGAAGGACTACGTTCGCAAAGACGGCACCAGAGTCCCAGTTCTCATGGTTTACGCGATGCTCGGATCAGCGGAGGACCAGGGAGTCGCTTGCTTCTTCGATTTGAGTGAACGCAAGCTGGTGGAGAAGCTGACGGTAGAAAAGCTCTATCTGGAAGAAGAGATTCGCAGCGAGTTTAACTTCGAGGAAATTGTCGGCCAAAGCACAGCTCTCAAGATGGTATTGAAGCAGGTCGAGACCGTGGCACCCACCGACTCGACGGCTCTGATTCTCGGGGAGAGCGGTACGGGCAAGGAACTGATTGCCCGAGCCATCCATGACCACAGTGCTCGTCACGAACGTACTTTCGTGAAGTTGAATTGCGCCGCCATCCCCACAGGCCTCCTGGAAAGCGAGCTGTTCGGACATGAGAGGGGCGCCTTTACCGGTGCGATTGCACAGAAGCTCGGTCGATTGGAGCTCGCGCACCGGGGAACCCTTTTCCTGGATGAAGTCGGGGACATACCGCCGGAGCTGCAACCCAAACTCTTGCGGGTTTTGCAGGAAAGGGAATTTGAAAGATTGGGAAGTACGCGGACCCAGACGGTCGACATCCGGCTGATCGCCGCTACCCACCGCAATTTGGATCAGATGGTAAAAGAGGGGAAGTTCCGGGAAGACTTGTACTACCGCCTGAAGGTCTTTCCGATTCATGTGCCTCCCCTCCGGGATCGGGCCGAGGATATCCCGTTGCTCGTCCGCTACTTTGTCCAGAAACATGCGAAGAAGATTGGGAGACACATCGAGACCATACCTCCGGAGACCATGCAGGCGCTGAAACGGTGGCATTGGCCAGGTAATGTACGCGAGCTCGAGAATTTTCTGGAACGCTCTGTCATCCTCACGCAGGGTCCTCTCTTGAGGGTACCGCTGTCCGAGCTTCGGGCTGACGAGAGAGGCACGGAAGAAACAAACAACCATACGGCCACGCTGGACGAGACCGAGCGTCAAGCCATTCTCGCTGCCCTGCGTGACTCGCGAGGAGTGATCGCCGGTTCTGACGGTGCAGCAGCTCGCCTCGGGATGAAGCGTACAACTCTCAACTCCAAGATGCGCAAGCTGGGCATCACCCGCAAAAACGATTGGTTGTGAGCGTCATCTGACGGAATATCGCCACTTCGCATTCTCCCCCCAAGTCCCATCGCACCCACAATCTCTGTGTTCCTCTGACCTAACTGCTTCTCCTCTCTGACTTTACTAGAGCTCATGCAGTGCCCTTCGCGTTTGGCGCACGGATTGCCCTTCCGCAAGAGGCAGTTGCACTCGGCGTCACCGAGGACAAGAGACGAAACGCTGCCAGGCAGAGTACTGCGGGTAATGAGATATGACCACCACTAAGAGGAGTCTCTAACGATGTTGCGCGTTACCGTCGACCAAGAAAGCGATCCGGTCGTTCTCAAGGTTGAAGGCAAGCTCACTGGACCTTGGGTGAGGGAGCTAGAGGACTGTTGGCGGAACACGCGTCTGAAGTGCGCTGGCAGACGTTTCCGCGTTGAGCTGAATGACGTCAGCTTTGTGGAAGACCGTGGACGAGTGTTGCTGAAAGAGATGATCCACAGCGGCGACGAGCTGGTAGCCTCCGGGCCCATGATGAGATCGGTCCTGGAGGAGATTGCGGAAGGGTGACTCACATGGCGATTAACGAATTGCATATGCCGGACTCAACAGAATTTCGTGTAACCACAACAAGTGGGGGAGCAATCCCGTTGTGCATAGAACGCCAGCGAGCTTCGATTGCCAGCGATGTTACGAACAACAATGGCACTCGTCAGAATTCCGCCGGCTTCCGTGCCATGCGCGACGAACTCCTGATTCAGAGGATTCGTGCCGGGGAAACCGACCTCTTCGAGGAATTGATCCGTCCGTATCTTTGCGTGGCGTTCGCGCTGGTACGGCCTGTGGTAAGGGACCACGCAGACGCGGAAGATGCCGTACAGCAATCGGTACTGCGCGCATTTTCGAACTTGCCCAAGCTGCGCTCGGCCTGTTCGTTCCGCGCCTGGTTCATTCAGATTGCGATCAACGAAGCGCGCATGATGCGTCGTCGCAACGCGCGCCGGCGTCTGGACGTGCCTGTAGACCAGGCGGATCTCGATGCCACACCACATTCCCGGCGCTGGGTTCCGGCGAGATGGCAAGAACTTCCATCAACCCGACTCCTACGCGAGGAACTTCGAGCGCGGATCAGGAAGGCTGTCGAAGACCTGCCTTCCAAGCATCGTGAAGTCGTCGTTCTCCGGGACCTTGCAGAACAAAACACGCAAGAAACCGCCAGAGCACTCGGCGTTACTGTGGCCACTGTAAAAGCTCGATTGCACCGGGCTCGAATTCAATTACGGGCGAGCCTTGGTCCGATTCTGTCACAACATTCCCACAACTCAGAGGCGAACTGTTTCTATCCATCTGGACTGCCAGCATGAACGAAGAGAAGAACAATCCGCGCCGAAGATGGCTACGCAGGATCGAACTTGGGTTGTTCGCGTGTGGCATCGCTCTTCTGCTGTTTTGGGGAGCAGCGCAACTGCAGAGCATCATCGCATCTCGTAAAGCGGTTCGGGATTTCACAGCGCTCGACTCCGCCGGGCTCACATCCGGTGATCCAATGCGGGCGGAGACAGGAGGCACATCCGGCATGGGGGCCGATTTCGGCCTGCGAGCTGAAAACGGAGTTTCCACGAACCCCTCGACATCCGTAACGGATCACCATCGTGCTCTGGCCCTATTGACGATTCCGAAGATCAGTCTTGCAGTTCCCGTGATGGAAGGAACCGACCGCCTGACACTCAACTACGCAGTGGGAAGGATATCAGGCACGGCACGACCAGGAGAGCAAGGAAACATCGGAATAGCCGGACACCGGGACACCTTCTTCCGTGGGCTCAAGGATGTGAGCATGGGGGACAGTCTCCAGTTACAGAGCAGCGGTGAAACGGCCATCTACATCGTGGACCGGATCAGGATCGTGAATCCCGAGGATGTCGGTGTTTTGAAGCCGAGATCTCTCCCCACGCTTACGCTGGTGACTTGCTATCCGTTTTATTTCGTCGGCAACGCACCAAAACGCTACATCGTGTCTGCCACTTTGGCGCAGGAGACGCTCCCGGTGGCGTCGGCGACAGTGTCACCCAACAATTTTGTTTCAACCAAATAAGGAGAAAACAATGAGCAGTTTCAGCAAGAAACGCAACTTACTTACCCAAGCAGCCAGCTGTGTGTTCGTGTGCACGGTCATGGCTGTGGCCGCTTGGGCGCAGGACATCAGCACACAAACCGTCCAGCACGGGCCTTCCTCTTTCGAGACCCAAGTGCGGAACGCAGAGGTGGTCTACGTCGAGGGCAATGACCTGGTGATCAAGGTGGACAACGGCCGGGTGGAACACCTGGTCGTCCCCGAGTCCGACAAGTTCCACATCGACGGCCGAGAAGTCAGCGTGTATGACCTGAAACCTGGGATGAAGTTGACGGAGACAATCATGACGACGACCACTCCCCGGTACGTCAATACCGTGAGGACGATCGAGGGGAAGGTCTGGCACGTGAATGCCCCGCACAGCGTAATCGTGACGCTTCCTGATCACAAGCACGTGTTATACAACGTGCCCAGCCACGCCCAATTCACCGTCAACGGTACGAAGAAAACAGTGTTCGACTTGAGAAAAGGAATGAAGTTCACAGCCACAATCATCACGGATGAGCCGGAAACCGTGATGGAACAGAGCAAGCACGTTGTCGCCGAGGCACCGCCGTCGCCCGAGTTGCCTCGCAGAGTAGGGGCGTTGCTGTTTCTGACGCCCGGACCAGCCGAGCCGGCCACGATAGCAAGTGCAGAACAGCTTCCCGAAGAACTGCCAAAAACCGGGAGTTTGCTGCCTTTGATCGGATTGCTTGGCACTTTGGCAACGATGACCTCGTTCGGAGTGCGCGCACTGCGCCGCGTCACAGACTGAGCTAGGGGCGGCGGCCCATCGGTATGAACGAACCGGTGGGCCGTGTTTCCTTCTGTCGTCCAAAAACGAGTGTTAAGGTTTGTGGTGGATTCACAACTGCCAAGAAGCTTTTCTGCGGCGAGATGCTCATTGTCGGTGTTAACAATGCGGAGCCCGAGTGCTCCCGGCGGAAGCGTTCAACGATGCGTGAAGGTAACGCAGCGGAACGATGACAGAAACGAGGTAGGGCGAGATGAAGGAAAATGTCGGTTCGATGGGTCTCTCGGAAGCCATCGTCGATCGTGATGCGCTCTATCTTCTCGCGTGTTCTCTCGTGTGGCAGCGTGGGGGCGATATTGAGGCAGGTTGGGAACTTGTGAAAGCCCTTTCTCGACCCGATCCCGTCTTGCAAACAATAGCGGAAGTCGGCCTAGTCCAGGCTGGACTCAGGTCCATAGCACTGATCGAGGCTGCACTCGAAGGAGGCGAGCTTCAGATTGAAGATGGAGGATCATGCCTGCATAAGCTTCTGCTAGCCAACATGCTCGCGTGCTCCCTTCCAAACTGAAGTAGGGGTGTCTGCCGGCAGTCGTATGTCCGTCGTGGTGCATGAAGATGTTTCACATGCCCGATACTTTCGTTGCACTGGATACTGTCCCATTACCTCACCGTTGAGAGTCGCCGGCTTTACGAATGTTCAGATTCATGACTCACGAATTCCCATCGGTGGCGAACGGCTGACGAGCCAATGCTTATCCGCCGTGCGAAGACGAGCCGCGACACAGGAAGGTGATATGCGCTCCCGAGAGGCGGGTGCGCTCATTTTGAACATGCATTCCCGGCCTAACAAATCGGAGGCCCGCCGTGGCACCCGAATCAAGCAGGAGATTCCCGTACTGGTTACGAATCCGGATCCCGCCCATCCGTTTTCCGAACCAGGTCTGACTCTGCTGGTCAATCCGCAGGGATGTGCAATACGGCTCGGCCATCCGCTGTCGATTGGCACGGCGGTCCGGTTGGAGCAACTTCCGGGCGGGCGCGGAGCCGGCGCCCGGGTGGTGAACTGCATCCAGATCGACGACTACAAACAGTTCTGGCTCTTGGGGCTGGCCCTTGACGAGCCAGGCAACGTGTGGGGAATCGAAGCTCCGCCCGAGGATTGGAGCCTCGGCACTTGAGGTATCACCATCCATCCCCGAGCGAGATCCAGGTACTGTCATCCGCCAAGGTGCTGTGCCCGGCCGACGAGCGACCACCCTAAACCTCAGGCCCGGTCTCCATGTTGAGTGTAAACTGCAAAGCGATCGTCAAGGACCACAACTCGGAATATTCAAAGCAACGCTCTACGAACGGAGATCGCTGCCTTAACGTTCGTTGTCAACAAGATTGTTCTCGTACCGTCAATGGAAAGATCGGTCGATCGTGAAAAACCGCAGACCCGACGCGGGCGGCGCAGCCTCTTTGCTCTTCTGAGATTCCGCCTCTTTGCGTTTCTGGCTGTTTTCGGTCCCGGTTTCATCACGGCCAACGTCGACAATGATCCCGGCGGCATCTTCACCTATTCGCAAGCCGGCGCCAAATTCGGTTACGCGCTGCTGTGGACCATTATTCCCACGACCGTCGCGCTTGTCGTTGTGCAGGAGATGGCCGCGCGCATGGGAGCTGTGACGGGAAAGGGTCTGTCCGATCTCATCCGAGAGGAATTCGGACTGCGGGCCACTTTCTTTACGATGATCGTCCTGGGACTGGCGGATTTCGGCACCATCGTAGCCGAGTTTGCCGGTCTGGCGTCCGGCATGGGAATTTTCGGAGTCAGCAAGTACATCGTGGTGCCGCTGGGAGCCGCGCTGGTATGGAGCTTCATCGTCTTCGGCTCGTACCGACCCGTGGAGCGGGTCCTGGTTTTGTTTTCGCTGATCTACATCGCGTATCCGGTTTCAGCGATTCTGGCTCACCCTGACTGGGGCTTGGCCTTGCGCGAGACTTTTGCTCCCAGCATTAGCAGCAGCTCCGAGTATCTGGTCATGCTCATCGGCCTGATCGGAACAACCATCACTCCCTGGATGCAGTTTTATCTACAGGGTTCCATCGTCGAGAAAGGAATCACCAAGCGGCAATACCGTCTCAGCCGCTGGGATGTCATCACCGGCTGCCTGCTGACCGAAGTCGTTACCTTCTTTATCGTCCTGGCCTGCGCGGCTACTTTGTACGTGGCAGGCCACCGCGATATCTCCGACGCTGCGGAGGCCGCCGTTGCCCTACGTCCTCTCGCTGGCCCTTTCGCTTCACTCCTGTTTGCCGTGGGGCTTATCAACGCCTCTTTGTTATCGGCAGCGATACTGCCGCTGGCTACTTCCTACAACATCTGCGAGGGCCTCGGATTTGAGTCCGGAGTGAACAAGAAATTCTCAGAAGCGCCGGCCTTCTATTGGCTGTACACGGCTTTGATCGTGCTGGGGGCCGGATTCGTTCTCATCCCCAGATTGCCGCTGATCAAGGTCATCCTCTACTCCCAGGTGGCCAATGGCGTCCTGCTTCCCTTCGTCCTTATTTATATGTTGTTGCTGATCAACAAACCCGAACTGATGGGAACCTACCGCAACGGGGCGGTGGCCAACGGCATCGCCTGGAGCACAAGCGTGATTATGATCATTCTTACGGTTGCAATGATTTGCACGTCCCTATGGTGAGAACGGTCGCGCCAAAGGATGTCAGCCGCATCGTAGCCGCCGAAGCAATCTTGTTGGATCTAGCGCACGGCCAGTCACGAACCGAGGCCGACCTTCTTACCCGAAAGAAATACGGGCTTTGGAAAGTCTCCCGGACCTTCTATGGCTTAAGTCATAGCCGAATCCTCTGCCCCATGCCGCACTGCCGGCTCTTTTCTTATCTGCATGAATCTGCATGACCGGATCGTAGAGCGGTGCTGCCAGATTGGGAGCTTCCGCGAGGGTGCCCAGGACATCCGCGTGTCTCACTCGTGCGTCCGGACACGACGTGAAAACCGCTAGGCAACAACTGGGGGCTCAGTGCAGAAAACTACTAACAAGGGCTGCCATCGCGGCTGCGATTCTGGTGACGGCGAGGGCATCACGATCGTGACGAATGGAATCGCAGAGCCGCTGACGCCTGCCGTGCAGGACTAGATCCCCGAGCGTTCGAAAGTCGTTAAGCAGACGGTTTGCTCGGCCTAATTGCCGAGCCCGGTGTGCCGCTAGAGTGCTGCACAGTCGCTTACACAGCTACCTCATTGCGAATACGAATCGGAATGCGGCGACCAGCCATTGCAGGATAGGCACTGAGTCGACGTCTATTGCCGAAGACAGGCGGAGCATACACCTTCGGTGGTCGAAGGTGTTCCACTCATGCCCGCCGGTACAGGACCACAGATCGTCTTTGCGCGGTGACCGACTGCACAGTGGGCACCGAATGCGAGCCCCATCTGGCCGATCGGTCCGCTCCTGCTCAAGCTGAGGATCAAGGACAACAGAAGATTTCACGGAGACGGCCGCCATGGTCCGTTCGCGACCTCATTATGACCCGCGTCGGAGCGCACCTGGCGATCAGATTACGTCGACAGCAGGTCGGATTGGTAAAAGTGACGATGCTCGAACAAGGATCGCGGCAGATCAAACACTCGTGTCTCGCTCCGGTCGTTCCCTGATTTCCTTCGCCGCGTGCAGAGCGTGGATGCTTCGCTACTGACTATTCAAACCGTGGAACGAGGCACAGAGTTCCTCCTGCTCCGAACTGGCAGTCTCGCGAGCTGTGATTTCAGGCTGACGATGTGATTTCAATCACGGACTACGTTTTGCCCTTCGTTTCAAAATGGGAAAGATCTCTTGGGGTCCATTGATGTCCAAAAAAACTCTTCCTCTTGAAGTTCGTAAACAGCTACAGGCAATCGCCACACCGATGCTCAAAGACAAAGGCACGGTCCTGTTCCAAATGGGCCAGCCGTGCCGCGGAGCTTTTCTGATCCATAGCGGGCAAGTCCAGCTCTCACTGGACAATGTGTCCAGTTTGTACCCCGCTCGAACCGTGGGTTCAGGCTTTATCGTAGGCCTTCCCGCCGCCTTCTCAGGCGAACCGTATAGCCTGACCGCGGAGACCAAGAGCAGATGTCATCTGGAGTTCATTCCGCGCCAAAAACTTCTGAGTCTGCTGCATCGGAATCCGGATGCCGGGTTACAGATCCTCCGCCTGCTCAGCGAAGAAATCTTTTACATTCGAAAACTGGTCAACAATGGTGGCCGAAGTAGCCGATATTCGCCGAGAGTCGCATGAGATTTTGAGTTTACATGGGCCTGCGGCCCACCCATAGGGATGAAAGCGCGTTCCTGAAGTTCATTGATTCCGAATAGATTACGGCGCGACTTTCGATCGAGTGAATTGAACTCAAAGTAGCCGGCTAATGCCCGACTGATTCGTTCTTGACCACGAATCGCTATTTTCACCCAGGACGGGTCCACTGAGGACCATAGGGCCTATGCTTGACACTTCAATTGCGGCAAGAACGGGAGAACTCCGACGAGAGATTGCGCTGATCCGGCAAGCGGAAAACAGCTACAGCAGTCGCAAGAACCATTCACTTGCCGAGAATGCAGAGCATAATAAACGGGAATTGCGAATCCTTGCGATCCGTGAAGAACTTCGAACGCTTGTCGAAAAGGCGAAGGAGCAATTTAAGCACGGAACAGTCTGGTACAGCTGACGTGACCGTTTAAAAGGAGCCGACCGGTCGGCACGCCTTCCCTAGAACGACTGTGAGAACCGGGTCGCCAGAAACTCTCCCAATTTCGCCGTGGCCTTGAATTGAGGGATCGGTTCCAGTTCCTTGAAGGCTGACGTGAACGCGTTCGAGAGGCTCCAAATCGTGCGCGACCGAAACTCCTCGAACTTCGGCTCGAAGTAGAGATCATGGACCGTCCGCGCAAGGTGTTTGGGAGCTTCCAGTCTGCCCTCGACGAACGCCTCGTAGATGACCACCTTCGCCGTAACGTCAGTGAGTTCACTTCTCTGCCATGCCTCGACTTGTTTCTGCATGGGTTCAAAATTCCGTTGCATTCGGTCAACGCCGACCGAGACGCAATCAATAAGGGAGAACGACTTTGAGTGTTTGGCGAGCACCGGCGTGAAGTCTCCCGAGAACGCCATGTTGGAGCACACGAATACGCGATAGCCGCAGGTCATCGCCAACCTCATGCTCTTGTCATGCGAGTTGCGCAAGCCGATGGAAAAGCGGCAACCGTTCATTTCAGTTGCGAGGTCAAGGACTCCGAACATCTTCATCCCGTCCGGCGATACCGCATATTCGTCGTGGACGACTCCGATGTAGCGAAATCCGAGAGTTTCGATCAGTGCCCGCACGATCTCGTGATGTGGAATCGGGCGGTGCGTTTCGGTCGCTGGTGGTGTAGGCACCAGGGCCAGTTCTTCGCGGCCAATCGTCCGGCCGCTATAGCCAATGAGCATACTTGTTCCTGACATACAGCTGTTTTCTCCTTTTTGGTGAAATGAACTACACAACTTGGGACTGCGATCTCGTGAACCGGACTCGCGAATGCCACACCACCGGATGCGAGTGGACTCCCTGTTATTCTTGCGAGGAAGGGCTTGGGCGATGAAGAAGCCGACTCTGCGTGTTACGAAATGGCTGGCTGATATCCCGGTCGAGGCACACTGCACCCACTGTCCTCGGACGTTCAAGGCGCAAGGGACGAGTCACCGCCCGAGCCGCGAAGAATATCAGAAGTCCTTGCAGACCCAGTTCGATGCGCACTGCAAGGAGGTCCATTCCGAAGCTTGATGGTGCGCAGGTGAACTCATCCGAATAGTGAAGCCTGCTCCGGAACAGAGGATTTGCTTCGGGGTCTCCTGGCCGATCCGGGCCTGCGTCCGAAGATGAGGACCGAACTCGAATCGATCAGTTCCTGGACAAGAACTCGAGCATCGGAGTCGCTCTGAAGCACGGTGACAGACAAGTCGGACGATGCGGCGTCCTCCACAGGTTCAGGCGCGGTCGGGAACAGCTTCTGATGTTCAGCGTTGAGCGCTTTCCATACAGCGTCCGCGGACTCTCCGATGCCGTTCCGTTCCACCAACTCCCTGGCCATCGCCGACAGCATGTCATCGTCTTCGTCGATCGACTGAAGCCCCTCGCCCGCGAACTTGCCCTCCATGGTGAGCGCCACGAGAAGTTTCTTTCCCATCAGGCGCAAGCAAGCTGTCTGCATCGTGCCCTCGTAGCAAAGGAACTTCACGCGCACCGGTCGCCGTTGTCCGATCCGCCAGGACCGGCGACTGGCCTGACGCAGTGTGTGCAGCGAGTATCCTGACTCATAGAAAATGATTGTCGGAAAGTCCAGCAGGTCCAGACCCGTCTCCACCAGCTTGGGATGGGAGATGACCACCTGCACACCTTCCTTGATCTGCCGTGCATACCAGGCTTCCCGTTTTGAGGTATCGACGCTCGCCCGCAAGACTGCCGTGCAAATGCCCTCGTTCGTCAAAATTCGCTGCAGTCTGGCGGTGACGTCATGCTTCTGCGTGTACACGGCGAACACCTGGCAACGGCGTCCTTCGGCCAACTCTTTCCTGATCTCTTCCATCAGCTTGCGCTCTTTCGAATAAAGCTGTTCTTCAGGCAGATCCCGCGTTTCGGCAATCACAAAACGAACATTGCGCTTGAGTTCCGGATCAAACTCTGTCCCGTACAGAGTTCCCAGGCCATAGGGATGGTCTGGATAAAGCAGCAGAGTATTGAGCATCGTGCTCAGGACCGAACGATTCCCACGATGCTCCTTCAGGGCTTTCCGAATGTCGTCTTCCAGTTCCCGATAAGACGCCAGCATCAGGGGATCCATCGGGACGCTTACATAGGTTTCCTCGTAGGGCGGCAGCTCTCCCGAGATGTCTTCGAGAAAAACAAAGGCACACAACTGCATCAGAAATTCGCCGAAGAGCAAAGGCGAGGCACCCGGTTTTCGGCGAACCATGCTGGTGGCTTTTGCTTTCGAGCAGCGATTGTCCTCAGGCTCGATCTTGGTGATCGTTTCAAGCACTCCGTAGTCCTCGGTAAATACGCTTCGTCCCCCGGCGCCCCACTCGTATCCGTGCTCTTTCATCCTCCTGGCCTCGAGCCTGAATAAGGTGTTGAAAAGATCATCCGCATAGCCTCCGAGCAGCGTTCCCGTGAGTCCAACGATGCGGTCCGTCGAAGAAGCCAGAGTGCCGAGTGCATTTCCTTGGGCAGTATCTCCTGCCAGTTGATGAATCTCATCGCAGATTGCGTAGTCGAACCAGCCCGGCATGTAGCGGCCGATGAACCCGATGGGGGCCATCCGCCGAATCTTGTCGGCGTCAGCCTGCCAGAGAGGACTGTGGAGCGGTCGGCAGGACTTTCCGCCCCGAGTCTCAATCACTTCCGAGATCTTCAGCTTGTCGAAATCAGCCGTGGTCAGCCGTCCCTTATCAGCGATCACGGGAGTTCCAGTGTCGGAGTTCACCAGACAGCCGGAATACGGTCCCGAGCGTGGTATTTGATAAGCGTGACGCCAGAAATAGCCGAGCTTTGCCCGCTCACGGCCGACAATGAAGAGCGAGGACCGCCCACATAATGCCAGCCATCGCTTGCGGGAGCTCGAGGATTCCTTCCGCAGACGCAGTTCACTCAAGCTCGTGCGCAAGCCCTCTCTCGCGATGCGGCCGTGCTTGAGTCGCACTTCGTTTACGCCGTGAGACTTGTTCTCGTCTCCTCCGTTCCGCAGATCATCAATCAAGAAAACGCGAATGCCGGGCAGCGTTAGGAACGTCTCTCGCGCCCACTTTTCGACCAGATGCGGCGGCACCATCGCGACCGAGGTAAACGGCCTGCCTTCGCTATGGACATGCATGGCTCCGAGTGAAATCAGTGTTTTCCCCGTGCCGCATTCGGCGACGATCATGCCGGTGCATGCCTCACGCCAGCGCTTGGCCAGGCCCATGATCGCGATGGCTTGCGCAGGAAAGGGTCTTCGCAGTAAGCCGTCAATGCGGGGAGAAATCGGATCGTGGGCCTGATGGAGCGCCGGGAATTGATCGAGGATACGCTCCCCGAGTAGCGGCGCGTAAGCGCGCATATATTCGTAAACCGTTGATAGTTCCGGCATGGGAATTCTTTCGCAAACGAGAATCGGCGAGCGCTGGAAGAAGATGAAGTAAGGACCAGACGAGAACGACGGGGTCAGACGGCGTCGATGAAGATGTCTTTCAGATCCAGCTTGGGCCAGTGGATTGGACCGCTCTTAACAGGAAAAGCAATCGCTCCGCTCTCGACACCCCAGCTGAGCCAATCGAGAAGCTGCTGCTTCTCACCCTTAATGATCACGGGGCGACACCCGATTCCGAGTGCAGGAGTCAGCGCACGATGCGTTCTTAATTCGCCCATAAACCATTCCGCCCACTCCGGCATTCCCGGAATCCCGTAAAGATCCGCGATCGAAGCCCATACAAACCGACCGTCTGAACCCGCCAGAAGCATTCTCGGAGAAACGGCCGGAGTGACACTGGCGAACTCTTCCGACAAGGCGACCAGGTGACGCAGCGGCTTCTTTCGGCCGGCGAGCTGAATCGATCCCCTAAAACACCGGGCATTGCGTTCGAGGCATATGCGAGTCGGAGCGAGGTCTGGTCCTTCCACGAGAAATCGGTCGCCCAGGGAGATGGCCGCGCTCACGGCCGCGATTTGTGTATCTCCGCCGAGCACCGAAATTAAGTGCGCCTTGGCTTGCCGCGGAGGATCGGGCAGCAGTTCGCCGATGAAACGATCGAGGTGCAATCTGATGCTGGTCGTGGTCTTCTCCGTACTCTTCACATACGTCAGCCAGCCGAAGCGATGGTGGGCATTTTTCATTCCGCCTCCTGCTTTTCATGAGTGAGGACCTGGGTCTTGCCGTTGGCGAAGACCAGGGTCAGTTCGTGCGAGAACCGCTCGCGATCATGCAGGATCTTCGTGCCGTCCTCTTCCTCTTCTTCCCAATGATCAGTGAACTTGACTGAGCGCCAGTGAGCGATGTGGCGATCTTCTCCCTCACCGAACACGCCGTTGAGCATTCCTGCTGTGCACAACAGCCCCACATGTCCACCGTGGAGCGGCGTGAGCGGTCGACCCCGGACGTCTCGCTGTTTGGGAAGAAGGATTCGGCTCGCCTGGCGGTAGGCTGCGGAATCGAGCAGCAGGTCTTCGACCTCATCCAAAGGGATGCCGATGTGCTTCATGACGAGCGGCTCCGAGCCCGGCACGGTGTACCGACATTCGGCGCTCTCCGCGAGCGGTTCCAGATCCGGTTTCTGGGTCAGCCCTTCGAGCCAACGCACACCCTTCATGAGAGCTGAGTCTGCGAGTCTCGTGTGTCGTTTGCGGCGCGTTCCAAGCACCACGATCTGCTTGAATTGAAGGCAGCCCGGTTCGGTCAGTCGAAAAATGCGCAGGTCCTGAAACTCCTCGCTCAGAAGCCTGGCGCATTTGGCCAGTCGCGGCAAAGGAATCACAAAGAGCAAGACGCCGCCCGGTTTGAGCCAGCGATAGGTGTGTTCGAGAAAAACAGCCTCGAGTCTTTGGTTGTTCGTGGAACCGGCTTCCCAATCGTAGGGAGGATTCAGGTACAGCAAGGACAAAGACTCCGCTGGACATCGCACATCCATCGTGTTTGCCTGCAGAGTCTCGATCTCCAAAGTTCTTGCCTGCTCCGTCCGGTAGGCATCGATCTCGATGCCGTAGCGGTGTGCCGGGGCACTGTCAAGCAAACTTGCAAAAGCGACCCCATCGCCTACGCAGGGATCGAGGGCCGAAAACTCGTCTGAGAACGCCAGGTAATTCCGCAGGCGCTCGGCCTCAGCCAACGGGAGCGGGAAGAATCCCAATTTTGTTTTGCCATGAGGACGCACGGAGAACCTCTTCTTGATTGGAGACGGAAGGATAGAAGAGTGGAAATGCAAGGTAAGAACGGCTCTGACGGGAAGATCAAAGAAGGGGCAACGAGAAGTCTGTCGTAACATATTCGGCAAGCAAGCCAGCATGAAACCGGGGTTGTCTTTCCAGATTTTGTCTTAGCACGACAACGTAGGCACAATGAGGCTCACCATCCGGCCACTTACGCCATCTCTGTGGCCCGCCCTTGAGGACCTTTTCGGCAAGGGCGGCGCCAGCAATGGGTGCTGGTGCATGTATTGGAGAATCGGCCCCGAATATCACAAGCGGCCGCGAGAGAAGAACAAGAGTGCATTCCGCAGAATCGTGAAGCAAGGTCCACCGCCGGGCTTGCTAGCTTTTGACGGCGAGCGCCCCATTGGTTGGTGTCAGCTGACTCCGCGACAGGACTTGACCTGGCTCAACCGGAAGCAAGCTCTCGAACCTGTCGACGGCGTCCCGGCTTGGGCCCTCTCGTGTTTCTATGTCAGGCGCCGGTACCGCAGGCGAGGCATTATGGCAGCTCTGATCGTCGAGGCGTTAAAAGCCGCGAAGCGTGCGAATGCGCCGGCGCTCGAAGCCTATCCAGTCGACACGGCCCAACCCGGCAGTACGTCGAACGTGTTCACAGGGACGGCTTCCACGTTCAAGCGTCTCGGATTCAAGACCGTTGCTCGCCGCCAGCCGTCCCGACCCATCATGCGCCATGACTTGAAGGGGATTTCTCGGTAATGCGCAGACAATCACTGACTAATATTCGACAGGCAGGAGCGGAGTCGTCACCGACCGAGCCGCTTCGGCGACGATCCAACTCTGTAGGAGCACTTTAAATTGAGGGGCCGCTGTTTATTTGCGGCGTCTGGATTTTGAGCGGCTGAGTACTGCTCTCGGCGACAGTTTGACTACTTTCTTGTTGCGCCAGATGTAGATCGGCACGCCCAGGCGAGCATGCTCATCGATGGCCCTTGCGACGGCTGCCTTGAAAGCGATCTCCGCGCGCTGTTCCATTGGTAATCGCATTACATCTTGGGAAGGCTTGTTCATATCCGGCCGTAGCGCCTAACCAGCGCAGAATGGACTCTCTGGTTGATTATACGGAGGTCGCCGCCTTTCGCAAGCGCAATCGTCTCGGGACTCTTGCCCGAATTATCGAACAAAGTCCAAGCATCCGCGAGTTGGCGCTAGTGAGCCAAGAAGTTTCGCATTGAACGATCGAAGCGGCGCCGCACAATCTGTTCCGGAAGGTACAGTCAGTGTATTTCGGGAGAAACTCTTGGGCGAAGGTGGTTTTTGCCCGCGCCATTCGGTCCGGCAATGATGTAGAGCTCCATGGGAACTTCTATCCTAGCGGATCATTACAGCCGCGTCGCATGTTCGATTCAGGTCTGCTTACGCTACATCTCAACATGCTTCAATACTCATCCGGCAGAAGCAACGTCGTGACAGACCGATCTGCTTCGGTGATGATCCAGATCTGTTCCGTGTCCGTCACCTGGTAGCTGCTCAGCAGGCGGAACCCGTACTTCAGGCTCGACTCGTTTTCAGTCTTGTCTGCCCGATCGAGATCGCCCCAGTCGCCGCGAAGATGTCTCGACAGGAATTCCAAGGGTGACTTGTTGATCTGTTCCAACAGGGCAAGTGCGCCCGGCGTCGCGACCAGGCGGCCCGAGGGGAAAAGCGGAATTGTCGGTAGGGAGTTCATGATTCAGCTCCAGTTTCAGAGGTTGGCTGTCCCTCAAGCGCGTGCTGTTCGCCGCGATCCGTCGAAGCCCGAACCACAACGAGATTTGCGTCCTCTGCTCTCCGCTTTGCGATCTTGACGTAGAGATGGATGACATAGAGAGATTCACATCCTGCACATTTCCCGTCGGAGGGGCGCCCATCGCGCTTTGGGTCGTAGCGAGGGTGACCGGTACACCTTCCGTCAAAACGAAACCGGATTTTTAGCGACATCGAGCACCTCACCAATCTCCACGTGTACGTTGATTCCCGTTGATCGCCTCAGCCACGAGATCGGCAAGCCTGTCCGAAGCGGACGGCTCCCGCACCGCGATAAATGAGCAGAAACCGTTCACCGGAATCGGTCGTTCATCTTCAATCCGGTAGCCGCGTTCGACATGTTCTTGTTTGCTTTTCTCGTACAGGTTGGCTCGGGTGGTCACACGAATTCTCATTGCCATCCTCGTTTCTCGGTGGTTTTCGTTGCTGAGGGCCTGAGATTGAAAATCCGTAGGCGGGAGATTGGGCCAGTCGGGAAGCTGGAAAAGCCGGAAAAGGTTACCGCAACCGCTCAATCACATTCTCAAGGTCATCGATGGCGTTCATGAGAACGCGCCGGGCTTCCTCGAGTTGTTGACTACGAGTAGAGTTCGGGTCAAAAGTGTCGCGGATTTCCCGAACGATGAACTCGGCGAGAGTATCGCCCAAACCTGCTCTGGATGCTCCGGTACCGGATCGAAATACTCCGCGAGATAGCCATCGTCATGGGCTTCGTTGGCGATGTTCAGTAGTTCAACGAGAGACAGGCGTTTCGACTGTTCCATGAACTCCGTAAATACTACGACTTGGGATTGTCAATCGTGGCAGCGCGTTGTCGAAGACGGACGGAAGCATGACCCCTGAAGTGTCGAAGCTAAAGCTAGGGCTTAGCGGCGCTTTCCAGATCGAGCACGATTCTCTTCAGGATTTCAAGATTGTCGACGCGTTCAAGTGAAGCGAGCCCAAGCGTCTGAAGAATTGGAGTGAGGGCCCGGGGCCCGGTTTTCTCAAGGGCGGCTTTCAGCCGCATCAGACCACGGTCGGCACACCGCATGTGCTCCAGCACTTTACGCTGCACCGAGGTGTCTTCGATCTCGCGCGGATTCCAGACTCGCGCCAGATCGCGCAAGATACCGCGGTAAAGGCCCCGGCCCAATGGCGTGGCCATTGCCTCGATTTCCGCAACTGAACCCGCTGCTGAGCTGTGAGCCTTTGGCGCATTAATCGTACCGTTCGAACCGGCTGAACCATTCGGCCGCAGGCCCTGAAGCCAACCAGCAGGCGTTGCCCATCCGAAGAGTTGTGGAACGGACTTCGGTCGTTTGTGATCGTCCAGATCAACCCATGTTCCGGTGAAGTAATAAAGATAGCGACCGAGGCCAAAACAAGCGCAAGCTCGCTTAAAGGATTGCGCCTCCGCCGCAGTCCCGGCGTTGTCATTGTCCGCCCATTCTTCTCCCGTGGCCGAATGCGAGCCCAGGCCGAAGATCGTTAGCTCACAGGTGACCAGCACCTTCGCAACAATCTTCTGATCTTTGCTTCGCTCGAAATTCGCGCTGGTGTGGATGGTGTATTTGCGCGTCCACCCTGCCGGCGTAAAGAGTGCATTTAGTCGGTCGGTGTACGCTCTCTGATCCGCATAGGGGACGACTTGGCCCCGGAGCGGCGGTCCGTTCTTCGTTGTGTTCATCACACGCCATTCGATCTGCAATGGATCGAAAGGAACCTCCAACGCCGCAACGAACTCTTTCACCTTCTCGGGTGTGAACGGACTCGCCGAAGGCATGTTTGGAGCCGCGGTAAGGGGGTTCGAAACAGATGAGTCATTCGCTTCTGCATGACCGTTGAGACCTGACATCGTCGAGTACTCCTC
>Ga0209168_10000976_pt1 | contig 24397 bp, 16 predicted proteins | sample Coa_R1_FD_187156 | JGI IMG/M metagenome (GOLD analysis project Ga0209168, IMG submission 187156) | Surface soil microbial communities from Centralia Pennsylvania, which are recovering from an underground coalmine fire - Coalmine... | ecosystem: Environmental > Terrestrial > Soil > Unclassified ...
GTCATTAGTGCAGTGACATTTTGTAGCCATGTTGGACACCGCTCTTATCGATGTACCATCCCACGAGAGCGCTGCTGTTGTTCAGGTTGATCGGATACGTAGATGCCGTACCGGGGAAATCCGGTCATGGAATGTCCCCGCATAGAGCACGAAACCGTGAGTGGCAGGTGATCCGGGCAGAGAGAAATTGCTGATGACCACGTTCACGTCGTTGATGCCGTATGCAGCCGTGCTTTGAGCGCCAGGGACAATGACGTCTGTGCGGCTGTTGGTATCAGCAATGTAATACATGTCTTGCCGTTGAGCACCAAATGACTCTAGCCCGGTTGTAGATCCCCAAATGGTGAATTGACAGGGAAGAGGTCGATGGTTCGCGTCCTTCGGGCCTACCATAACAACCCGTCCTTGAGCCCAGCCCCGATTCCTGTGCATGCAAATACTTATCGTGGTTTCGTAAACCCACAATCCTTCCACAACTTTTCCCAGTTCCACATTCCGTATGCAACCTTGGCTGGAAGCGGGAAGCCCAACTGGTGTGCCAACATGCAAACTTGACCGCGATGGTGTGCCTCGTGCGACAGCATATAGGCAAACATGGCTGCGCCGGAGGGCCAGGGCTTGGCCCAGCCATCACGGAGAAATTGTTTGACGCGAGTGTCATGGCGAACCAGAGCTTCGGTCAGCAACTCGCAGCATTGTGCGGCGCTCTCGGCCAAAGCCGCCCGTGCCTGCGTCGTCGTGCATCGGGTTCGTTCAAGTTGGCGCGGCAACTTGAGATGCGGAGCCGAGAGCCTCAGCCACTTGCGACGAATGTTGTGGACATGAGAGAAGATCGCCGCGATCGTCCGCCCTTTGCCGGCCGGCGTGCTCGCTCGCCACGCGCGAGGATCGAGATGCTGGAGAATCAGTTGATTTAGGCAGTCATTGACGGCAAAGGCCTCCACCATCACCCGCCCGGCGTCTAAATCGCTTCGCGTCGCAAGGTTCGCCATTGGGTCTCCTTACGGTCGAGCAGGCTAACACGCGGTCCTGTTCCACGCAAAGAAATGAGCCCAACTCCCTTCAATCCTGAGACTGGGTTTGTCGTTCCACCCAATGCGCGTTATTCTTTCTGGCTCATTGAAAGGGAGAATCAGGAGTGAATTCCACCGAAGATTTTGATCTGGTTGTGATCGGCTGTGGGCCGGCCGGAGAGAAAGCGGCGGCTCAAGCTGCTTATTTCGGCAAACGCGTTGCGGTCATCGAACGCGCAGAATCCGTCGGGGGAAGCTGCATCAACACAGGCACTGTTCCGAGCAAAACCCTTCGTGAGTCCGCACTGTATTTTTCAGGCTTGAAGCAGCGCGGCCTTTACGGGATCGATTACTCGCTCAAGGAAAATCTCACGGTCAGCGACTTCATGCATCACGAGAGGGAAGTGGTGGAAATGGAGCGTCGCCGCATCCTGAAGAATCTTGAGTTGCACCACATCGAACTCGTGCGTGGGCAGGCCTCTTTCCAGGACGCCCACACCGTTTCAGTCAACCAGCGCCTATTGCAAGCTGGCGTCATCCTCATTGCCACCGGCAGCAAGCCGAACCGCCCTGCTGAAATTGCCTTCGACGATATTCGCGTCTTCGATTCCGACACGTTTTTGCAGATGGAGCGAATTCCGCAAAGTCTCGCGGTGATCGGCGGAGGGGTGATCGGCTGCGAATACGCGTCGATCTTCGTCGCACTGGGTGTGAAAGTCACGCTGGTGGATGGCCGCGATCGGCTGCTGCCATTTCTCGATGCTGAAATTGCTGAAAGACTCCGGATTCGCCTTAGCGCCCTCGGCATGAATTTCTGGTTCAACGAACGGCCAGTAAAGGTCCAAACGAGCGCATCCGGTGTGGACCTTCTGATGAAGAGCGGCAAGACTCTCCAAACTGAGTCTGCGCTTTTCGCCGCGGGACGTCGCTCGGCAGTGGATGGCTTATCGATCGACAAAGCTGGGCTGGCCCTCAACGATCGCGGCTATATCGCAGTAGATGAGAATTACCAGACCGCGGTTCATCACATCTACGCGGCCGGTGATGTCATTGGTTTCCCGGCTTTGGCTTCAACCTCGATGGAACAAGGAAGGGTCGCGGTCTGTCATGCCTTCGGCTTCACCTACAAAAAGCGTGTTGCCTCGATGCTGCCCATGGGAATCTATACGATTCCCGAAATCTCGGCACTCGGCGAAACCGAGGAATCGTGCAAAGAAAAGAAGATTGACTATTGTGTCGGGCGTGCCCTCTACGCTAACAATGCGCGCGGCCACATCACCGGTGATACTGCTGGCATGCTGAAATTGATCTTTGCACGCGCCGACAAGAGGCTGCTCGGCGTCAGCATCATCGGGGAGAGTGCGACTGAGCTCATTCACATCGGCATGATGGTTCTCGAAAGTGGCCTAAGCATCGACAAATTTATCGAAGAAGTTTTCAACTACCCAACCCTGAGCGAGACATATAAGTACGCGGCCTACGACGGCCTCGGCAATCTGGCGGGACACAAGCTGCGCGAGGGCTAGTACCCTTCGCCGGAAATTACGGCAGTTGGCGTTCGGCTTGCTACGCTGTCACGCTCAATCGTGATTCCTATCATTGTGCTGCATTCAGATTTGAGCTAAATAGGAATTGGAATCAGTGTCGCGCCCTCCCAGGGCCGCACCTGAGAGCGTCGACTTCGGAGGGGCCCGATACTTCAGATTTCATCGGGAGGTTCTCGATGAAAAGGAAAATTTTTGCTGTTTTGTTTCTTCTCCTCGCATTCTGCGTTCAGCCCCTTTCTCAAAACGGTATTAAGAAGAAAAGGCCCCTGCCATACGAATATGGCCGCGTTGTCATCGACAACTACTCGGAGAAGGCGGATATTGCTCCAGTCGTGTTCGAGCACTGGATTCACCGCTCCAAATTCACCTGCAGAGTCTGCCACGTGGATGTCGGATTTGCGATGAAAGCCGGGGCGACCGGTATCACCGCCACCGACAATGCGCACGGCTACTACTGCGGTACGTGTCACAACGGCAAAACCGCTTTTCAGTCGTGCACTCGAAAAACCAGTGTGGAAGACATGAAGACGTGCCAGAGATGCCACTCTTATGGTCTGAGAGTGGCCTCCGACTATGACTTCTTCAAGTTCAGCGAACCGCTTCCCAAGGAGCGTTTCGGAAACGGGATCGATTGGGAGAAATCGGAACAGTTGAGGCTGATCAAGCCGGCTACGTTCCTTGAGGGAGTTTCCACGCAGCGGAATCCGCTCGCTGTGCAGAAGGATTTTTCACTCAATGCAAAAGTAGAAGGAATGCCCGACATCATCTTCTCTCACAAAAAACACACGGTCTGGAACGGTTGTGAATTGTGCCATCCCGATATTTTCGTGGGAGTGAAGCGAGGGACGACACACTACACCATGGTGGACATATCACAGGGGAAATCTTGTGGCGCCTGTCATGTGACAGTGGCGTTTCCACTAACCGATTGCCAGCGTTGCCACTCAAAACCGGTATAACCGCGCCTGAGGCACCATGATCAAAGGAAAGTTGGCTGTCGCGTTGCTACTCATCGGTTCCTCTGGACTCTATATCCTACCCGCCATCGATGCGCAGGAGCCCTCGGCTCCGCAGGCACAGACGCCTCGGGCAGGATGGCAGAAAGAGTTCGATGACGTTTGTTCCAAGACCGACGACGCTATGACTTTCTCGCAAGATGAACTCAGCGACCTGGTTCGGCGGTGTGACACTCTGCTGCCGCAGATCGATAAGCTCGATGAGTCACGAAAAAAGGTCTATAGCGGACGGCTGCGCATGTGTCGAGGCCTTTATGCCTACGTACTCGAAGCGAAAAGGAACGAGAAGAAGTGAGCACTGGCGCCACATAATCAAACTGGCCGGCGAACTCTATTTGCTAGGGAACCTTGCCGTAGCGCAGATCTACTTACCTAAAGCACCGCCACCACCTGCCGACTATGGCCGAATTGTCTTTAACAGTACTTCTAAAACTGGACCCGGCCCGGTAATTTTCGATCATTGGCTACACCGTGCGAAGTTCACCTGCCGGGTGTGCCATGTAGATATTGGTTTCGCGATGCAAGCCAACGCCACCGGGATCACGGCGACTACGAATCACGAGGGTTATCATTGCGGTGCGTGTCACGATGGCAAGCGCGTTCTGGATGGGAAGGTCATCTTCGCTTCCTGTTCCGACGGGCCCGAAGAAAAATCGTGCGACCGTTGTCACTCGATTGGGACGAGCAACGTGCGCCAATATGACTACGACACGTTCACATCTAAGTTTCCGAAGGGTGTTTATGGTGTGAACTGGGAGTTGGCCGAGCAAACTCACGTCATCCAACCAATCGATTTTATTGATGGCCTATCCATGACTGGGGCAAGCCTGAAGAACCGCAAAGACTTTGTCGTAAAACCGGCTTACTCTTGGGTCCATCCCATTGCTTTCTCTCACGAAAAGCACACGATCTGGAATGGATGCGAGCTTTGTCATCCTGACATCTTCCCGGCAGCGCAAAAGGGTACCGTTCACTATTCCATGTTTCTCAATATCGAAGGTCGGTATTGCGGAGCATGTCATGGCAAAGTAGCCTCCCCCCTTAACAACTGCCAAAAATGTCACCCGAATGCGCCGCCATGGGCGCAGTGATCGGCTGAAGGGTTTGCCGTGTCGCATTACTGCAGCTTCGCGTACTCTGCTTTCGCGTCTTTCAGGATTGGGACATCAGGATCGGCATTTTTCCAGATGGTGAAAAAGTCCTGGTAGCAGGCTTTAGCCTTGGCTGCGTCTCCCGTGATCACGTAGGCGCGGCCGATCTGGAGGTGTACCAACGCTCCGGTGACGAAGTTGGCCACTGTTCCCCGGTGGTCGTTCAGTTTTTGAAACTCGGCTAGTGCCGCCGCTCCATTGTGCGCCATCAGGTAGGCTTGGCCGCGCACATAAGCAGGGTAAAGGTAAGCCCCATAGGCTTGTTCGTAGGCCGCTGCCGGCTCGAGGTCCAACAGTGCCTGGTCAGAGTTTTGCTTATCAAGGTCAATCTGAGCTTTGACTGTGGGAATCCAGAAGAGCTGCACAAGATTTCTCGGCGGATAGTCCTTGTTGACCTGGTCCTCAAGGGCTTGTGCGCGGCCGACATCGTTGACCAGGGCCAAAGCGAGCGCCGCTTGCGTCTTGGCATCGCGGCCTGTCGAGAGCGCCAGAGCGGCTGCGACATCACGTTTCGCCAGGTCCCGATTCCCAACTTCCGCCTCCCGCAACGCCGCCCCGATCTCCCACAAGCCAGCGGCTTCTTTGGCGTCGGCGCGAATGGCTGACTCTACCGCCCGCCGGGCGAAGTCACGCGATCGCGTCATTCTTCCGTAGTAGGCTTCAGTATCCGCTTGCGCCGAGAGGAGAGGATCTTCATCTCCGGGCTTCCCTGTTCCCCAAGCCACTTGCTGCTGCATCTTCGAGGTATCATTGCGCTGGAACGCAAGCTGGTACATGTACAGGCGAAGTAACCCGCCGTCAAGTTTGTTAGCCAGTGCTTGATCAGCCGTGGCTTTGGCATCATCGAACTGGTTCAGATTGAGGTACGCCATAAGCAGATCGACATAGGCAATGACATCTGCCGAGGATAGACGTACCGCTTCTTTGCTCTCAACGACCGCCTTGTCGTACTGGCCGAGTTCGTTATAGGTAGTGGCCAAGTTGCCGTGCGGAGTGGCGTGGCGGGGATAATTTGCAATCCAGATCTTGTAGGTTTCCGCCTCTTTCTCGGCTTCACCCGTCGCAGAGAAATACGTTGCTGTGATCCAGAGCTTCTCTAGTTCGCTTACTCGATCACGCAGTTGATACGCCTTGGTTGCATTCTCCAGGGCCAACGACTGTTCACTGAGATTTCCGTAAGACGTCGACAGCTGTGCATACGCCATTGGGAAATTGGGATCGAGCTCGATAGCTTGTTTGAAAAAGGGAATGGCCGGGGCATCCCCGTTGTCGAGCGCTGTCTTCAGGCCCACGGTGTAGCTCTTCAACGCCTCAAGGGAGGACGTCGTGACCTCGCTGACGCTGAATTTTTGCACCGAAGGAAGCGATTCGCCGAGCTTGGTTCGCAAACTCGACGAAGCCCGACTCAAAGCTTTCAAGACATCTTCCTTGCTCGTTGCTTCTGCTTGTTCTTTGGTCAACGTATCGCCCGTATTGCAGGCGATGGCATTAAGGTCAATGAGGTAATGACTGCCAAGGCTCGAAACGGATCCGCCCAGCAGGGCCTTGCTGCCGGTGCGAACACAAACCTCACGTCCGACGTCGCCATTGATGTGCTCTTTCGGAGAACGGCCCATCATCTGCAGAGTGTCACCAATTTTCCGGTCAGACACGACGTTTAGAAATGGCGATTGTGCCAGCGCGACTGCCAGGGCCTGCTTCAACGCGTCGTCAAATACTGGATCGCCGGTTTTGTTCTCGAAATCGCCCAGAACGACAGTATCTTTTTCGCTGAGCGGCTTCGCTTGATGGCCGCGATAATACAGACCGCCCGCAATGGCGGCCGCGACCGCGATAGACGCGAGAATCCAACCTGGTTTTCTTCGAGCGCGTGGGACGGAACGACTCGTCCCAGGAAATTCCGACGTCACCGTTGCCGCTGATGTATGCGACTCGGTGTCTCGCTTCAGCCGCTGCAAATCACTGCGAATTTCCGACGCATGCTGATAGCGAAGATTCCGATCCTTCTCCAGAGCCTTACTGATGATCGCCTCCAATTGCGGAGGGACATCTGGATTCAAACGGACTACCGGAGTTGGAACAGCGTCCAAGATCGCCTTAAAGATCACACCTGAACTTTCGCCGCGAAACGGCAGAGTGCCGGTGGCCATTTCGTAGAGGACCGCGCCAAAAGAGAACAAATCAGTGCGGGGATCGAGTTCCTTCGTTCTCACCTGCTCGGGTGACATGTATGCAATGGTACCGAGTGCGAGACCAGGGCTTGTCAGATACTGATCGTCGATCGCGCCGGTCTCGGTCTCGCCTGAGGTGACGCGGCTCTGGGAAGCCGTCACCTTTGCCAGGCCAAAATCGAGAATCTTCGCATGTCCTCGTTTGGTGACGAAGATGTTGGTCGGTTTGATGTCACGGTGCACGATGCCTTCGGCGTGCGCGACGTCGAGTCCGTCGGCCACCTCAATCGCCAGACTTAACAGGAGATCAAGGTCGAGTGGCCGTCCAGCGATCTGATGCTTCAACGTCACTCCATCCAGAAACTCCATGGCGATGAAGGCGGCACCATGCTGGTCGTCGATCTCGTAGATCGTGCAGATGTTGGGGTGATTGAGCGCCGACGCAGCTTTGGCCTCGCGTTGAAAACGGCTGAGAGCCTGCGGGTTCTTCGCGACGTCATCGGGCAGAAACTTCAGAGCGACGAATCGGCTGAGTTTAATGTCCTCGGCCTTGTAAACCACACCCATTCCGCCGCCGCCGATTTTATCGACGATGTGGTAATGCGATATCGTTTGGCCGATCACGTTCGCAAAATGGTACGGCTGTAGAATTTCGAAGTCAACGAAGGCCCGGTTTTAGCCATCAGCCGCTAACGGATTGCAGGCAATCCCGCTCGCCTTTAAAATTATGTTCTTGGGGGTCATCTGGGATCTGCATTGCGAGGCAAAACCCTCCTCAGCTCTGGCCGACGGGTCCCATGTCAACCGCCTTGGCAATCCAATGGCAGGTATTAATCAACAATTGTTATTTGTTATGGCGTACTCCGACAACGTCTACAATGTGCTGATCGCGCTCACTTGCGGATTTTCTTCTCTCAGCATTCTTAACCTGGTTTCCAGACGCGTCGAACCCCATCGCGGGCTCAATTTCAGCGAAATGCTGGCCATCACTGGAGCCGTCGTTGCTGTGTTTCTATGGGGCTGGGAAATGCTGCATCTGTTTCACATTTTTCCCATCAGGCTGCAGCCATAAGCTGGAGACTCCACGAAGCTGCTACAATTCCCAGTTCATTTCTCAGGAACTTCAACTTGTGTCTCGCAGAACCGCGAAGGAGACTGCCTTCATGTTTCGATTTCAGAAACTCTTCACCGCTTGTTTGATTTGCATTTCCACAATGGCTTTTTCTCAGCAGCAGGAAGGCCGATTGCTTCGCTTCCCGGACATAAACAAGGATCAGATCGTCTTCATGTACGGCGGCGACCTCTGGCTGGCATCCAGTTCTGGCGGCGTAGCGCGTCGGATCACGACGCATCCGGGCCGCGAATTGTTTCCAAAATTCTCGCCCGATGGAAAATGGATTGCCTTCACCGGACAATATGACGGGAATTTCAACGTCTACGTGATGTCTTCCGAAGGCGGTCAGCCCAAGCAGTTGACGTTCTATCAGGGCAGCTCACGCGCCCTTAGTGATCGCATGGGCATTCACAACGAAGTCCTGACGTGGACACCGGACAGCAAACGGATCGTTTTTCTCTCACGGCGTGACGCCTCGAATGGTTGGACGAAGCGCCAGTTCACTATCAGCCTCGATGGCGGCTTGCCCGAGCCTCTGCCCATGAAAGAAGGCGGTCTTACTTCATATTCTCCCGATGGCAACAAGGTCGCATACAACCAGATTTTTCGGAACTTCCGCACGTGGAAGCGCTATACGGGTGGACTCGCTCAGTCGATATCCATCTACGATCTCAAGAACAACACCGTTGAGGATGTGCCGCACACGGAATGGACAGACACGTTTCCGATGTGGCATGAAAATACGATTTATTTCACCTCGGATCGTGGCACAGAGCACAAGCTGAATCTTTACAGCTACGATCTAAGCTCAAAGCAAGTTGAGCAACTCACGCATTTCACCGATTTCGATATCATGTGGCCGAGCCTTGGGCCTGATGCAATCATTTTTGAGAACGCCGGGTATCTTTACACGTTTGATTTTGCCTCAAAACAGCCGAAGAAACTGACCATCTCCGTGCCGGGCGAGCACGACCAGGCCATGAAGCACTGGGCCAGCGTCAACAAGCTCATTACCGATTTCGACATTTCTCCCGATGGCAATCGAGCGGTGCTTTCCGCACGCGGTGACGTGTACACGGTGCCGGCCAAGGAAGGAAGCATCCGCGACCTCACGCGTACAGCCGGAATTCGCGAGCATAAAGTTTCATGGTCGCCGGATTCGAAATGGATTGCCTACATCTCCGACCGCACCGGCGAAGACGAAATTTACATTTCTCCTCAGGATGGTCTCGGAGAAGAGCAGCAGATTACCAGCGGTTACAAGGGATTCAAGTTTCCTCTGGCATGGTCGTGTGACAGCAAGAAAATCGCCTGGGCTGACAAGGACTTGCAGCTCTGGTATATCGACATCAGCTCGAAAAAGCCGGTTGCGGTCGATCGCGCGAAGTTTGGCGAGATCACCAACTATTCCTGGTCGCCGGATAGCAAGTGGCTCGCTTACGACAAGCCGCAAGAGAACGGCATGTCGATCGTTTATCTGTATTCCCTTGCGGACTCGAAAATCACTGCTGTCACCACCAGCATGGCCAACAGCAGCAACCCCTTCTTCGATCCGGAAGGTAAGTATCTCTACTTCCAATCCGACCGCGATTTTAACGAAGTGCTGGGCAACATCGATTTCGAGTTCGCGAACCCGAAGACCACACGCATCTACCTGGTTACTTTGCAAAAAGACGAGCCCTCACCGTTCAAGCCTCTGAGCGACGAAGCAGGAGCCAAGAAAGAGGAACCGGCACCGACGGCTTCGGCTGGCGGTGAAGAAAAAGGCAAGAAGGAAGAGAAGGCAGAAGAGAAAGACAAGAAGGACAAAGAAGCCAAGGATAAGGAGAAAGAAAAGCCCAAGGATGTCCGCATCGATCTCGACGGCATTCAAGACCGCATTGTTGCTCTGCCGATTGATCCTGCGGTCATTCGTATCGCTTCTGCGGCTAAAGGATTTGTCTATTACTCGACCGTTCCGGTTCAGGGGCTCTCGGGACCGATTCCTGGCGAGGAAACCAAGGTTCATGCCTACGATCTGAAGGACCGCAAAGACAAAATCGTTATCGAAGACGTTGAACACTTTGCTTTGTCCTACGACGGTTCCAAGTTGCTGTACGAAACCGCGGGGCCAGGAGATCACAATTACGGCATCATTGATGCGAAACCTGGGGATCAACCGAAGAAAACGAGCGACGGACGCCTCAACCTCGGCGGTATGCGGGCTGAGATTGATCCTCCGCTGGAATGGCGCAATGTCTTCAACGAAGTTTGGCGTCAGGAGCGCGATTATTTCTATGAGCCGGCGATGAACGGAGTTGATTGGCAGAAGGAAAGGGACAAATACTCGCAGCTTCTGCCTTATGTCGCCGATCGGTACAGTCTCACTTACATTCTGGGTGAACTGATCGGTGAGTTATCGAACTCACACACTTACGTGGGCGGCGGTGATTATCCCGATCTACATCCGGTGAACGTCGGTTTGCTCGGCGCTGACTTCGAACTCGACTCCGCGAGCGGCCGCTACAGAATCAAGAAAATTTATCCCGGCCAGAATTGGGAGTCCAATCTCCGGTCACCATTAACAGAACCAGGTGTGAACGTGAAAGAAGGCGATTATCTTCTGGCAGTGAATGGCCGACAACTGCGTGCACCGCAGGATCCGTACGAGCTCTTCACGAACACCGCAAACGACAATGTGATGCTCACCGTGAATTCAAAGCCCTCGGAAGACGGCTCTCGTAATATCCACGTCAAACCGATCTCTGACGAAGGCGATCTGCGTGAATGGAACATGGTCGAGACGAACCGCAAGAAAGTGGACGCCGCCACAAATGGCCGGGTCGGGTACATCTATCTTCCGGATATGGGCGAACCAGGCCTTAACGCATTTGTTAAACAATTTTTTCCCCAGATCCGCAAAGAGGGTCTCGTCATCGACGTTCGGTATAACGGTGGGGGCTTTGTCGACCAATTGATCTTCGAACGGCTGCGCCGTGTGCTCGCAGGAATGGATGCAGCCCGCAACTTTGAAAGCGGTACTGTGCCACCGGCCGTTTTCCACGGCTCAATGGTTTGTATTACCAACCACTACGCTGCGTCTGATGGCGACATCTTCAGCTACTTCTTCAAGTACTACAAGCTGGGCCCGCTCATCGGCGAACGTACGTGGGGAGGCGTGCGCGGTATTCGCGGCCAGTTCCCATTGCTCGACGGCGGATTCATCACTCGTCCCGAGTTTGCGCGTTACAGTCTCGATAGCAAATGGGTGATCGAGAACCGCGGCGTTCAGCCGGATATTGTCGTTGACAATCGTCCAGATCTTGTAGTGAAAGGACAAGATCCGCAACTGGAGAAAGCCATCGAGCTGGTGATGCAAGCGATCGGCCCAACTCCGACCAAGCTGCCTCCGCGTCCGCCTGACCTCCCTCCGTATCCTGCCGGGCCAGGCATGTAGCTTAGTTTCCAGGTCCGCAGTAGCGGAATCACGGTGGCAGGTGAACGCCGTCACTGCGGTCAGCCATTCTTGAGGATCAGAATGAGGATGGCTGCGTGTTGGTCGCGACGCCGGAGAGGAGAACGATGCCGGAGATACCTCTCTGCCTGTACTGCAATCGTGTAGTTCTGATGGAAGAACAAGACTACGTCATTCTCAACAAACGTGAGAGTCGGTCCTCGGAATGGCAATATGCTCACGTTTCTTGTCATGTCACGGCCGAGGCTATTCGCGAACAAGGGCCGGAGGATTTTGCAGTTGCCGTCTAAAGCGCAAGGCACGTACATGATCGTGGCGCCCAAGGCCCATTCCACACGGCCTCTTAGCGACCCCTTGCCTGAACGCAGTCACGACTGTCTTTTAAAGTTGAAGAATATTCTCGTAGCTACAGATTTTTCCTCGGCATCTCAAATGGGCACCCTTTGCGCGACATCCGTCGCTCGTCGACACCAGGCGAAGCTGTACATTGCCCATATTGTTAGTTCGAGTTCCGAAAAGGCTGTCATGGAGGGTTGGCGCATCGGCCAAGCTGAGACAATTTCACAGCTTTTGGCTGATCGGCTCGATGGAATCGAATATGAACTTGTGGTAGATCAAGGGGAAGTTTGGCCCGCGCTCTCGCAGATGATTGCGGACAAATCAGTGGGCTTGGTTGTGCTGGGAACACGCGGCCGAACCGGCGTTCGAAAGTTTATGCTGGGCTCAGTTGCAGAGACCATCTTTCGCCAGTCAATCTGTCCGGTGATTACTGTTGGACCGGGAGTCGTGACTGGTCAGACACAGGGACCACAGCGCATCCTTGCCGCTACCGGTTTTTCGCCACATTCGCAGAAGGGCATCGGCTTCGCGATCAAACTAGCGAAAGACTTGAATGCCACCCTCGCTTTGGTGAACGTTGTCACTGCTCCCGAGCATTCCAGTAGTTCCAAGCGAGAGGCTGTCAAGCGCCAACGGCTGCAGCAACTGCACACCTTAATACCCGCCGACATTCAGGAAGAACTCAAGCCAGAATTAATCGTTGAGTTCGGTGTTGTCCCAGAAAGAATTGTCGCGGCCGCAAACGAGTGGGCGGCAACCACGATCATTTTGGGATTGCACGATGTCGAAGAAGCCTCGCGCCGAGACACTACGTGGGCCAAAGCTTATCAGATCATCTGCGAGGCGCGCTGTCCCGTACTTACTCTGCGTGGCACGGACTAAGCTTACTTCTTCACCTGGATTCCCAACTCTTTGAGTTGTGCCTCGCTCACCGGTGTGGGCGCATCCATCATCAGATCGACCGCCCGGGCCGTCTTGGGGAAGGGAATGACCTCTCGGAGGCTGTCTGCGCCCGCAAGAATCATGACGATCCGATCGATTCCTAGCGCAATCCCGCCATGCGGAGGGGTCCCGTACTCGAGCGCCTCAAGGAAGAAACCGAAACGGGCTCGCGCCTCTTCTTCCGTCATCCCCAGAGCATGAAAGATTTTGCGTTGAATATCCTGTCGATGAATACGAATCGACCCAGATCCTAATTCCGTGCCATTTAGCACCACGTCATAGGCAAGCGCGCGAACTCCGCCCGGGTCGGACTCAAGTTTGTCCATGTCGCGTTCATGAGGGGACGTGAACGGATGGTGGGCGGCGGCCCACCGTTTCCCTTCTTCGTCGTATTCGAACATGGGAAAATCGGTAACCCACAAGAACCGATAGTCCTGCTGTGGGGCACCGGTTTTTTTGAAGGCACCATGCCGGTCGGCATACTTCTGGGCCAACGCAACACGAAGCAGACCGGCAGAAGTGTACACCGCGTGGTCATGCTGCTTTACTTCAGGTTTCACACCGCCTTCGGACTTGTGTTCCGCGGGTCTTCCGTCGCCCGCAACGATCACCAGCAGATCGTCGGCCTCGGCCTGACTCTTTTCTCGAATTTTGCCTGCCGCTTCGGGAAAGTTCTTCTCCAGTCGTTTGAAATCCTCAAATAACTTCGCTCCGCCTTTGGGGTTGAACAAGGGTTTGATCTCGTCGCGATCTTTGCGCGATAGCTCGCCAACCTTGGGAATACGGATAGCCACGACCGGCAGCTTCGAACTCACTGCCAACGTCTGCAAGTTGTCGGGTGTGAACGCGTCTCTTACGTCCGTCATTCCCGGCAATCGCATGTCTGGCTTGTCACTGCCGTAGAGGCGAATGGCTTCATCGTAGGTCATGCGCTGGAATGGTGTCTTGATCTCGTGCCCAGCGACCTTGAATGCGGCGGTCAAAAATCCCTCAACGACTTCCCACACTCGTTCCGGTTGCGGATACGACATCTCCAGATCGATCTGTGTGAACTCGGGCTGGCGATCGGCACGCAAGTCCTCGTCGCGGAAGCAGCGCACGATCTGAAAGTATTTGTCGAATCCCGAAATCATGAGGATCTGTTTGAAAATTTGCGGCGACTGCGGCAGGGCGTAAAAGCAGCCGGGTTGGACACGGCTGGGCACGAGATAGTCGCGCGCTCCTTCCGGTGTCGAGCGCGTCATGAATGGCGTCTCGATCTCAAAAAACCCTTGCGCCGACAGATATTCACGAATCGCAATTGCGACTTTGTGCCGCAATTCGATGTTGAACTGTAAGGCCTCTCTGCGCAGGTCAATGTAGCGATACTTCAGTCGCATCTCTTCGTTGGGCAACACGGTGTCGCCGGGAAGAAATGGCGGCTGCTTCGATTGGTTGAGGATTCGCAATTCATCGGCAACGAGTTCGACCTCGCCTGTCGGAATGTTCTTGTTAATCGTATTTGCATCCCGCTTTTTCACCGTGCCAATTGCCGCAATCACAAATTCATTGCGAAGTCCTCCCGCTTTCTCATGCAAGGCGGCATTGCTCTCCTTGTCGAAGACAATCTGAGTGATGCCCGTGCGGTCGCGAACGTCAATAAACAATAGGTTGCCAAGGTCACGGCGGCGGTTTACCCAGCCCATCAATACGGCTTTCTTGCTGGCATCGGAGGCGCGCAACGCCCCGCACATGTGAGTTCGTCGAAGATTGCCAAGAAAATCGAGCAAAGTCGAGCCTTTCTGTCAGGAGTACGGTTGTAAGCCGAAACCGAAATTATAAATGCTGGGCTCATTTCGGGCTGTGATCTGACTGTGAGACCGTGTCGAACCTCTGCTAGACTCATCGCCAATCATGAAATTCAAGCTCGCTCCCCTGCTACTGGCATCGATTGCCAGTCTGGCCTCTGCACAAAATAACGCCGCGGACCTGCTAGTTATCAACGGCCACATTGTCACGCTGGACTCCAAGCATCCCTCTGCTGGCGCCGCTGCAATCCGTCGCAACCACTTCGTGTGGGTTGGGGAAACGACGGATGCGCGAAAGCGTTTCCCGAAAGTTCATGCGATCGACCTTCAGGGAGCCACGGTTCTGCCGGGAATCATCGATGCCCACGGGCACCTGATCGAACTTGGCAAGAGCTTGATCCGGCTAAACCTTAAGGGCGTTGCCACCGAGCAAGAGGCCGTCGCCCGAGTCAAACAGCGCGTGAGTTCTGCCGCTCCCGACGAGTGGATTCTTGGCTGGGGCTGGGACGAAGGTAAATGGGCATCGCACTACCCGGACAATCAAGCGTTAAGCGAGATCTCCCCTAACAACCCCGTTTACCTCGTGGGTCTCCATACTTTCGCGGCATGGGCCAACAAGCGTGCGCTCGACGTCGCCGGCATCAATAAGGATACGAAAGACCCGCCTAGCGGGAGGATTCTACGTGACGAAAAGACCGGCGAACCCACAGGAATCTTGCTCAATCATGCTCAGGCCCTTGTAGAGAAACACGTTCCACCAATGACCCTCGAACAGACTGAGCAGGCGTTGCTGTTGGCGGCGAACGAGTGCATTCGCAATGGTCTTACTTCAGTTCACGAGGCCAAAGTGACTCCCATCATGGTCGACGCTTTCCGCGAACTGATTCGGCAAAACCGCATGCCTTTGCGCGTGTATGCCATGCTTGACGGCGCAGATCCGGCATTGGTAAGTCAGTGGATGAAGAGCGGCCCGGAGATCGATCCCCGTCACCAGTTGACTATCCGCGCTTTTAAACTGTTCGCCGATGGCGCGCTCGGTTCGCGCGGGGCGGCACTCCTTGAGCCATACAGCGACGCTCCTCAAACAAAAGGGACATTTATCACGACTGAGGGGCAGATTTACGACCTGACTCACCGTTCATTAGGAAAAGGTTTTCAAGTCTGCACGCATGCAATCGGCGACGCGGCGAACCGGGCTGTGCTTGATGCCTATGGGCGCGCGTTGGCCGAGGTTCCGAAAGCACGTGATGCACGCCTGCGGATTGAACACGCGCAAGTCCTGTCGCCCGTGGATATTCCACGTTTCGCGAAGCTTGCTGTGATCGCTTCGATGCAGCCCGTCCACGCGACCTCTGATATGGGTTGGGCCGAACAACGCTTGGGCCCAGAGCGAATTGAGGGAGCCTATGCCTGGCAATCTGTTTTGCGAACTGGTGCTCATTTACCGCTCAGTTCTGACTTTCCCGGAGAGACTCTCAATCCTTTTTATGGGATATACGCGGCCATCACTCGTCAGGACCCACAAGGCAATCCACCGGGCGGGTGGTATCCCGAGCAGCGCCTCACACTGGATGAAGCGATGCGCGGCTACACGGTAGAGGCTGCGTACGCGGAGTTTGAAGAAAGGTCCAAAGGCTCGATTGAGCCGGGGAAACTTGCCGACTTTGTCGTGATTTCTCAGGACATCACTGAGCTCTCGCCAAAGGACATCCTCAACATTCAGGTGCTCAAGACCTATATCAGCGGGAAACTCGTCTATGAATCCGGAACACCGAAGCAATAAAAAAAGCGGATGCGCATCGCGCATCCGCTTTAACCTGATTGCGTCTGGCTAGAACAGGATCTTCGCCACCAGTTGCATGTTGAACGGTTCGCCAGGACCGATGCCAGGCGCCCCGTTGAAGTCGCCGATCGTATCGCTTGCCAGACCGCCACCGGAGATAGATCCGGGGCCGGAGGCGAGGTTGATGCGGTTGAAGGTATTGTACATTTCAGCGCGCAGTTGCAGCTTCAGCCGCTCCTTGATCGGAATGTTCTTGATCACAGAGAGGTCGACATCTGCAAAGCCCGGCCCTACCAACTGGTTCCGGCCTACGTCGCCGAGGAAGCTTGTAGTTCCCGGGCAGCCCGTTGAACCCGGTACGCAGTACGCAGCCGGGTTGTACCACATCTCGCCGGACTTGGAGAAGCTGCGATTGACGCCGGCCAGCGGGTTGCCAATTTGATTCAATCCAGGCCGCACTTCGCCGAAAGGCTGGCCGCTGTGGAACGACCACAGACTGCTGATCTGCCATCCGTGGGTTAGAATCGCGGGCCCATGCGAAGAACCAGGAATGTCGTAGGTCCAGAAGGTAGTGAAATTGTTGCGAGTATCGAAGTCGCCGCTGCCGTACTCAGCCTTTAGATCAAGACTGTCCAGAGGAATCGAACCGCGATACTCGGTCATCTCGTCGAGTTCATGAGCCCATGTATAGGCAAACTGGGCAGTGAGTCCGTGGAACGACCGAACCTTGAACGTCGCTTGTAGCGCGTTGTAGTTCGACGTGCCTACGCTGTTGAGCTGATTGATCGAACCCACGTTGGGATACGCTGCGTTAAAGGCGCCGAACTGGTTAATGTTCAGCATCACGGACAGTTTACGTCCCTGGCTCCCTACGTAACCAACCTGCAGGACTCCTGCAGATCCCAGCCCCTTTTCTACGTTCAAATTGTAGTTATAGAAGTACGGGGTCCGGAAGTTCTGGTTCACAGAGAATACGTTAAAGATCGATGTACCGCAGTTTGGATCCGTTGCGACGTTAAGCGTTGTACAAGTCTGGACACCGGGGAAGATGGGAACGTTTGGTTGCCAAGTGAATCCGCCAGCCGCTGGGACACCTCCCGACCCGGCTGTAAACGGGCCGATACCGTATGTGGAAACCACATGTGGGCCGGCCGGATTGTCTTCCAGACCATCCGCTCCACCGTTCGGCGGACGGAAATCCAGGAATGGGTTCATGTTGATCTGATCATAGAACAGGCCAATACCGCCCCGAACTACGAGGTCCGCACTGCTGGTCGGCTGATATGCGAAGCCGAACCTGGGTGCGAAGTTGTTGCGATCGGGCTGGAAGATCGAATTGATTCCTTGCCCTTGTATCTGCAGACCGGATGTACCAGGGACGAAGACGGCAAGATCGTTTAGTCCATTGGAGTGGAGCGGCCCGATGTAGTCGTAACGGAGGCCGAGATTCAGATTCAATCTCGGAGTGACTTGCCAGCTGTCTTGGGCGAAGAAATCAAACCCGTTGACGATGACATGACGTTCCGCGTCACCTACGGCGATTGAGCAATCACCGCCTGGGCAGGACAAGTATCCCGCGAGGAAGTCCGACAGAGAGTTGGTCGCGATGCACGCCTGGTCGGTGGCAGCGCACGTCGGCCATGGTCCTTGCGTTCCGTCGAACTGGAACTCACCCAGTGAGTGCCGGAAGTAGAACTCATCGACTCGGCCTTGACGGAATTCGCCACCGAACCGGAACTGGTGCTTACCGGTTGTGTAGGAGACGATATCGGTCAAGTGACCGGTGATGTCATTGCGACCTTCGGGTGGGGTCAGACCAACCTGTTCGAAAGTACCCCCATTAGGTCCGATGATGATATTCGGAGAACCGGAAATCGGTTGTCCGTTAATCGTTGCATCCGGACTCAGAATGAGGCCGGCACTCGTTACGTTGTATCCGTGGAATGCGTCACGGAAGGTCTGGTTGAAGTAGTTCACGCCAAAAAGAACTTGGTTCGTCAGCTTGGGTGACAAAACCGAGTTAAAAATCGCTGAGTAGTTCTGCACGTGGATTGGTGCTTTTTCAAAGTAAAACGACAGGTTCGAACTGGCGGTTGCCAGAGCCGGACTGCCACCCAGAGGGGCGGTCTGGCTTCCTTGGCCAGCAAACCAGCGGACCGACAGGTGGTGGTTGGCACTAAAGTTATGGTCGATCTTGGCCACGCCGTTCCAGCTGTAGCCGGTCGATGCAACGGGACTAAAGAAGTTGTTGATGGTTGCACCGAGGCCGTTAATTTCTGCAGGCCACAGGTTTGCGATCAGCTGCTTCGAAATAGAGCTTTCTGGGATGCCTTTTGCATTCAGTTGAGCGAGAGCCAAGTTCTGCCAAGCAATCGATGGCTCCGTCGCGACGCCCGACAAGCCGATTTTGTAACGCTGGTGCTCAAAGGACAGAAAATAGAAGGTCTTGTCCTTAATGATCGGACCTCCGAGGGAGAATCCGGTGTTGTAGTTGCGCAGCTGGGGCTTCTGAACGCCATCTGGTTTGAATGGTGAGGCCGCTCCGTAGAACTCATTGCGGTTGTAGTAGTACGCTGAGCCGTGAAGGGTGTTGCTGCCCGACTTAATCGCAAGGTTGACGACGCCGCCCGCGTTTCTTCCGCTCTCCGCGTTCGATTGCGTTTGGGCTGAGAACTCGTCAATCGCATCGATCGGCAGGACCACGCCTGCGATTCCGGATACGCCACCTTGGTTGACGGCTGGAATGTTATGCCAGAAGTCGTTGTTGTCGGTTCCGTCGATTTGCCAGTTCATCTGGTTGGCTCGAGTGCCATTTAGCGAACCGAAGCCGCCGACCGAGTAACCTCCGTAGCCTGGAGCCACCGCGATCAGCTGCGAAAAGTCACGTCCGTTCAGAGGAATGTCCTGAATCGACTGTGAAGGAATGGTGTCGCTCTGGGTGGTTGTGGTGGTGTCAACCTCCAGCGCTGCCGCTGAGACCTCTACGGCAGTCGTCTCTTGTCCGAGGGTGAGCTTGACCGGCACGGTGTATACCTGCCCAGCGGTCACCGTAACACCGGTGACGTTGGTCTGCTGGAATCCCTTCACCGTCACCGTGACCTTGTACTCGCCCAACGGAAGATCTTGGAAGGCAAATTCACCGCCGGATGTGGTGGTGGTGTTGTGCGCGACCCCTGTCGCTTTCTCTGTCGCAGTTACGGCGGCATTAGCTACGACGGCACCCGATGGGTCGGTTACCGTTCCGTTAATAGCGCCACGAAAAGTTTGCGCATATCCCATTAAACCGAGTGTCACTAGTACAATCAGGGCTCCGAGCAGGCGTCGCATATCCCCTCCCAACAGCGTTTGTTTGTGGTGATGCTTCTGCTGACCTGCCTTGCAGGCCACCAGCCTAAAGCAATAAGTCCGTTATTTGATTTCACGTCTACGACTTAGCATGAATCCCAAGGATGGATATATGTTTTCTGGAAGGCCAAATCACAGATGAGCTACAAAAAGCTGTAGCGCTCCTGCTTGGCTAAGAACGTGGTTAACTCAAAATCGCTTCCACGTTCTCAATCCAGAAATTTTAAGATCAGGCATTGTAGCGCAAGTTGCGAACAAAGCAAGTGAGAATGAGGATTCTTACTTAATCAAAAACCCAAGATTAGATTTGCCCCTTGGCTTCTGTTCAAATCGGTACATACTCGCTCCGCCCTTACTTTCTTTTCGCTCGACAAAGGATTAGAGTCACAGACAAATCCGGTCCAGCCTGAGTAGCGTTGGGCATACCGATCCAATCATTCTCACTTCGGTGAACGAGGTTTTGTGAGTCCGCATCGCTGGTCGTGCACTATCGTCTTCGTCCTGGTTCTTAGCCTGCTTGCACCTGCTCAGGAAAAAAATGCCGACCCGGTAATGACGGCTATGCGGCAGGAATTGATCCGGTCTTTTCAAAATCTCAGGCAGACGTCCGTTCCACCGTATTTTCTCTCGTACCAACTCACAGACAACCATGCGCAGGAGATTTCCGCTTCCTTCGGCGCTTTGACGGGCAGTACCGAACGCGTCTCGCGATTGCTTGACATCGACCTGCGCGTTGGTGAGCACAACTTGGATAACACCCATCCTCTACGAGAAGGAACGCCGTTTCGGGACATGGCCGAACGCTTCGGCGGCCAGAAAATCCCACTGGATGGCGATGCCGACGCCCTGCGGGTCGCCTGTTGGCGTGAAACCGAGCGCAAATATCGACAGGCCTTGCAGCGATTCGAGCAGGTGAAATCTAACGTTCAAGTCAAGGTGGAGCAGGAAGATCGCTCACCCGATTTCTCTCCCGAACCTGCCGAGGTTTACTTCGAAGCTCCGGCAACATTGCACTTTGATACGGCAAAGTGGGAACAAAAACTCCGCCGGTACACCACTGCCTTTACGCAGCACAAGGAGGTTATCGAAGGCAACGCCGAGGTTATTGCTGAGGTCGAGACTCGCCGTTATGTCAATAGTGATGGCAGCCAAGTCCGGACCTCTTCTCCTTTCTATCGAATCATCATCAGCGCGGCGGCCAAAGCCGATGATGGAATGGTTCTGCCCCTTCATCAGACCTACATGTCCTTCACGCCCGAAGACCTTCCCGACGACGCAACTGTGATGAAGGACGTGGACCACATGGTCCAAACCCTCCTCGCATTGGAAAAAGCGCCGGTCGCCGATCCTTATACCGGCCCGGCAATTCTTTCGGGCCGGGCCAGCGCCGTCTTCTTTCATGAAATTTTCGGCCACCGCATCGAGGGACAGCGGCAGAAGAACGAAGACGAAGCCCAGACATTTAAGAAGAAGGTCAATCAGCTGGTACTGCCCGAGTTTTTGTCAGTCTATTCAGATCCAGGCCTTCGCCGAATCGCCGGGGTTGACCTCGTCGGCTACTATCCCTACGACGACGAAGGCGTCAAAGCACAGCGGGTGACTGTCGTCGACAAAGGCATTCTTAAGAACTTCCTCATGTCGCGAGCGCCTATTGAGGGGTTTGATCATTCGAACGGACACGGTCGGCGGCAACAGGGATTCAAGGTCGTTGCTCGCCAATCAAACCTGGTCGTGGAATCTTCCAGGCACTCCTCGCGCGACGCGTTGAAGAAGGAACTGATCGATCAGATTAAGGCTTCCAACAAGCCTTATGGACTGTTGTTCGATGACATTGAGGGTGGTTTTACGTTCACTCAGCGGGTGCTCCCCAACTCATTTAACGTCCGTCCAACGGTCGTTTACCGCGTTTATCCCGACGGCAAGGAGGAACTGGTTCGCGGTGTCGACCTGATTGGCACTCCGTTGATCGCATTCAGCAAGATTGTTGCGGCTGACGATGACGTTGCAGTCTTTAACGGCGTTTGCGGCGCCGAGTCGGGATGGGTCCCCGTCTCTGCGACCTCCCCGGGAATACTCGTGTCACAGATCGAAGTGCAGCGCAAAGAGAAGTCGCAGGAACGTGCCCCGTTGTTGCCGCCTCCGCCCTCAATCCGGGAGAAACAACAATGATCAGCAAACATCTCCTGCGGGTACTTTGCGGAACCCTGATTCTTCCCGTCGCCGCTGCGGCCGCCGACAAGGATGATGTGCCCATGCGGGCCATGAAGGACGAATTGCAGCGCTCGATGACTCAGCTTCGGCTGCAACAAATGGACAAGCCTTACTTCCTTGCGTACCGGATGGATGAGATCAACGATACCGAGATCTCCGCAACTCTCGGCAGCCTCACCAACTCGCAACCGGGCCGGATGCGCATGATCGGAGTCGAAGTCCGGGTCGGAGACTATTCACTCGATAACAGTAATTTCTTCTCCGCGCGCAGCTTCGCTAGTGGAGTCTCGGGGATGTTCAGCTCCATCAGCCAGGCTCCGCTTGATGACAACTACCAACAGATTCGCCGCCAGTTCTGGCTCGCTACCGACACGCAATACAAGAAAGCGCTCGAAGATCTCTCTGCCAAGCGCGCAGCCCTGCAACTGCGCAAGCGGTCGGATGAGGTCCCCGACTTCAGCAAGGAATCACCAACCTCAGTGAATGAGGCGCCTGGTTCCCCGCAGGTTAACGTGCGCGACCTCGAGTCTCTCGCTCGCGACTTGTCTGCAGTGTTCAAAGCCGATCCGGATATCTTCAACTCGTCGGTCGATCTTGAATATCGTGATTTCTATACCCGCTACGTGAACAGTGAAGGGTCCTTCTTCACGCAGTATCAGCCGATCCTCAAGCTGAAGATCACAGCCGAGACGCAGGCCCCTGATGGTTTGCCGATTTCCGACTCCATCGAGATCTATGGCCGTGCGATCGCTGATCTGCCGTCCAAAGAAGCCTTGCTGAAGCGTGCGCACAACTTGGCGGAAAGCATTCTTAAGTTGCGCTCTGCCTCTTCAGTCGAAAGCTACAATGGCCCAGTCTTGTTCGAGGGCGAGGCCGCAGCCGAGGCTTTCAGCCAGCAATTCGCCACCGGCCTGATGGCGGTGCGCACTCCAATCAGTGACGACCCGCGTTTCGAAGCTTACTTTAGTCAGATGATGTCGCAGCTGGGCGGCGCTTCGTTTGTCGATAAAGTTGGGGGCCGGGTTCTTCCAGAATTCTTGAGTGTGACTGACAATCCTTTGCAAGATGAATTCAAGAATGCACGCCTTCTAGGAAGTTACAAGATCGACGATGATGCCGTCGCTTCGCGTGAAACCAAACTCGTAGATCACGGTGTGTTGAAGACACTTCTTGCGACCCGCGTCCCGGTGCGTACCATTCCTCACAGTACCGGCAGCCGCCGTGGATGGGGGCCGTCGCCGAGCAACCTGTTCGTCACCGCTGACAAATCTCTCAACACTGAAGACCTTCACAAGGAACTCCTGCGCCGCGCGAAAGAACGCGGGTTGGACTACGGCATCGTCGTTCGCCACCTCGGCGGCGGTGGTGCGGCGGGGTCGTTCATGCGCATGACCGTTCGAATGGCAATGCAATCTGAGGGTGGTTACTCCGACTCGCTGGCGCAGGTTTATAAACTCTATCCCGATGGTCACGAAGAGTTAGTCAAAGGTCTGGAGATCGCCGAGATCACTCCTGCGACTTTCAAGGAGATCGCCGCTGCCGGTGACACGCCGTTCGTTTACACCGAAGAGTTCGTGCCACGTCTTGGCGCCTTCTTCTCCCTGGGCACTGCTGCCACTTCGAACGTTCCGGTCGTCTCTAGCGTCGTTCCGTCATTGTTGTTTGAAGAACTCTCGTTGACCAAGACCCAAGGCCCGTTTCCCAATCCTCCAATTTCACCCTCGCCGCTGGCCAAAGAGTAGAAACGAGCCAGTGCGGTTTCTTAGCTCCTGCACGTGACTTTTGTCCCACATACCTTATTCTCTTGTTTCATCGCACCGACGGAAGATCTGATTTTCCTCCTCCCCATCGGCGATCCCATGCTATACTCCCGCTCGTCTGGCTTCGCCGGATAATGGGGAGTGCTCCTTAACGTTGTTCCCTCTGAGGAGGCGCTATGCCCCGGAAATCCCTGCTGATCACTCTCACGCTGCTTCTCTGCGCACTCACGGTTTCGGCCGTGGCTCGCGACCTCATTCCTGCCGGCACTCTCTTGACCTGCACGCTGGATGAGCCGAACTTTTCACCGAAAACCGCCATGATCGGCGACCCCGTGCTCTGTCACTTGGGGCCTCTGGGCAACTTCGGACATTCCGTGTTTCCGCGGGGCGCTATGCTGGGTGGTCATTTGGAGGATTTTAAGGCTCCCGGTCACTTCGTCGGCAAGGGTTCGATGGCGCTGGAATTCGATCGCATGATTTTGCCCAACGCCGAGGTTCTTCCTCTCTCCGCCAAAATCATTGCCGCGCCACACATGAAAGTCGATGCGCAAGGTGAAATCAAGGGCAAAGGTCATCCCAAACGCGACGCCATCGAATGGATGATTCCTGTCCTTTGGCCGATCAAAATCATCACCCTGCCGGCTCGTGGCCCATATCCTGCACTCAAAGGGGAGTCGCGCATTTCTCTCCGCCTGATGGAAGATGTCGAGGTTCCGTTCCCAACGGCCCGCAGTTCGATTCCAGCTCCGCCGTGGGCGAATCCG
>Ga0209168_10000978_pt1 | contig 24376 bp, 26 predicted proteins | sample Coa_R1_FD_187156 | JGI IMG/M metagenome (GOLD analysis project Ga0209168, IMG submission 187156) | Surface soil microbial communities from Centralia Pennsylvania, which are recovering from an underground coalmine fire - Coalmine... | ecosystem: Environmental > Terrestrial > Soil > Unclassified ...
TATCAATTCAGCGCTACCGCTGGCTGCCTTCGTGAACCTTCGTGTCCTTCGTGGTTTAAGCTTCGAAAGTAATAACCACGAAGGACACGAAGGTTCACGAAGGAAACCTAATTTGTTTAAAAAACCTATTTGTGTCGGACGTAGTCACCGCTTTTACCGCCCGATTTTCTCTGCAACACAATTTCTCGAATCTCAATTCCCTTGTCGACTGCCTTACACATGTCGTAAATGGTGAGTGCGGCAATGCTGGCTGCCACCAGAGCCTCCATTTCGACCCCGGTTGCGGCCGTAGTTTTTACCTTGGAAGAAATCGCAATCCCATTCTCGCACTGCTGCAATTCGACATCAATGTGTGAAAGCGGCAAGGGGTGACAAAGCGGAATCAGGTCGGAAGTTTTTTTCGCCGCCATGATCCCAGCCAGCCGCGCTGTCTCCAATGGGTCGCCTTTGGGATTACGGCCGAGTGCTTCCAATGCCGGAGCGCTCATGGCAACGAATGCGCTGGCCTCAGCCTCGCGCAGGTTGGCGGTTTTGGCAGACACGTCCACCATCCGCGCGCGCCCGCCGTCATCGTAGTGAGAAAGCTTAGTGGACAATTGCGATTACCTGAAGAAAATCATCTTAGCAGCACCGGCACCCATTCACCGGCATCGATCCGCTCGCGATCGGGCGGAATAACGGCATAACAATTCGCTCTCGCTACCGAGGCAATGTCGCCTGATCCCTGCCAGCGCACCAGTTCTACCTCGCTATGCTCGTAGTCGCCTGAAAGCAGCGCCGGAAGAAAGCGCTTCAGCCCAGTCTTGGTGCGGATTTCAGATTTCAATTTTGCGTGCGTAAAGACCAGGCTGCGAGAACATATTCCGGACAGGGCTTCGAGCATTGGCTTGGCGAACAGCTCGAAGGTGACCATGGTTGAAATTGGATTGCCGGGAAGTCCGAAAAAGTACTTGAAATCGGGAGTTTCGCGCGTGGGGGTGTCCGCGCCACACTGGATGCGGCCGAATACCACCGGCTTCCCGGGCTGGATTTGTGCGCCCGTAAAGAAGAATTCTGCTTTCAGCTCGGCTAGTACCTGCTCGACCAGATCGTACTTTCCCATCGAGACGCCGCCCGTGATCAGAAGTAAGTCTGATTCCAGACCCTCGGCCAGCAACTCGCGCAGGCGCTTTGGCTCGTCAGGCGCAATGGGAAGAATGATTGCCTCGCCTCCCGCTGCCTGAATCTGTGCTGCCAACGAAAAGCTGTTCGAGTTGCGAATCTGGTTTGGCCCGGGAGGAACATCGATATCGACTACTTCATCGCCGGTCGAAAGTACCGCGATGCGCGGTTTTGCATGTACTAACACCCGCGAGCGACCCACCGAGGCCGCGACTGCAACTTCCGCGTACCCGATTCGCACACCTGGCGCAAGCAGCTTATCGCCGCGTTTGGCTTCCGCACCGGTGCCGACAACGTTTTCATCAGGGGCAACACCTCTGGTCACGTGCACGCAATCTCCAGACCGTGAAGTATGCTCGACCATGATCACAGCATCGGCCCCATTTGGTAGCGGCGCACCGGTCATAATCGTGGCAGCCTGTTCGGATTTAACCGACAAAGTTGATACCGCGCCTCCGGCTTTGATCTCGCCGATGACCTTTAGATCGACAGGCAATTTATCGAGATCTGCCGATCGAATCGCATAGCCATCACGGGTCGCCCTCGGGAACGGCGGGAAATCTCGATCGGCATGAATCGGTTCAGCCAGTACTCGCCCCTGCGCATCCAGAATCCCCAGCAGCTCCCGGCCTTCAGGCCCCACACGCGAGGCATGGGCTTCGACGAGGGCGCGAGCTTCCTCAAAGCTCAGAATGCTTGCTTGTTCGGGCTGAGCTGCCATGCCGAAATGATAAGAGGGACGCAAAGGAAAAGCGAGGCTACGATTCGGACATACATCTCTTCGCGCCGTCTAGCGACGAGATCCACGTCCTCAATGACTATCAATTGCGGGCTGCAAGAATCGGGCTAGCTGAAAATAATGGTCGAGCAGCGCAACCTGTTCCGCAGTGACTAATAGGGTAGTGTGGTCGGGAAGTTGACTGGCAAGGTAATGAATTGTGTGAGTTTTCCCAGTGCCCGGAGGCCCGTAAAAGAGGAGCCCTTTCTTGATCGGCATACCCAACCTTTGGAGTTCCTGACGTTGAGCAATGAAATCGCGAACGTTACGATCGAGGATCTGTATTGTTTCCGCAGGCAGTATTACATCCTCGCGGCGGACGCTACGGAGCTTTTGGACTCTAAGCGTGCCCATGTGACCGGAATATCTATCGCTCTGCTCTAGCGAGATCACTTTCCCGCGGTAAGACGAGGTTTTCTTGATGAGCGCTTCCAAGTTTTCAAAAATCTGACGCGAGAGATTTGCTCCCATCTGGCCAGGCGGTACCGCGATTTCGAGGTGCGTCCCCTCGTCCCTTCCGTACCGCCCGCCCGAACTTAACAATAGGGCGAAGCGCGTCCTATCGGAAGAAGACATCCAGAGGCCTTGTCGAAGGCACCTGACCGGCTGAGCATCCCCAATATCGATTTCTTCATACTGCAATGGCGAGATGACTGCAGGATCATGAATGTTCTGCATCAGATTCGCAAAAGTCAGAGTCTCGTGGCTATATTGCCGATGGACGCCCAACAGCTTTGACCCAGGTTGCCCGAGTAGTGTATTCACAGCAACTTGTACGTCAACTCTAGCCATTAGTGGGAACGTGCGACTAGCCGTAACTAGGTCCTGGAGAGGGGTGGCCTTAAAGTGCCTTTTTAAGGCGGCTTCTACCAGCACAAGCGTGGGCTTCTTTTTAGTTGCCATTGTCAGTTCCTAAGTGTCTTTCCGGTTTTCAGAGTGTACTGGATTCTTTCCTGCGTCTTCTTCTCACCACATAAGGATTTGAACGCCTCGCGCTCGAGATCCAGAATGTACTGTTCGCTGACCGGAGTGCCCGGAGTGACGTTTCCACCGCACAGCACCTCGGCGACCTTGGTCCCAATTTTCACTTCGTATTCGGTGATGTACTCGCCCTGCCGCATTAGGTGGACGCCCATCTTGAGCGCCGCAAGAATATTTTCGCCGGGAGCCGGAATGTCGGTGCGTGGTTGTGGCGGCTCATACCCTGAGCGTAGAAGCCCCAGTGCGCGCTCCTTCGCGTCGGTGATAACGCGATCGCGATTCATTGTGATGCGGTCCGAGGCAGTCAGCAATCCTATACTCCGCGCCTCTTGAGCCGAGGTCGAGACTTTCGCCATCGCAATGGCTTCAAACGCCCGCTTCATTGCTTCCATCAGCTCGACCGATTCCCCACGCCCGCCGGGACGAATCGCACTGGCGCTGTCGATGGCGCGCAGCAACATCTCTTTACATCCGCCGCCGCCGGGCAAAAGGCCCACTCCTACTTCCACCAGTCCCATGTAGAGTTCAGCGTGAGGCTGACGGGCCGCCCCATGAAGTGACATTTCGACTCCGCCACCAAGCGTCATTCCGAAAGGAGCGATCACCACCGGCTTTGGCGAAAACTTTATGGCCTGCGTCATGCCTTGAAACGCGCGGATAGCCAGATCAACTTCGTCCCATTCCTCTTCCTGAGCACTCAGCAGTAAAAGCATGAGATTTGCGCCAACGGAAAAATTAGGCGCATCGTTTGCGATTATGAAAGCCTCAAAGTTATCGCCAGGGCCACCAGGTTTCAGCGTCTGCGAGACGAACTGCACAATGTCCGAACCCAGCGTGTTCATCTTGGAGTGGAATTCGATGCAGCCGACGCCGTCTCCCAGATCGACCAGCGACGCCCCGGAATTTTTCTTTACCACGCCTTTCGATTTTTTCGCCGCTGCAACCGACCACACACCTTCAGGGACCGAGACCAGTTTGTAACTTGACCTCGCGAGATCAAAATATGCACGGCCGGAAGCCGCACGTGGATCATCTTCGTACCAGGATTTTTTTCCAGAGGCCAGCAGCTTCTCCGCGTTAGCTGCGAACGGCCGCCCTTCCTTTTTCATTCTTGCCACTGTTGCTTCAACTCCAGCCGCGTCCCATAACTCAAAGGGACCCAACTCCCAGTTAAAGCCCAGACGCATGGCGCGGTCGATTTCAACCACGCTGTCGGAAATTTCAGAAATGCGGTTTGCGGAATAGGTCCACAGATCGGACAGTGCAGACCAGAGAAACTGCTCGTCTTTGCCTTTACCGGTTCCGCTGATTAAAGTCCGAATGCGAGTGGCTGGATCGTCAATGTTTTTGGCCGTATCCAGGGAGGCGAATCGCGCCTTCTGCCGCGGACGATATTCCAGCGTCTTCCAATCCAGGCCGAGACGCTCGTCATCGCCGGCGCCCTTCTGCTTTTTATAAAAACCGCCGCTGGTCTTGTCGCCGAGCATTTTTCGCTCGAGCATCTGGCGGAAAAAGGTCGGTAACGTGAGATCGTTGCGTTCGTCACGGACGTTCTCGGTCATGTTGCGAACCACGTGCCCCAAAATATCCAAGCCAACCAGGTCAAGTGTTCGAAACGTTGCCGAACGGGGCCAGCCAAGTGCAGGGCCGGTCAAAGCGTCCACTTCTTCGATAGTGAGGTCGAGCTCCTGCATCAGCCGCATCACATTGAGCACAGAAAAAGTGCCAATGCGATTCGCGATGAAGTTAGGCGTGTCTTTCGCCATTACTACGCCTTTGCCCAGATGAATATCTGAAAACTTTGCGACCGCTTCAACCAGCGCCGGATCTGAATCGGGAGTGGGAATGATTTCCAGCAACCGCATATATCGTGGCGGATTGAAAAAATGCGTGCCGAACCAGGCCTTGCGGAAATCTGCTGAAAATCCCTCGGCAATCCTTGCCACCGGCAGCCCGCTGGTGTTCGTCGTGATGATGGTTCCGGGCTTGCGGAACTGCTCCACTTTTTTGAGCAGCGATCGCTTGATGTCGAGGTCCTCAACAACTACCTCGATGATCCAATCAACTTCCGCGACCCGCTTCAGATCGTCTTCGAAATTGCCCGCAGTAACGAAAGAGGCAAGCGTCGGCTCAAAGAAGGCAGCCGGCTTGGCTTTGCGGGCAGCTTCCAGGCCTGCAACAGCGATCTTATTCCGCGAAGATGAGTCCGCGCCTGTGGGCACAATATCGAGAAGAAAGCTGGGAATCCCGGCGTTGGCAAGGTGCGCGGCAATGCGCGATCCCATAGTGCCGGCCCCCAGGACTGCAACTTTATGGATTCGTTTCATGATGTCGTTTGCAGCTATTCAGTAAAGCACAAAGAGAATTCGCCAGCTAAATTCTACGACCTCTGTGGCATTTCTCTGTGCACTCTGTGGTGAGGACTTTCAGAAAGGCCTTAACCACAGAGGACACAGAGCATCACAGAGAAACAAACACAGAGAAAAATTCGGGAAGATTCATACTAGATTCTACGTCCTCTGTGGCGCTTCTCTGTGGACCTCTGTGCTTTCTGTGGTGAAGACTTCCGGAAGACTTGACCACAGAAGACACGGAGCTTCACAGTGGTCAGAATGCCTCTTGAAGTTTTCCACGATGCAGGCGGGTATGGGGTCCTTCGGCTCCGCGACACGATCCGCGGAGCGGATCGTGCTGCTGCGCTCAGGATGACAGCCTTCGGATTCTATTCCGTACGTTGGATTCCTAGTCTGACCCTTGTTTTTGCGCCAGTGAAGGGCATTCGAAATCGTTTACGGCAGCTTATCTACAGCCCATTCATTTTTCCCGCTACGACTGACAACCACCGTGCACGCATGCGGCCGCGACGAAGCAGTAGACGCGCCAAATAGAACCACCGGAAACTCAAAAGCCGCAGAGCTTACTCGCTTGCCGCGCGCTATTTCATATGCCGCATCCGGCCCAGGAGAGAAAAAGTCGTGAAGTTTCTCAGGTGAAAGATTCAGCCGCGCCGTATCGCTCAACATCATGATTCCGGTTTCCTGATCTTGATCTTGCCATGCGCGTAGAAACCGGTTCGCCGCCGCCAGCGCCGAACTATACAAAGGATCAATCGAATGATGAAGACTCTTATGGGTGTGCGGGTACGAAGGAGGACAGATACTAAGAATGAAAATGAAGAAAATTACTGCCGGTCTCATCACTCAATCATGCGGGGAAATTAAACCTAAAGGAAGAGATAATCCGGGTTCCCTGAGTGTCCTTCCTCAGCGCGTCTAAGGCAATTTTCACTGCGATCTCTGCGGTTAAAAGCTTTTTGAATTTTCGAGGGGACTCTTACGTCCACACTCTAAGGAGCTTCTATGCAATCAGCTTGGCTAACAAGAATGCCGCCGCGGCTGCCAGTCCTCCGATGATCACAGTCTGGAAAGCGCTTCGTAGCGCGCGCGCCCCGGTATATCTTCCTTTTATAAAGCCGAAAATGCCCAGCGCAGCCAGCGTAACGATCGCCGAAACGATCAATCCCCGAAAAGCATTGCCCAGCACAATGTATGGCGAAAGCGGAATCAACCCACCGGCAATATACGCACCCGCAATCGTAGCCGCGCTAGTTACGGCCCGCTTAGGATCAGGCGCCTCCAATCCAAGCTCAAACCGCATCATGAAATCCACCCAGGCGTCGGTTCGCTTACTCAATGCGTCGACAATCGGCTTGCTCTGCTCCGCAGTCAGGCCGTACTCCTGAAACACATAACTAACCTCGGCCTTCTCCTGCTCGGGAATTTCTTCCACTTCCCGATATTCGCGTGCCCGTTCCTGCTCGTAGTGTTCCGCATCTCCCCGCGCCGCCAGGTACCCGCCGAGTCCCATGGCGATCGATCCAGCAGCGATTTCCGCCAGCCCACCGATCACAATCAACCGCGTATTCGTAACCGCGCCCGAAAGGCCCGCGGCCAGGGCGAATGGAACCGTCAGCCCGTCCGACATTCCAATCACCATGTCGCGAACAAAGTTACCGGAAGTAAAGTGGTATTCAGGGTGCGGTGTACGCGCCATCAGGGTTTCTCCTCCGCGGAATGTGTTTTCAAATATTCGCGGGCCAGCCGGACCACATCCCGCTCGCCTCGATAAGCCAGCTTGTGTTCCGCCCCTTCGAGCGGAATCCACTGCGCGCGCTTCACTTCGATCCGCATGGCCGCCGAAACATCGTCTATCGTTCCCGACTCATATTTCAAAAGGTAAAAGCTGACGATTTTAAATACCCGTTGCTTGTCTCCCCAGCTGCGCACGTACACATATTTGATATCCGTGAGCTTGGCGAGAATACTACCAGTCAGACCGGTCTCTTCGCGGACCTCGCGAACCGCCGTTTGGGCGGGCTTTTCGCCGGGATCGATCAGGCCTTTAGGAAGCGCCAGTACCTCTTTGTGACGTTTTTTGTCACTTTCGCCAACAATAGATGCCTCTGTTTGCGGCTCTATGACCGCCAGTTCCCAGCCCCCAGCCGCAGCCCGCACCAGCACCCCGCCACATGAAATCTCTCGTAACATCGACCCAAATTAGCAGGAACAAACAGCTTCGTCACGTGTTCTAGATATTGGGGACTACGGTAACTCCCCGCCGCTCCTGAGTGAAAACATCCAGGGTAGCGCGGCATCTAACTTGCTGTAGGAAGTAGTTGGCGACCGGAGGCCTGGGTTTATGGCCATAAGGGGCTTAGACAAGATCGTACGGTCGGTGCGCGCCTTCGGGCGCAGCATCTCGGGGATGCCGTCTTCCGCCCCTGCTCCGCTACTCCCATCCATTGGGCTTGCTCTTGGGGGAGGCTTCGCCCGTGGCATCGTCCACGTCGGCGTTTTAAAAGTCCTCGAACAAGAAGGAATTGCGGTCAGCTTCGTCGCCGGAACCAGCGTGGGCGCGCTGATTGGCGCGGCTTATTGCAGCGGAGTTTCTCCGGCCGAACTGGAAGAAATCGCCGCCCGCGTCCGCTTCAAAGATCTCGCCCGCTGGACGCTCTCGCGCTATGGTTTTGCGACCAACATGCGCATGATCACTTTCCTTAAGAAGATTCTGAAAGTACACACATTCGAGGAGCTACAAGTTCCGCTGGCAGTAACCGCTACGGATTTTGGGTCCGGCGAAGGCGTGGTATTCCGTACCGGCCCTCTGGTGGATGCGGTGCGCGCCAGTTGCGCTTACCCCGGAGTTTTTCTGCCGGTCAAGGTGAATGGACGGCTGCTGGTGGATGGGATGCTCGCCCATTCGCTGCCTACCAAACCTGCGCGTGACATGGGTGCTGACAAAGTTCTTGCCGTGAGCTTGAGAAGCCACTGGAAGAACAGCGAAGGGCCGCGCCATATTTTTGATGTGATCGGGCAATGCTTCTCGATCGCCCAGGATGTGAATTGTGCCCAGGCTCGCAGCTGCGCCGACCTGGTCATTGAACCCGACGTTACCGGCTACCGCTACGACGACTTCGAGCGCAGCGCAGCGTTGGTCAAGATTGGCGAAGAAGCCACATTAGCGGCAATGCCCGCGATCCGAAAATGGGTCGAGGTTCAAAAGGCGCCGCACCCCATGCCCGCGACAACGATGAATGCATCTCTCGAGCCATTTTCGCCCAAGTAATTATTGTTTAGGGAACAGGCGCGGGAATAGGAAGCCAGCACGCTTCCGGTGTTCAACGAAGTCTTCTGAAAATTCTTCCAAAAGAATCTTGTCCTCGCGCTTTGCCTTGACCATGTAATTCACCAGCAGTAATAGAAAAGCCAGCACCCCGCGCCATTGATCCACTAGAAGTGCACTTCCCGCGACTCCGAGCAATACTCCCGAATAAATCGGATGACGCATTCGCGCATAAGGCCCAGAGCGGACCAGCCGATGCCCTATCTTGAGTACGATTTTGTCGCTCCAGTATTGGCCAAGAGAAACGCGCGCCCAGATTGCAATCGCTAAACCTAAGATTGCGAGAGCGAATCCGATGTACACCGCTACCCGGGTTTGCGGGAAAAAGCGCCAGCCGAGGAAGCCCACAGCCGTCCATTTTGCAAACAGCAGCGTGAAGGTGATTATGAGGAGAAGGAGACGGAAGATCCGATATGCGGGCGACTCACTGGTTCGCGCTGCCTGTACCCAACGCGCCGCGATCAACCAATATGAACCGAATGCAATCCATGCCCACTCCAGGGCATGAATCGATTGCTCTTGGCTCATGGCTGCGGAATCGGTTCCACCAGGACTGCGGTTCCGTACGCAAGGACTTCGGTGACGCCCTGCATGATCTCAGTCGCGTCATACCGCGCGCCCACCACCGCATTCCCGCCAAGTTGCGCCGCGTGCTGCAGCATTAAGTCGAAAGCTTGGGCTCGGGTCTGTTCACAAAGGTTGGTCAACAGTGTGATGTTGCCGCCAAGAATAGTTTGCAGGCTCGCTCCAATGGTTCCGAAAATCGATCGCGATCGAACCACGATCCCGCGGACTACGCCAAATGTTCGCACCACGCGGAATCTGTCCAGCTCGAATTGCGTGGTCACCATCGTGTGCGCCACCATGGTGCCGCCAGTTGGATAAGCTATGGACATGAGACAACCTCCTGCTTGATGCGATTCACGTTTAATCTACACGCTGATAGGCAGAAACATGGACAGCCGAGGGCGGCTGTCCCCACATGGCCGAATCAGATTCCCGGAACCGGCGGACACCCAGGAAATTCCTTCAGAAATGTGCTTCCTATATATCCGAGATATTTGATCCCGATTTCGCTGGTGAAAAATCCATCAGCTGTCATGTTGCGGAGAAATGAAAAGAACTCAACCCCTTGACTCAGCCGCTCATCCGTCGCTGCATTGTTTCGATAGGCAATCTGGTCCAGAGTTTCCTTTTGTTGCTGTGGCGAGCAATCGAGATAGACTTGGCCGTAGTGGTCCGAGCATATGCTGTCCAGCCACATCAAGCCTCCACTTAACTTCACCTGGTACTGGGTATTCTCGCTAGTCAGCAGATCGATGAACTCGGGCGCACCCGCCTCGATTGCGCCTCCGGACTCTGCATCGGCGGGGATAATGGTCTGGCAAAGAGCCTGCAGTGTCTTATATTCATGCGCTGCGAAAAACTTCGGCGCATAGGCTTTGGTCGCAGCTTTCTCCGCTGCCACCATGTGATGCGCATATTCCGCCGCCTGAGCGGGAATTGTGCGCAGCACTGAACTTGCGGCCGCGCCCATCGCCAATGACTTCAAAACATCGCGCCGTGAAATCGACATTTATTTTCGCCTCAATTATTTCCAATTGCCCCTGCGTCGGGCGCCCAAAACGGTTCGACCGATGGAATAAAACTTACCGGGACTTCAGGAATAAATCCTTTCAACCACTGCGTACACTCTTCCATTCCCGATTGCTCGGACGGAATGTGCCCAAGAATAATAAGCGCCTTGTGTTTGCCCTCGGTCACTGCGTCTGCGACATACTCTACAGTTTCCCATTCGCGGGTTTCGCCCACGATCAAAACTTCTACATTGGGCATTTCAAGCGCTTTCGTTTCCAGCTCAAAGCCTGCTGCGCCGGGACTGAGCGCTACACGCGTGACCTGCATTCCAGGCTCTCCCACCACTCGCATTACCCGAATTCGCAGACGCGCCTTCAGTTCAGCGGCAAGCGCCTCAAGCGGCATGCGCGGCAATGTAAAGAGATACTGGTTCGCAGGATCTTGAAATTTTTCCCAGCCAAGCGCATGCACCATGCCTGCCTCTATGCCATCCGGGTTTCGGGCATGCCAGTGATCGTGGAATCTCCAGATGATCAACCCGTGCTTTTCGATGAACGCCCGCTTCTCCGCCAGCACGGGATCGCTGTCCCCTTCAGCAAGATCAGGTTTATCGAGATGATTGAAGAAGGTGGGCTCGTGGGTGATGATCAGATTGCATTTCGACTCCGCCGCGCGTTTCAGAACGTCGAGTGTCGCCATCATGGTCACTGCAATTCCGGTGACCGGTGTATCCGGATTCCCCGCCTTGAAAGTGTCGACGGTATCGCTTTGCCAGGGAACGCCCACGTTCGCCTGAATTCGTTCAATCACCTGACGGGCGGTCAAGGATTTCTGCTGTGCGACAGCCGACGACACCGGCAAAATTAACGCCGCAAGCAATAACCCGAGGAAGGCATGTTTCGATCTGAGCATTCTTGAAGTCAGCGCCGATGTCTACAGATTTCCCTTCTTCGCCTCATCCAGCAGATACTCCGAAGCCCGCCATGACAACGCCATGATCGTGAGCGTCGGATTTTTGTCGGCATTGCTTACAAACGAAGCTGCGTCAGTGACGAACAGATTTTTGACGTCATGCGCCTGGCAGTACCCGTTTAGAACAGAAGTCTTCGGACTGCTTCCCATGCGCACTGTTCCCAGTTCGTGAATGATCATGCCGCCATCCTCAATTCCGTAAGGATGGTCGCCATCGGAACGAACTTGCCAGAAGTAAGTTCCGCCCGCGGTTTCAACGATGTCGCGAAAGGTCTCCTGCATATCGCGCGCCATTTTGATTTCGTTGTCGCTCCATTGCCAGTGGAAGCGCAGCACTGGAATCCCCCACTGATCCACTGTGTCTGGATCGATCTCGCAGTAGCATTGTTCGTTCGGGATCATTTCGCCGCGGCCGGCAAAGCCGATAAAGCTTCCATACATGTCGCGGCACTTTGTTTTTAAGCTTGCTCCGTAGCCTTCAAATTCCTCACAAATGCCGTGAAAGTCTCCGACGCCAGGCATCTCAGTTCCGCCGCCAAACTCAATGTGATAGCCCCGTAGGAAGTCATTTTTACGATCGAACTTCCACCACGGCATATACATGTGCATACCACCAACACCGTCGTGATTGTGCCGTGGCACTTTTTCCAGTTGCGGAAAGTGGCCGTAACCGGAGCTGCCGACACTGTCAGTCAGATATCGCCCCACTGCGCCTGAAGAATTTGCGATTCCGTCAGGAAACATCGAAGACTTGGAATTCAGCAGCAGGCGCGCCGATTCGCAAGCGCTGGCCCCGACCACGAATGCCTTCGCGTTGATTCTTCTTTCGGTTCGAGTAGCTTTATCGATGTAAGAAACCGATTCCGCTCTTCCGTCTTTGCTAATCACGATCTCTCGCGCCATAGCTCCGGTGATCAGGGTGAAGCGCCCAGTCTTTTGCGCCGGCGGAATCATCACCTGGCTGGAACTGAAGTTTGAAGCGCTGATGCAGCCGCGTCCGCACTGCGCGCAGTAATGGCATGCAGGTCGGCCGTTGTGGGCTTCAGTGATGATTGCCAGGCGTGACGGAATGCAGATTATGTTCAGCTTGTCGCAGGCTTTTTTGACGATGGTCTCAGTGCAGCGCGGCTTCGGCGGTGTCATGAAAATGCCGTCCGGTGCGCTTGAGACATTCTCCTTGGTTCCAAATACACCGATGAACGATTCAACTTTGTCGTAATAGGGTGCGACATCGTCGTAGCTGATTGGCCAGTCATCGCCCATGCCATCGGTGGATCGGACCTTGAAATCTACCGGAGCAAAACGCAGGGCGATTCGCCCCCAATGATTAGTCCGTCCGCCGACAATGCGCGATCGAAACCAGCGAAAACGCGACCCGGGAGCAACGGTGTACGGTTCGCCTTCAATGTCCCACGATCCATTGGGCGCGAGAAATTCTCCGAAGTCAGCGCTGGCCCGTCCACCTACTCCCGCGCCGCGATGGGGGAGCTGGTAAGGCCACACATGCTCTTTGAAATCTTTTTCTGGATTGAGTTGCGGCCCCGCCTCGAGCATTACAACGTTAAGGCCGCCTTCGGTAAGGATCTTCGCCGCCGTTCCGCCAGCAGCGCCCGAGCCGATGATGCAAACGTCATACGTCTTTGGGGAGCGAATTACCTGGGCCATTAAGTCTCCGCCTCTGTGGGTTTTCCTCTGTGTAACTCTGTGTTCTCTGTGGTTGAGTTTTTAAAACCCACCACAGAGGACACCGAGTTACCCAGAGAGGAAAACCACAGAGGAAATATTAGAAACGCAACTTCTCTAAGTACTCGTAACTGGCTTGTATGCTTTCAAACGGATCCGCCGGGTCGTCGAACTCGACAAAGTAGTGCTTGATTCCGGCCAAATCAGACTTCGCGAAAATCGCCTTCCAGTCGATCTCTCCTTTGCCTACGTCCACCATGGTGCGGTCCTTGGTGAAATCCTTCACGTGCACCAGCGGAAAACGTCCGGGATACTTTTTGAAATATGCAATGGGATCGACACCGGCTTCGTGCGCCCACCCTAAATCCATTTCCATCTTGACCAGCTTGGGATCTGTTTCCGCGAGCAGAACGTCGTAAGGTAGTTTCCCATCAGGCAGCGGCTTAAATTCCTCGACATGATTATGGTAGCCCAGGTGCAGCCCGGACTTCAGGCACTCTGAACCGGCACGATTGAAATTTTCAGCCGCCCGCTTCCAGCCATCAGGCTGTTTGAGCACGTCGCGGTCAATTGAAGGGTTCACGATATAGCTGTGCCCGAGAACCTTTGCGGCCTCAATTACTTTGGGCAGGTTCTCTTTGGATAACGCGGAGTATGGCACGTGCGAGGACGGAGCAGCCAACCCATTATCGTCCAAAATTTTTCGCGCCTCTTTCGGCGAAGGATTGAACTTAGGCAAGTGCGCGAAAAATTGCGCGAGCTCGACCTCTTTGTACCCGACTTTGGCGACCCGCCCGATGGTACCCGCGAAATCCTTATCCAGGGCCCCACGTACGGTATAGAGTTCCAGGCCAATTTTCTGGATGCGATGCTCGGCTGCGGCCCATGAGAACCGGCTTATCGAACCAAGTGCGACGGCTGTCGTGCTGGCAATAAATGTTCTACGATTCATCGTGCCTCCCTGGACTTTTCTCGGCGAACTCGATTTTTACTCTGCGATCTCTGCGGTCAAAAGCTTTTAACCGCAGAGGACGCAGAGAAAAGCCGGAGTTCGCAAAGAATACATGGCCAACCACTACGCTAATTGCGGCTCAGTCAACAGTTCTTCTCGCACATTCTTCAACACGTAGAGTGCGCGTTCAACGCCAACTTCGCCGGACAAAATCGGGTCTTCATTCTCTACGCTGAAAATTCCGTCATACCCAACTTCCATGTAAGCGCGCATGATGTCTTTCCAGGTGCTGGCGCTGTGCCCGTAGCCAACCGCTCGAAATGCATCTGACGCGGTCTTCAGATCTTTCTTTTCGAAAATAAAATTCAGCACCCCGTACTTTGCAACTTTGTCCGGGAAGAGCACTGTGTCTTTCATGTGCGCGTGATAAATCGCGCCCTGCTTGCCGAGCATGTGAATCACTTCAACCGGATTGCAGCCTTGCCAGAAAAGATGGCTCAAGTCATTATTGGCGCCGATCTCTTCGCCCACCGCCTCGCGCAGTTTGAGCAAAGTGAGCGGATTGTAGACCATAAAATTAGGATGCATTTCGAGTGCAATTCGCCGGATGCCGTGATCGCGAGCGTACTTTACTGCACCCCTCCAGTAGGGAACGAGGCGCTCCTTCCACTGCCAATCCAGCGCCTCAGCATATTCAGGCGGCCACCGGTAGGTAATCCAGTTCGGATTTTTGTCAGTGGGATTCGCGCCCGGACATCCAGAAAATCCGACAACAACTTTCACCCCCATTTTTTCTGCCAGCTGTACCGTCTTGCGGAAGGTCTGGTCAGACAGTTCTGCAGCGGCCTTATCAGGGCTCACAGGGTTGCCGTGACAGCTCAGCACCGCGACTTTAATGTTGTGGTCGTCAAATTTTTTTTGCCAGGCGCGAAGCTTTGCAGGGTCCGCGAGCAGATCATCGAGCGCGCAATGCTTGTTGTTTGGATAGCCGCCGGTGCCGATCTCCGCCGCCTCAACCCCCAGTTGCTGGTATTTCTCCACCAGTTGATCAAGCGTGAGATCGGGAAACGCCGGATCGAAAACGCCGATCAGAATTTTGCGGCGATCATGCGGCTTTGAATCCAGCGAATCATCTGACGATTGCGCCGCGGCCGCCGATACGCCGCGCGGGGCCGCAACCGCTCCCGCAAGCACACCGCCTGTGGTAGCTAGAAAACTTCTTCGTGTCGGAGAGATGGGACCGGAAGAGTTCGACATTGAGTTCCTCAACCTGGAGTTCAAGAACGCAACATTATACGCACATACGAGGACTGAAACTCTTGAGGAGTAAAAATGGGATCCCAAAAAACTAAAGCCGCCCTTTCAGGCGGCTTTAGTTTCGTGGGTTGAACTCCTCAAGTTGTCAGGCCGGAGGTGGCCATTTATTTATGAGGACGTTGACCACATAATCGCGCTAGTGCCAAATCAGCGCAATAATGTAAAAATACTAGATTTCAAACTCACGTCCTGATTATTAATTAAGAGCAAAATATCGCCTACGGAACGTTCACCAGCCCATTGCGAATGGCATAAACCACCAGCTCAGCAGTCTTATGGATTCCCAACGCGTCCATAATATTTGCCCGATGGACCGCAACCGTGTTCGCGCTTAGCTCGAGTTGGTTCGCAATCTCCTTGTTCGATTTCCCATCACATATGAGCTGCAATATTTCGACTTCCCGCGGAGTCAGGCCGGCATTACGTTCCCCTTTCAGCGCCTGCTGCTTTGAAAGCTGTGCGTCAAGAACGGTTTCGCCTTTTACCAACCGCCGGATCGCCGAACTCAATTCCAGGTCCATGGCATTCTTGAGCACGTAGCCGCGAGCGCCGGCGTCGATTGCCTGCCGCACCCAGGTTTCTTCGGTGTGCATGCTCAGCATCAAGACCAGCGTCTCCGGGAGCAGCTGAAGAATTTTGCGCGTAGCCTGAAGACCGTTAATCCCTGGCAATGCGCAATCCATTACGATCACTTGCGGCTTCAGCGAGCGCGCGAGCTTGACTGCCTCTTCGCCGTCGCTGGCTTCGCCCACTACGCGGATGTCCGCCTCGTCCTCCAGCATGCGCCGAAAGCCGCGCCGGACAAGGCTGTGGTCATCCACCAGTAACACCGAAATGTAATGATCAGGCATTCGACTCCAGGCGTTCCCGAGGTACCGTCATCCTCACCACGGTGCCGCCTTCCGCAGCCCGAGTGATTGCAATCTTGCCACCCAGTAATTCCGCGCGCTCACGCATGGCCACCAAGCCAATTCCTTGCCGCGGTCCCGATGTCGAGAATCCTGAGCCGCGATCCTCTATTTCAAGTTCCAAATGATCTTCTGCAAAGCCCAATCGCACCCAGGCTTTCTTGGCTCCCGAGTGCCGGGCAACATTATTCAAAGCTTCCTGCAAGACGCGATAAACATGGACCGCCGCATTGCCATGTATAGGAAACGGTGTTCCGGATTTCTCGTAGCATATGCCAATCCCAGTCTGCCTTTCCACCACCGGCAAATACCACTCGACGGTGGGTTCAAGTCCAGCTTCGTCCAACATGATCGGATGCAAAGCCTGCGAGAGGCTGCGAACCTTGTCGAGCGTGGTCTGCGCAATCTCTCGTACCTCAAGCAAATCGGTCCGCAGCTGCGTTCCTTCTGGCAGTTGATTGCGCGCCCGTCCCAGCATCATTCCCATCGCGGTCAGGATCTGCCCGAAGTCATCGTGCAGTTCGCGCGAGATGTGGCGCAACGTCGATTCTTGCGATGAAATCAGTTTCTGTGCGAGATCGCTTCGCTGTTCCGAGAGTACCGCAAGCTGATTAAAGATGAGGCGGTTCGAGCGGATCAGATACAGACTGGTGAGAATGATGGCAACCAGAGTCGCTGTAAGAAACACATATGCTTGCCGCGCGACCCGATTGTAGATTTCCGAGACCTGGACCGCCGCCCGTTCCTCGCTTTCATTGTTCTGCACCAGCTGTCGCGCGATCGCAGTGGTAAGCGCAGCCAGTTGCGTCTGTAGTCCCGTACGGACCTGTTCCCGTGCCTGTTTTTCCTGGCCATGTCGCGCCAAATTAAACGTCTCGTCGACTCCATTCCAAAACTGCGCCAGTGAAGTCAGCAGATACCGCTGTTGGTCTTCCGTTCTCCCTTCCGGTGACACCTGTTGCTCGCGGCGAAATGCGTCCTCTAGATCCACCCGCATGCGTTCAAATTGAGGCTGCCAGGCGCTCATCGGATGACGTTCCGAAGGCTCGATAGAATTTGTATCCAGCATGTCGCGCATCGAAATGCCGACCGAATTCAATTCATTCTGAATACGAAGAAGCTGAAGCGAGTCCTTACGGTTGCGGTCGATCAGGTTATTTTGCAATTGGCGCAATCCGGCAATCTGCTTGGTCACATAGCCCGAGTAGGCGACCACCGCCGCCAGCGTGATCACAAGACCGATATAAAGTGGAGTTGTCGGAGACCGCCCCGCCGCTCGCCGCACGGCGCAAGCATATAACGCTTAGGGCGGCAATCACAATCGAGGGGACCCCTGGGCGGATCATGTTAGTCGCGGTACGATGCGGGTGCGTCGCGTGTCACCGAAGCCTACAATTTGCTTATGGCCCGCGGATGGGAGAGCAAGTCGGTCGAGCAACAGCAAGAAGAAGCCACATCTTCTTCCACCCAACAAAGGGGCAAGCCGCTCACGCCCGAACAAATTGTGGAGCAACAGAAGCGCCAGGGGTTAGAGCTTTCTCGCCACCGAATCTTGCAGCAGCTTGAAGTTGCTTCGAACCCACAGCATCGCACCATACTCGAGGCGGCACTTGCGGATTTGGATGCACAACTGAATGCAGGAACGACGACACCGAGTCGGTGAGCCTTTGTGTTTGCAACCGCTGCCTATGTTTCATTACTGACCCAAGCAGCTAGAGTAATACCAGATACTAGCAAAATAACCCCACTAAGGCCTGCGTACGTCGCTAGTATCCCAGAGAACGGCACGGATTGCAGAGGCATAACATCGAATCGGCCTGTGCGGATTATCCAGTTTAGAGCAGTGATTAACACTGCCGAAAGGGGATCCTCGATCATCGCAAAGATTGACTCAATTCCGAATGCCAGGAGAACGGCCGATCCGATCGCGCCGATATTAAATCCAGCAAAAGTGGTGCGGTTTCGAGCGATCATATTTCGGCCTGGCCGTCGTCAGCAGGATTGTCACTAATATCCGCGTTTAGCCCAGCATACAGCCATCGAATCAGCCCTAGACAAAAGACCACGTACAAAGAGACTCTCACGAGCGAAGTGATCAGCGTACTCCAAGGAAAGTCTGTCGTGTTCCCGATAGCGCTCCTTGAGTGCTGGGCGATCCAATATTGTGCTCCCGACTGAACGATTGTATTTATGAAGGCCGTGACACCCTGCGCTAAAACCAATCCGATCATTACCGCGCCGATGTACTGAGTGAGCAGGATTTCGCGTAATCTTGCCATATTTATTAGCCTGGCCGGGAATGCTAGCACACCAGGGGCGGGATTAGAACGAAATGCAAGTAAAATAGACAGGTGAAGAAATTCTGGGACAATCCGGCCGGCTCGGATGGGTTGTCGGAAAAGAGTGTCCGACCCACACAAGCTCCCGTGCCCAACTGGCTTCAAATTGGCTCCGTCCGCATTTCTCCCGCCACCGTGCTCGCCCCGATGGCTGGTGTTACCGATACAGTTTTTCGCCGTTTCATTCGGAATTTGGGCGGATGCGGGCTGATCATGACCGAGTTCACCTCCGCGGACGGGGTGCTTCGCGCCAAGGACCAGAAGGCCAAGCGCTACCTGCATTTTTACGAAGACGAGCACCCGATCTCGGCTCAGCTTTTCGGCAGTGATCCCCAGGTCATGGCTGATGCGGCCCGCATCGTCGAGGACCTCGGCTTCGACCTCGTCGATTTGAATTTGGGGTGCCCAGCGAAGAAAGTCGTGAAGTGCAACGGCGGGTCGGGCTTGTTGCGTGATCTGCCGCGCATTCGAGGAATCTTCGAAGCGGTGCGTGCAGCAGTGAAGATTCCCTTTACCGTCAAGTTCCGCGCGGGATGGAACGATGACGAAATTGTCTGCGTCGAGCTGGCGAAGATTGCCGAAGATTGCGGCTTGTGTGCAGTTGCGCTTCATGCTCGCACTCGCGAGCAGGGCTACAGCGGCAACGCGCGCTGGGAGTGGATCGCCGCGGTAAAAGACGCAGTCAAGATTCCAGTGATTGGAAATGGCGACATCCGCAGCCCGAAAGACGCGTGCGCCATGGCCGCCGCCACTGGATGCGACGCGGTAATGATCGGCCGCACCGCTCCCGCGAATCCCTGGATCTTCCGCCAGATTGAGCAATATTGCGATGCTCTGTCTAGCCTGGACGTAGACGTCCGGGGCTACACGAACCATGCAGGGACGGGCGTCCACGCCCGTCCAGTCGAGCAAAGCTCGACATTCCTTGGTCTGGAGGACAACGAGGCGCCAGTGCAGATCCAGGGACAGCCGAGGGCGGCTGTCCCCACACGGCCATTACTGTACGACGAACCATCCGAATCAGACCGCTATCAAATGATCCGTACCTACTTCCGCATGCTGATCGAAGAAGAGCTACCCGATGCGACCGGAAAGATGAAGCAATTTGCATCGTGGTTCACCCACGGAGTTCCCGGTGGCGCCGCGCTCCGCAAAGAGATTTACGAGTCAAAAACCGCTCCGGAAATCCTGATCCGGGTGGAGCACTTCTTCGAAACGCGCCTGATGACCGGCCCTGAAATAGAAGAAAACTTCGCGCTGATAACTCCATAAGCGAATTCTGATCGATACCCTGATACCTCGACAATGCTCAGCGCACCGGGAAGTTCCCTGCCTTGCGCCTTTGACGCTCAAGATTTCAGGCTGTTAGACTTAAGCTTCCGAATCTCACACCATAAGGGGAATTAGTGCGCGCACAAGCACGTCATCAGCTAAAACAGGACCGCTTCAGCCGGGCAACCATGCATGCCGCTGAGCAGACGGTGGATTGGACGGTCGAACACCAGGGCAAACTGATCATCGCCGGCATAGTCGTCGCGCTCGTAGTTGCCGCTGTCATAGGTGCCTGGTACTACAACGAGCGGCAGGACGAGAGGGCCAGCGTCGAGTTTGGCAAAGCGTTGCAGACCTTTGACACGCCCGTCCGCCCCGCAGGAATGCCCCCTCAGGCTGATTCCCCGAGCTTCGCATCCGCGAAAGAACGCGCCACTGAAGCTCACAAACAGTTCCAGGACCTTGCCAATAAATATCCGCATACTCACGTTGCCGACTTCTCGCGTTACTTCCTGGGGGTTACCTCTGCCCAACTTGGGGACAACGCCGGCGCCGAACGTGAACTCAAGGCGGTCGCTGATTATCACAACCGCGATCTTTCATCATTGGCAAAGCTCGCCCTGGCCGGAGTCTATCGTGATACCAAGCGGACCAGCGATGCGGTAAACCTGTACAAGCAGCTCATGGAAAAGCCATCGCAGACGGTGAGTAAGGCAGCAGCCGAGTTCCAGTTGGCGGAAACCTATCAAGGCGCAGGAATGACGGCCGACGCCAAAAAACAATACGAACAGATACAAAAGGAAGCACCCGCGCAAAGCGAAGCTAATCAGCTCGCATCCGCCAAGCTGCAGGAACTCAAATAGTTAGGGGAGATCAACGGAGCACGCCAACAGGCGGATCCAGCTCTGGATGGTCGTTTGTGAGACTGTCAGCCCTTACATCCGGTGCTAGAATGTGCGCCTGGAACAAACAATGGCATTGAAGGCTTTGGTAGTTGATGACGAACCGAATATTCTGATAACACTTGGGCTGGTTTTGAAGTCTGAGGGTTTCGAGGTGCAGACCGCCTCGACCGTTCGCGACGCGAAGGCAGTACTCGCTGAAACTCCTTTTGATCTGGTTTTGACCGACCTGAGCGTCGAGACCCCCACTGCGGGCTATGATCTGGTGCATGCTGCGCAGAAGCAACGCCAAAAACCGGCTACGCTGGTGATCAGCGGTTTCCCTGACCTGCTCAGTTCATGGGAAGCCGAAGGCGCAGATGCCGGGCTGCAAAAACCCACCGAAGTGCCAGAGCTTCTGGCGACCATTACTCGGCTGGTGGCCCACCGCTAATCCAAAATCCAGTTTCTCGTTGTCGCTTTTTCAGTCCAGTCAAAGATTCATAACCGGCGGTCTTCAGGTGTCTGACGCAGAGGGCAACCCTCTTGACCCGGTACGGTAGTAACTTTGATCCTCCCTTCCGTGCACCTATGATGGGATCGTGCAGGCATCCGAGTTGAAATTCTATCGAGTTCCAGCGGCGAAGCACACTTACATAGACGTGCCATGAAAAAAATTAAGATAATCCTGGGGTTGGCCGCCTTTTACTTCCTGTTCAACGCGGCTTGGCAGATTGGCGCCTGTGAGCTGGCCAACATCGAATTGAAAGATGATCTGCAGGACATGTCTACCCAGCTGGGAGTGCGCATTGGGGCCAGTGATGTAGCCAGTGACGACGATCTCCGCACAATGGTTTTGCGAAAAGCCGAAAAGTACAATATCGCTCTTGCGCCCGACCAGGTAATTGTGATGCGCGATGGATATGGGAAAGACGCCAACATCTACCTGGAAGCCGACTACAGCGTGCCCATTTACCTACCGCGCTTCACATTCTCGATGTATTTCAATCCTTCGAGCGCGCGCAAACGGCCAACTTCCTCGATGGCGAGTGGCAACTGGTCGCAATAATCCGTAGAGCCTCGACTCACGCTTCCAGTTTGTAAATTCGCTCCATCTGTATCCATTTCTCACCGGGCTTGGCCTGCGGAAGCGCTTGCTGGAATTTCCACATCAGCTGCTCCCATGCCTGCACTTTTGGATTTTGCTGATCGGCCATCTCTTTTTCCTTAAAAGAAAAGTCTTCCGTAACCTCCATGATCATGAACATGCGGGTGCCGAGCAGGTAAATCTCCATGTCCACAATGCCGGAATTCTTGAGGCTTTCTGTGATCTCCGGCCAGATTTTTTCGTGATATCGGCGGTACTCGGCAATCAGGGCGGGATCGCCTTTCAGGTCGAGCGTCAAACAAAACCGGCGATTCATAATTCCAGTGTGACGCCAGGCACAGTAGCCATCTCTTTGGTGCCCGCCTTGCCTGGCTTGTAGCCATCTACGGCGAAATAAAAGATGTAAATGTAGCAGACTAGTGGGACGAAAAAGGCGGTCCGGATGCTTGTGGCATCTGATATTCGCCCCATGATGGCCGGGAGGACCGCCCCTCCGAGAATGGCCATGACCTGGAGAGAAGAGCCTCGCTTGGTGAGCGGCCCGAGATTTTTAATACTAAGCGCAAAAATCGTAGGAAACATGATTGAGTGGAAAAATCCAATCAGAACCAGAGCCCACACTGATGCAGACCCACCGGCCGAGAGGGCGACAATAATCGAAATCAAGGAGCCAGCCCCGAAGATCGAGAGGAGACGCGGCGCCGCGACGGTTTTCATCAGTGCAGAGCCGCCAAAACGCCCCAACATGAATCCGATCCAGTGTCCCAGCAGGTAATACCACGCGCTGCGCGCGCCCAATCCGGGAAGACTTTGTTGCGCGAAGCGAATGACGAAACTTCCCACTCCAACTTGTGCGCCCACATAGAGGAATTGGGCAAGCACACCCTTTACCAGATGCCCTTGTTGTAGCACCTTCTTCCAGGACGCTTTCTCTTCAATAGCGGTTTGCGCGCTCTTTTCGCTGACCTCCGGAAGGTGCATGGTAACGATCAGCACCGCAACAACGACGAAGATGCACGCGATCAGTACGTAAGGGACTCGCACGCTGCCGGCCTGTGCGGTGCGGTAAGCCTGCTCCTGCGCCGCCGAAAAAACGGCCCGCTGCTGCGGCGTGTATTCGTGACCCCTCAAAATGAATAGTCCCAGCAGCATCGCGCACACCGCGCCCACAGCATTAAAGGATTGCGCCAGGTTTAATCGCCGTTCCGAGCTACCGGCTGGGCCCAGAATCGTGACATATGGATTTGCCGCTACTTCAAGAAAACTTTGGCCGCAAGCCATGACAAACAAGGCGACAAGGAAGAACGCATAGGTGCCGGCCGCTGATGCAGGCACGAACAACAATGCACCGCTTGCGCACAACGCCAAACCAGTCAGGATACCGCGCTTGTAGCCGATTTTTTCCATCAGCCGGCCCGCCGGAAGTGCGGCCAGGCAATAACCGCTGAAGAACGCAACCTGAATGAACGACGACTGGAAATCACTCAACTGGAAGGCGTTCTTGAATCGCGGAATCAGGATGTCGTTAAGATTGACTCCAAAAGCCCAGAGAAAGAAAAGACTGGTGATAAGAATGAATGGAGCAACGTATCGTTTCTCGGTAAGAGACCGGTCGTCAGGAGGCGCGGAATTTGCCATGTTAGGTCAGCGCCCGGTCGAGATGCACATAGCCGCCGTCCACAAAAATATGCTGGCCCGTCATGTGCCCAGCTCGAGCAGAGACGAGAAATACTACCATTGACGCAATTTCTTCGGGCTTAGTCATTCGTTGTTGCAGGGGAATTTTCGCGAGGATAGTTTTGAGCCTTTCGTCTGGATTTGGGAAAGTATCGAGCCACTGACGATACAGCGGGGTCATCACCTCAGCGGGTAGGACGGCATTTACGCGAATGCTATAGCCGAGCAACTCCGCTGCCCACTCGCGAGTCAACGCCAGAATGGCGCCTTTTGCGGAGGCGTATCCCGATGTGCCGCCTTGCCCTGTGACCGCCGTTTTCGAACCGATGTTCACAATTGAACCGCGCGATTTTTTCAGATGAGGCAGCGCGTAATGCGTCATGTTGTAGTAATGAAGCAGGTTGCGCCCGAGAGACGCGACATACTGCTCGGGGCTTCCGTGTTCAAGTCCGACCTTATCGTTTACTCCGGCGTTGTTGACCAGCGCATCAAGGCGTCCGTGCTTTTCAATTGTCTTCTGTACAGTTGAATAGCAGGCCTGGGCTTCGGCAAGTTCCGCAACGATCAAGTCGCTGCCGGCTATCTGCTGATGCAATTGGTTGCCGGCGTCAACGTCGCGGTCTACGATGACCGGAATAGCACCTTCAGCTGCAGCGGCTTTAACGATCGCAGCGCCAATTCCCTTGGCGCCGCCGGTCACCAGAACAACTTTGTTTTTGAGTTCAAGGTCCACAGTAAATTCCGCTATCCATGCAAGTTTGCGAAGCCGCCATCAATCAAATAATCGACACCGGTCATGTATGCGGAGGAATCGGAGCACAGAAATAACGCCAGCGTCGCGATCTCTTCCGGTTCCGCCATCCGCCCTATCGGCTGTGTCTTCGCCAGCTTGTCATACATTTCCTGTTCGCGGCCGGGATAATTTTTTTGAAGATAGCCGTCCACAAACGGAGTGTGCACTCGTCCGGGAGAAATGCAGTTGCAGCGAATCTTAAACGGCAGATAATCACGCGCGACCGAGTAAGTCATTGCAATCACCGCGCCTTTGCTGGTTGAATAGGCAAACCGGTCCTGCAATCCCGCTGAT
>Ga0209168_10000979_pt1 | contig 24360 bp, 14 predicted proteins | sample Coa_R1_FD_187156 | JGI IMG/M metagenome (GOLD analysis project Ga0209168, IMG submission 187156) | Surface soil microbial communities from Centralia Pennsylvania, which are recovering from an underground coalmine fire - Coalmine... | ecosystem: Environmental > Terrestrial > Soil > Unclassified ...
GTTCAGATATTCGCCGCCCGTGATGACCAACCTGCCGTCGGCCAGCACTGCTGACGCAAAGTCTTCCGGTACGTAGCCGGCGGGCAGGCTCGCCATCTGCGACCACGTGCCGTTCACATAGCTTCCCGTTTTGTCAGGTGTGAGTTTCCACCAGTCCGACGCTTGACCGCCTTGATACAAAACCGTACCGTCAGTGAGTTGGAAACCAATGCCGGCACCATCGGGCGGCTGATTCTTCAGATTCTGAATGCTTTGCGAAAACAGATTTACAACGGAAAACAGAAACACCACAGCTGCAAAGAGAAATTTCCTGGGCAAAGGGATACTCCTTAAGTGGACTATCTAGATTGAGCTTCGATCAGAACCCCGTAGAACAGGCCCCGGAAGGATACAACAATTTGCCCCGCGCGGCGCGCACCGCTCACAAAATTTAACAGCGTTTTTACAAGGTGTGAAAAGGATTGCGATCTTATGCCACGGAAACAGCGCTAGTCGACCGTGTGCTTAGCCGTATAGCCTTCGCGCGCCACAACCTCGACCTTCACGTCTTTTCCCTTTTGATCACGGACTTTGAGCGGTCCGCCATCTGGCGCCACAACCTGCACCTTCAGCTTTCGGTACGTCCCATCCAGTTTGGTATTTGTGGGGGAATAAGACAGCGAATACTGATTGCGGATGTCGCTTGAAATGTCCGCAAACTCCTCGGCGTACTCAGCTTGAAAACGCGGAAAATAGGCGCGCCCACCGGTCATGGCCGCGAACGTGCGCAGCTCATTGTCGGCTTGCAGATAGTCGATATTGTGCACCTCGATGCCCATCCCGTGCGCCATGTTCCTGCAGTAATAGCTAGGATGTGTTTCGCAGTATTCGCGCAACATGAACCCCACGCTGATGGGGAAGATCGTCACATCCTTGGCGTCTTTGACCTTCTTCAAAATCTTGTCGTACGTGAGTTTGCTGAAGGAATCAATTCCGGTAGTCACCAGAATGATATATTTTTTTCCTTCCACCCGGTCTATGCGATCGAGCGTGTCGTACAAAGCGTCAAATTCGTTTGTTTCAGAGAACCCCGGAATCCTCAACTCATTCAGAGCCCCGTAGACCGCCTTCTTATCCTGTGTAAAGTCCACTAGGATATGGGGTTGCATATCGTAGTACGCTACCGCTACCCAGTCATCTTTTTGCAGGGAATTGGCAAACGCGTACGAAGCCCGTAGCGCGTCGATCATGAAGGTGTAGTTCGTCGATGCGAATTCGACCAACAACACCGCCGTGATCGGGGCCTTCGATACGTTGAAGTGAGACACTTTCTGCGGCACGCCGTCTTCAGCAATGCGGAAGTTCTCTTGCTTCAGCCCCGGTATGAACTGCCCGTCTTTTGTGGTCACCATTACGTCGACGTTTACTAGCGGGACGTTCACTTTCAATGAATAGTCCGGCTGGTCTTCCGCCTTCTTCGGAGCGGGCGGGGGTGTCGGCGGTGGCGCGTCTTCCGTCTTCTTCTTTGGAATCGCGTAGGGCCCGACGTTATCGGTCGGACCACCAGCTTCGGCGGGAACGTCCTGCTTCGGCTTGCCATTATCCTGGCTACTCGAAGGAGCCGAGGAATCCTGTGCAATTGCCTTCAGCGAACCGCCCGTAACTGCCAGGCCGGCAATCACCACAAGCACAATAAAGCGCCCAAAGATACTGTTAATAATGCCCTTCAATAGACCGCTAAACATAGTGAACCCGCGAAAGACCCTGTGCTAGTATAGACGCAAGGATTCGCAATTGGGATGTTTTTGGCCGGTCCCAGTCATCCCCCATCCGTGCAACGCGTCGCAATTGGTCTGGATCTAAGCATATCGGGGCTCTAACCGGCCCTGTCGGGGCTTTACATGAGAAATGTTGTTCTCTCTCTGCTCACCGGTCTATCCCTATCTTCAACTCTGCTCGTGGCTCAAACCTCGCAGCCCACGATTTCGATCGATCAGATTCATGCGGGAATGCACGGGGTTGCTTACACGGTATTCCAAGGTGTGAAGCCGGAGTCGATGGACGTGGAAGTCCTGGGCGTCCTGCACAACGTCAATGGACCGAAGGGTGACATCATCCTCGTTCGCCTGCACGGGCAGAAGGTGGAGTACACGGGAGTCGTCGCCGGTATGAGCGGCAGCCCGGTCTATCTCAATGGAAAGCTTGCGGGAGCGCTTGCCTTCCGCATCGGCGAGTTCTCCAAAGAGCCCATCGCCGGAGTTACCCCGATCGCCGACATGCTCGAGATCAACGCACTCGACAAGTCCCCCGCTGAAGAAGCTGCCGCTATTAAACCCGAGATCACCAATGCGGCCGGGAAAACGGCTGCTCCGGGAAATGGAGCGTCACTCTCTGGCTCAGTCCAGAACTTCGCCGACTACCTGAAGCCGATTGAAACACCACTCGTTTTCAACGGATTCTCGGAAGACGCTGTCCGTCAATTCGCCCCACAGTTCGCCTCCGCCGGAATTGTTCCAGTCATGGGCGCAGGATCGGTCAGCGAAGAGAAACAGCCCGAACCGCTTGAAGCCGGCTCTGCCGTCAGCGCGATTCTCGTTCGTGGCGACATGGACATTGCCGCTACCTGCACCGTCACCTACATCGACCCGCAACGCTTGCTCGCCTGCGGACATCCCCTCCTGCAATTTGGCTCAGTAGATCTGCCCATGAACAAGGCCCAGGTGCTGGCCACACTTCCCTCGCCGCTCAATGCTTTCAAGATCGTAAACACGACCGAGCGTGCTGGAGTGTTTGTGCAGGACCGTCATACCGGAATCATGGGTGTCTTCGGCAAACAGCCCGACATGATTCCCGTTACGCTAAGTATTCACGGCGGCAGCGGCACAAAGGAATTTCACTATGAAGTGTTGAACAATCCGCGCCTGAGTCCAGTTGCCATCATGGCGACCGTCTACAACGCGCTGCATGGCGTCAATGAATATGGCGAGGAAATCACGTACCGCCTGAACGGCAGCATTAACGTCAAGGGCTTTCCCGAAGTCGGCTTGCGCAACATGTTCGTCCCCACCGAAAGCGGACAGCCCGCCGCAATGGCCGCCGCCCTTTCTCTCGGCGAGCGCTTCGGACGCATCTACGACAATCCCTACAACGCTCCCGCGGTCGACAGCGTGAATCTCGACTTTGATCTGGTCCGCGAACGCCGCTGGGCACGCCTGGAGAGCGCCCGCACTGACGTGAACGAAGTACGCCCCGGAGACGAAATCATGGTTGAGACGGTGCTCGCCCCTTACCGCGGTGAGCGCGTCGTTCGCCAGATTCCGGTCAAGATACCCACGTCCGCTAGCAAAGGAAATCTACACATCCTCGTCAGCGACGGCGATACGCTCGATCGCATGAGCCGTACCAGCCCCGCTTTCGGACGCAAGCTCGATTTGGCTTCTACAATCGCGCTCCTCAACAAAGAGCATTCGAACAATCGCCTCTACGTCTCTTTGCTCGAAGCGGATCCCGAAGCTCGCGTAGCCGACAAGGTCATGCCCACGCTACCGATCAGCGTCATGAATGTCATGGATGGAATGCGTGGCAATCAGGAGATGATCGTCAGTGGTGAATCCAATGTCGACGAGACCGCGACTCCTTCGCTTGACTACGTCGTCAGCGGAGCACAGCTCCTAACAGTAACCGTCAAGTAGGTTTCGGAGGGATTACCAGAAGCCCTCAGTTCAACACTGAGGGCTTTTGATTTCCAGTCAATACTATTCTTCGTCCTCACCCATCTGCATGGTCAGATACCGTTCGTAGCCGACTTCCTTAATCATATGCATTTGCGCTTCGAGAAAGTCCACGTGTTCTTCTTCGTCTTTCAATAATTGGACAAGCAGATCGCGCGATCCGTTGTCCCCTTCTTTCGTCGCAAGCGCCACCGCGTCGTTGTACTGCTTCACCGCTCCTAGTTCCAGCGCGAGATCGCTCTCGATCATCGCTTTGACAGTGCCGCCAACCGTCAACTCCAGCGGTTGCATCGACGGGCTGCCATCCAGAAACAGAATCCTCTCGATCAGCACTTCGGCATGCTTCATCTCGCCGATGGATTGTTTCTTGATGAATTCGGAAAGCTTATGATATCCCCAGTTCTCGCACATCTCCGCGTGCAGAAAATACTGGTTAATCGCAGTCAGCTCTTCGCGCAATGCCTTGTTTAGCTCAGCAAGAACTTTCGGATTACCCTTCATAGCGCCCCGAGTATCGCAAAACAAAGTGTAGAGAGCAAGCCGGTACGGGTTGAACTCTTACGCCGGATTGTCGGCGTACTTCTATGCGGCGGCTAACGCCTCGTCAATCATCTTCAGCAAGGCCGCCCGCGTGAACGGTTTTTCCAGCAACCGGATGCCGCCTTGCAGCCCCTGATGCGCAACTAACTCCCCGGTATAGCCGGACATATATACCACCTTCATCTCCGGATGCGAGTCCATCAGCCGCAACACTAATTCCGGACCATTCATGCCCTTCATGACCACGTCGGTGAGCATAAGGTCGATGCGCTCTGCGTTCTTGACGATCACATCCAACGCTGCTTGCCCATCAATGGCCTCCAGCACTTTGTAACCATGCCCCTCAAGCATTTTTCGCGTCAGCTTGCGCATCAGGGAGTCGTCCTCCGCCAGCAGTATGGTTATGCCCTCGCGTCTCTCCGGCAATGCTTCGGTGCGCGCTTCAGGCCCGATTCCCAACTTATATTCGGCGCTCGGCAGATAGATCTTGAATGTCGTCCCGCGGTCGACCTCGCTATAGACCCAAATGTGCCCGCCGCTCTGCTTGACGATGCCATATACGGTGGCGAGTCCCAGACCGCTTCCCTTTCCAATCTCTTTCGTCGTAAAGAAGGGCTCGAATATCCGGGAGCGCGTCGTTTCATCCATGCCGGTGCCGTTATCACTGACCGCCATCATGACGAACCGGCCCGGAGCCATGGAATGCTCGCGCGCAAAAGCGGCATCCAAATCAAACACGCCAGTCTCGATGATCAGCTTTCCGCCATGAGGCATGGCATCGCGGGCGTTCACCGCGAGATTCATCATGATCTGGTCAAGCTGGCCGGGATCGGCTTCCACGACGGCAGCCGTCGAACGCGGTAGCAAGACTATGTCAACATCATCTCCCATCAGGGGCCTCAGCAGCTTGGTAACTTCTTTTAGTCGATCGTTAAGATCGAGAATCTGATATTGCACCGGCTGTCGCCGGCTGAAGGCAAGCAATTGGCGCGTCAGCGATGCACCGCGCTTTGCCGCCTCGCGAATATTCTCCACGTACTCCAAACTCTCGTTATCGACGTGACTGCTCAGTAGTTCCGTACATGCGGTTACGATTCCCAGAAGGTTATTAAAATCGTGCGCCACTCCTCCCGCCAACCGGCCTATGGCTTCCATTTTCTGCGACTGCCGCAACTGATCTTCAATCTTCTTCTGCGCGGTAATGTTGCGGCCGATTGCCGAAGCGCCAATGATCTTCCCTTCTGTATCGTGAATGGGAGAAACTGCAAGCGACACGTTCAGCCGTCGTCCATCTTTCGTCATTCGCACCGACTCGAAATATTCGACCCGGTCTCCGTGACGAATCTTGTCCAGAATTCCAGGAATCTCGTCCGGCCGGTCTGGCGGACAGAGCACCGAAACGTTCCGCCCAATCATCTCCATCGCAGTGTAGCCGTACATCTGCTCCGCGCCTTTGTTCCATTGCGTAATAATGCCATCGAGATTTTTCCCAATGATGGCATCCTGTGACGAATCCACAATCAGCGCCAACCGGTTCTGCGAATCTTTTAACTCCCGTGTCTTCCGGCGATCCAGTTCTTCGTTCGCCCGCCGAAGTTCCTCTTCAATCCGTTTCCGGTCGCTGATGTCGCGGATCACGCTCAGAACGACAGAGCCATTCCCCGTGGCAACCGGACTCAGGCTGATCTCGACCGGAAACTCCGATCCGTCGCGCCGCCTGCCATAGAGATCCAGACCAGATCCCATCCGTCGAATTTTTGGGCGTTGGTGAAACTCTTCGCGATGCTGATCGTGGTTGGCCCGCTGCCGCTCGGGAACCAGAGCCTCCACGCTCTGACCGATCAATTCGTCGCGCGTGTACCCGAACATGGCCTCCGTCTGCGAATTCACCTGGATGATGATGCCCTGGCGATTCACAGCGGCTACCGCGTCCGGAATCGCCTCAAGAATGGAAGTCGAAAGCAGAGTCTCGGCCACTTGCTTTTGGTTAGATTGATGATCCTTTTCTGGATTATTAAGCGATTGCTCATCCATACTTCTCCCACAGAACAGTCCGCCTACTATACTCGAAATGGAAGTGGAACACCGCGACAGAACCAGAATCCCGCTGCGAGATCAAAACGGCAGCGACACCAAGCCTTTGGGCATGTGCGTAAAACCTCGGGTCCAAAGAACGGCAATCAACATCTGTGTGCCGTTATACCCGGCGTGCACCAGAAAGCTCGCCCCGACGGATTTCGTCCGTGCCCGTACAATCCCGCAGACAACACCCACAATCATGATCACCAGCAGTACGCCCCAAGCATAACCGTACTGCGGCATGTGCATCACCGCAAATGGCAGTGCCGTCAAAAAGACTCCCCAGCCCACTCCCCATCGCCTTGCGATCACCGGATAAAAGAATCCGCGGAAAAATAATTCCTCGACCAGCGGACCGAGCGTAACTGCGATGATCGCCAGCAGATACGCATCACGTGGCCGCGCAAATAACTTGTCGAAAGGAACATCCTTCGGCATGGGAAGAATATTCTCCAGCATGCTCAACGTCAGGAGCATAACCGTCCCTAGCGCCAGCCATTTCCAAATGCCCACTGGCCAATTCCATCGAATCGCAGACCAGAAGCCTGTGTGGTACTTCCCTTCAACCAGCAGGAACAGAAAAAGCGCCACAGCTCCATCGATGATGAATTGAGAGACCAGCAGCAAAAGAGGTCGCTGCGCCAATGCCGCAAGCGGTGTACGAGGATAAAGAAAGAAGTGCGCCCCAAAAAGAATGCAGAGCTGCGACAAAAAGATCGTGGCCAGGGTCAGGCCCACGATCATCAAAACATCCCATCCATTCCAGACCGGATTCTCCACCGGCGGCGGTCCTGCCGGCGGTGGTCCTTCTGGGGTCGCCCCCTCTGAAGTCACAATGCTCGCCACAGGCACGGCGGATCCTGTCATAACAGGATTAGGGCCGTTCGCAGGAGTCGGGGCCTCAGGTTCGGAACTCACCGTCCTCTGCGGATCCAACTCCGGATTCTCCGATGTTGACAAGCTACGCGCGTCCCTTCTCCATGCTGGTTGAAGCAATGGTCTCGCTACTCGGTACACGGTACTCGGTACTCGGTACCGGATTCAGCAGTGCGTTTGCCGTTTCCGAAATAACCCGCCAGCGCCTGTCCCGTGTACGATTTCTTTACTCGCGCCACCTGCTCTGGCGTCCCTTGAGCCACAAGCCGTCCGCCATCTTCTCCGCCTTCCGGCCCAAGATCAACGATCCAGTCGGCGTTACGGATCACATCCAGATTATGCTCGATGATGATGATCGAATTCCCCAAGTCAGTGAGCCGATGCAGTACATCAAGAAGTTTTTTTACGTCGTCAAAGTGCAGCCCAGTCGTGGGTTCGTCCAGCAGATAAAGCGTCTTGCCCGTTTGTCGTTTGCTCAACTCGCGCGCTAACTTGATGCGCTGCGCCTCGCCGCCCGACAGTGTCACCGCCGACTGTCCCAGATGAATGTACCCTAATCCGACGTCCACCAGAGTCTGCAGCTTCTGCTTCACCTGCGGAATGTTCTCCAGGATCGGCAACGCGTCGGCAACCGGCATCTCCAACAGATCCGCAATGGAATATCCGTTGTATTTCACCGCCAGCGTTTCGTGGTTATAACGCCGTCCGCCGCATACCTCGCACAACACGTATACGTCGGGCAGAAAATTCATCTCAATCCGCCGCTGTCCCTCGCCCTGGCACGCCTCACATCGTCCACCCGTAACATTGAATGAAAATCGTCCAGCCTTATACCCACGCTCCCGCGATTCCGGCAGCATGGCGTATATGTCGCGAATGGCTGTGAACACTCCGGTATAAGTCGCCGGATTCGATCGCGGCGTGCGTCCGATCGGGGACTGGTCAATCCGGATGACTTTGTCGATGTTCTCCGCGCCCGAAATTGCCTTGTGCTCCCCAGCTTTTTCCCGTGAGCGATACAGTTGCCGCGCCAGCGCGCGATACAGGATGTCATTCACCAGCGTCGATTTCCCTGACCCGGAAACGCCAGTCACAACTGTCATTACTCCAAGAGGGAAGACCACATCGAGATTTTTGAGATTGTTTTCTTTCGCTCCGAGGATCGTGAGCGCCGCTCCATTTTTCTGCCGCCGCTCCGCACGCATCTCGATCTGCGTCCGCCCCGAGATGTACGCTCCGGTCAGGGAATTTGGCTCGCGCATGATCTCTTCTGGCGTGCCCTGCGCCACCAAGCTTCCACCGTGCCGCCCCGCGCCCGGCCCGAGATCCACAACATAATCCGCGCGTCGGATCGTCTCCTCATCGTGCTCCACGACCAGCACGGTATTTCCCAGATCGCGCAAATTCTCCAGCGCATTCAGCAGTCGGCCATTGTCTCGGTGATGCAGCCCAATCGACGGCTCATCCAGCACATACAACACTCCACGCAGCTTCGATCCAATCTGCGTCGCCAGACGAATGCGCTGTCCTTCGCCGCCTGACAATGTTGCCGCCGATCGCGACAACGAGATGTAGTTAAGCCCTACAGCATTCAGGAATTGCAGACGCTCCACCACTTCATGCATCACGCGCCCGGCAATCGCCGCCTCACGTCCAGCCAGCTTGATTCCCTGTGCGACCTCGAGTGCTTTCGACACTGGCATCGCCGTAAAATCGGCGATCGACATGCCGTTCACCTTCACCGCCAGACTCTCCGGCCGCAGCCGCTTTCCATGGCACGCCGGACACTCCGTCGCCGACATGTGATCCATCAGCCAGTCGCGATAGCCTTCCGACGTCGACTCTTCCAGATTCTGCTTTAGATATCCGAAGATGCCGTGAAAGCCCGTCTTTCCGCCGCGCCCCTGTTCGCCGTTCAAAAGGAAATCCTGAATCTTTTCCGGGAGCTTCTCAAACGGAGTGCTCAAGTCGATCCCATACGCCGACGACACCACCTGCAATTGATGAATCAAATTCTGCGACGCCGATCCCGGCCCCAGTCCGCCGTCGAGCAGCGGCTTCGACCAGTCACTGATCACCTTCGCTGGATCGAAATCATACTTACTGCCCAACCCGTGACACTCCGGGCACGCTCCATACATACTGTTAAACGAAAACGACCGCGGCTCCAGTTGTGGCACGTTGATGCCGCAATCCGGGCAAGCCAGCCTTTCCGAATAGAGCTGCTCTTCTCCTCCAACCACCGCGACCTGCACCAGCCCGCCCGCCAGTTTCATGGCCAGCCCGACCGACATTTCCAGACGGTGCTCGATCCCCGGCTTCACCAGCAGCCGGTCAATGACGACTTCAATCGTGTGATTCTTCCGCTTGTCCAGATTAATGACGGAGTCATCGTCCAGACTCACCAACTCGCCATCGATGCGCGCGCGAGTGTAGCCATGCTTGACCAGCGTCTCCATCTCTTTCTTGAATTCGCCTTTGCGCCCGCGGACGATAGGCGCCATTACCATGACCCGATCCTCGGGGGTGAGCGCCATCACGCGCTGGACGATCTGATCCGCCGACTGCCGGCTGATGGCCCGCCCGCACTTGGGACAGTGCGGCACTCCGATGGAAGCGAACAACAGGCGAAGATAGTCGTAGATCTCGGTGATCGTTCCTACGGTCGATCTCGGACTCCGGCTCGTAGTCTTCTGCTCAATCGATATTGACGGGCTAAGTCCATCAATTCCATCGACATCCGGGCGTTCCATCTGATCCAGAAACTGCCGCGCGTAGGCCGACAAGGTCTCCACATACCGTCGCTGTCCCTCGGCATAAATCGTGTCGAAGGCGAGCGACGACTTCCCGGAACCGCTCAGCCCGGTCACTACCGTCAGAGTGTTTCGCGGGATCTCGACGCTAATGTTCTTTAGATTGTGCTGCCGGGCGCCCCGGACAGAGATCTTGGTAATCGCCATTAGCCGCCCAGGGACAAGCCCCTTCCGTAACGTCGACAGCTATCCAGAATTGTCCGAAAGTAGGAATGCACAGCTCTACTCCGTATCTTAGTCGTCAATAGCGCGGAGCGTCAACGAAGGTAGATTGGAGACGCGCTCGTAAAACCGACCGGCGGAAGTGGCCAGCTTCAGCAACAGTCTAACGATAGAAGGATTTCGACCGTGATTTCGCTTTTGATGCCCATGATCCTCTGCCTTACCGTAGTCGCCTCCGTTAGCCTCGGCATTCTCGCCGCCTACATCGCAGTCTTCGGAATACTGAGCGCTTTTGGCGAACCCGCGCGACCGGAGCCCGCCCCGGCCCGTCCGCGACTGACACTCGTCCCGACCCACAATCACGCCAGCGGCGACTAGCTTTATGTGGGAACAGCCGCCCCCGGCTGTACGTCGAGCAAGCTCGATCCCTCCCTTGCCTCAAGCTAAGGATCAATTCCCGTTACGAAGCTAGCTGTTACAAATTCCGAAACGTCCGGCAAGCCCTGTCCCACTCGGCTAGAACGCGCTACCATTCCTACGGGCCCTTCATTCTTCCCTCCAAATCCGTAACTCTCCCTGGAGGTGCATCGTGCCAACCTCGCTGTTCGCCGCAGATCTTCAGGCAATTCTCGACCAGGCCGTCCATCCGTCCAACCCCGCGTCTGCTCCGTTCCCTTCGCCGGAAGACTGGCGCGACCGCTGGATTTATTTCCTGATGCTCGACCGCTTCAATAACCCGTCCGCAGCTCCCGCCCACCGTCCCTTCGACGATCCCAACTTCTACGGATTCCAGGGTGGAAAGTTCTCTGGCGTGCAGCAACAACTCGCCTACATTAAACAGCTCGGAGCCGGAGCCATCTGGCTCAGCCCGGTGCTCAAGAACTTTATCTTCGATCCGAATACCTATCACGGCTACGGCATCCACAACTTCATCGCTGCAGAGCCGCGCTTCGCCGACAACCCTGCCGCGGCTGACACCGAACTCCGCGCCCTGGTCGACGCAGCCCACCAGCAAGATCTGCTCGTCATCTTCGACATCGTGCTCAACCATACGGGCAACGCATTCGCCTACCAATGCGATCCGGCCGACCAGTTCTGCATTAGCAACCAGGGAGCCCAGTCCAGCTTTCACCCTTCTCCTCAGCCCGTTCAATGGCGCGATCAGAACGGCGCCCCCCGGCCCGACTTCCCCGATGTCGCCACCATTCCAAATCCATCCCTCGACGCGGTGGTATGGCCGTCGGAGCTGCAGCAAAACCAGTTCTTCCGCCGGCAGGGCACGCCCGATGGCAATGGTGACGATACCATCGGCGATTTCAGCGTTCTGAAGCAGATGATGACCATCGATCCCGATTTGCAGCGCTTCCTGATTCGCGCCTACCAGTACGTCATTGCACGCTTCGATATCGACGGCTTCCGTATCGATACGCTTCGCTATCTGAAGGGCGACCTTCCCCGCCTCTTCGGAAATTCCATGCGCGAGTTTGCCTTGAGCATCGGCAAGAAAAACTTCTTCACCTTCGGAGAAGTCCTCGATTCGAATTCTGAGCAGGATATCGCCAGCTTCATTGGACGCAACACCCTCACCAACACCGACGATAGTCAGTTGGTCGGCGTCGACGCCGCGCTCGATTACCCGCTGTTCAACACTCTCAAGCCCGTCGTAAAAGGATTTGCGGCGCCCAGCGCGGTCGCCGGCATGTATCAGAACCGCAAGAATGTAGAAGCCGATGTGCTCAGCTCCCACGGAGACGCCACCCGGTTTTTCGTTACGTTCCTCGACAATCACGACATGAAGGAACGCATTCGCTACGTCGATCCGGCGAACCCCACAGAGTTCGACAGTCAAGTGACGCTGGGACTCGCCTGCCTCTATTCTCTGCCGGGAATCCCTTGCCTTTACTACGGCACTGAGCAGGGATTGCATGGCGCTGGCAGCGATCCCGCAGTTCGCGAAGCGCTTTGGGGAGGTCCCGGCTTCGACGAGACCAGCAGCTTCTACCAGCACATTCAGCAGATCGCGGCGGTACGTGCAGCACAATCCGCGCTTCGCTACGGACGCTTCTATTTTCGTCCGCTCTCAGGCGATGGCGTCACCTTCGGGATTTCCGGATTCCCGCAAGGCGTTGTCGCCTTCTCGCGGATCTTGAATGATCAGGAGGTCGTCGTCGCTGCCAATACCAATCCCGCACAGGCGCAACAACTTTACGTCATCGTCGAGATTGTGCTCAGCGCTGCAAGCGATAACTTTGCGGTCTTGTACAGCAATCAGCCCGGGCCACAGGCTCCGCAGCCGGTCCAGGTAATTCCGCAAGGGGCTGCAACGGTGAACGAAGTCGACGGCTCAATCGGAACCGGCCCCCTCCACGTGATTCGTGTGAACCTGCGCCCGATGGAGGTGCAGATCCTCCGCCGCGCTAGCACGCGATGAAAGATGAGAGCTAACAACTGTCATCCTGAGCGAGGATTGTTCTTTGCGCGAACAGCGCAAAGAATAACCGCAGTCGAAGGATCCCTTTTCACTCAACATCTGCCGTTGCTCCTCAAGGAGTTCTCAATCTCCAGATCATGCCGAGGGGACGCCGCCAATGACCACGCCTATGTGCAGCTTCACTTCCCGATTTCCCCTCCGCTCGCTATCGCCAGCAAATACCACGACGCATGCGGCAGCCACTGTTCCCCCCAGCGCCAGTCATTGTCCGCACCGGTCTCGCGGTACGGCAGAAGAAAGTCGATATCATTCTCGTCTTTGAATCCGCTGGTAATGCCATTTGAGATCCCGCCCGGCGCGTTCGTGAATGCCCATGAATCGAAATACATGTACGCAGGATTGTTGCGACCCACGCCATTCAGCATGCACGAATCAAATGGGTTCAATCCGAGGATCCAGTTCAGTTGATTCTCCGCGAACGCCGCCAGCTTCGCCCGAAACTCCGCATCATCAGAGAACACTCGCGCCGCCAGCCGCGCCGCCGCTGCCACCGATGCCAGCCGCGCATTCTCTCCCTGCCACCATGGAGCCGCATCGCTGTTGTGCGGAAAGAAGAAGCTGGCCCGACGAGCGCCCGCCTTGTCCTGCACATACTCTCGGCTGTAGCCGAATGGATTGTTCACCTCGGCAGTGATCGCCAATTCGAACTCCAGTGACTTCTTCACCGTCGCCAAAACCTGCTGCTTCACCCCCGGATCGGCAATCTCCGCGTAATAGAGCAGGCTGACCACCGGCAATCCTCCATCCGACGCGTGAAAGAACGGACGCGTCCCATCATCCGCCCGCCAATAGTTGTTGTACCCACCAGCGCTGGTTTGCCGCGCCATTAAGCTCTTTGCCCGTCGATCGGCCGCCGTCTTATATTTCTCTTTTTTCGTAGCGCGGTACAACTCCGTGGCCGCTGCGAGGGCGCAGTAATCGTCGACAATGTTCTCCTTGCCGTCGTTCGTCAGCTTGAGATTGTTCTTCTCCAAATACTCAAATGCATCCTCGGCAGCTTTCAGATAATTCGCGCTGGAAAAATCTCCCGAGAACGGATACGTACTCGCCATCGCCAGCGCCGCAATTGCGATTCCACCGCCAGACCGGTAGCTGACTTCGTACTCGCGATCGTTATTCGCCGACTCGACCATATCCTTCGCGCCCTGCCCGGGCTGCGATTCGATTCCGAAGCGCTTCATCTCGCCTGCAATCATGCGGCCCTGCGGAGTTTGATCGACTCCACCTGTACTCACCGAACGGTAAAACGATCCGTTCGGAGCCTTCATCCGGACCATGTAATCCGCCCCGAACATCGCCTCGTCCAACAGATGCGTCTGATAGCGATCGAAGTTCTTGTTGCCGCGCAGCTTCGTCTGCTCATAACTCTTCAGCAGGCTGTACACCACGAACGGAATCTGCTGCGGATTGAAATACGTCGAAAACGACAGGTGCGAAAAGTGCTTGCCGTAGTCGCCGGTCGCGTCCCACCAACCACCGTGCGCGTCAACCGTGCCCGGCTTCGTTCCCTCAAACTTCAGATGGTGATCCGCCTTGTCGGACTCTCCCGAACTGCGCTCGTCTTTGAAGTAGTAGACGACGTCCGACATCGTGTTGCGCTCGAGCACATCGCGCTGAATTACAAATGGAAATGATTTCACGTAGCCCGTGCCATAAGTGCATTGCAGGTAGTACTTGCCTTCGCTAGTGACCGAATCGAAATCCAGCGTCCAGAAATACCAGTCCCGCCATTTCTGCACTGGCCCCGAAGATTTCACCGGCAGCGACATGACGTCTTTGTCGTCGCCGTAATTCTTCAGACCACAATTGGCCACGGTCTCGCCACTTTTGGCGAGAACCACCGCGTGCTTCGGTCCGTTCGGTTCGTATCCCAGGTGATTTGTAAGAATCTTCGCTTCCGCAGCGAAAGAGAATGCTCTAAAACCCGTGAGACTCAGTATCACGATAAGAAAATAATGTCGCATCATGAAGACCTTCCCTATTTACGTCATCGAGCAACGCAATAGAGTAGGCCTTTCTGAAGGATTCGCCAAATCGAGATCGGCCGCAAAAGGCCGAAAGAACCGAATCACTCCACCGGCCCGACGTCTTTCACCTTCGACTTCACCTGTACGTGCTCGAAAGCGGAGTTCTCCAGTGAGACCGAGATCTCGCGGTTGATGAAGAACAAGGCGCGAATCCGGAACTCGGTTCCGAACGTGGAAGGAAACCAAACGCCGTCCTCCTGCCGTTTGTAGACCACATTGAATCCAATCCCCGGCAGATCTGTTCCCAACATCGTGCGCACCACGAAAGGGACGCGTCGCGAGAGCTTCGTGAACACGCGTACAGGCTCGAATTCTGCGGCATCAATGTAAGCCTCGCCCGCCCACGTCATTTCATCTTTATCTTTAGGCTTGAAACCGATGTGGTACACGCTGCGGCCATCCTGAGTTTCTTGGCCAAGCAGTTCCATCTGGTAGTTCTTCTGCTCTTCGCTCGTAAGCGGAAACAGATCCTTCGCAAGTCCATCTTTGGATTTGTCATTCGCGAGATCATCGCGGAAGTCCTTTACCAGGTCACCGTCGAGGCTGTCTTCGGCTGGAACAGGTTCTCCCTCAAACTCCTCGTACTTCCCCTTCACCAGGTAGCGGCCTGTCAGCTTCCGAAGTTTTTTCTCAGTGCCAGCGGGCATCGGTGCGACATCGTAATCAGCGGTTTCTTCCCGCAGCATTTTCCCGCCCGGCTTGTGTGTCAGGATGTGAATGTGCTGCTGATACACAAACTCCTTCCTCAGCGCCTCGCTACGATCCTGGTTTGCGGCCACCTTGGCCATAATCGCGTCGGCAGTGAGTGGTGCTTTTGCGGTTTCGGGGTTTGCGCTTTGCGCGGATGAAACTCCAGCAAACACCGTCATTACGAGGCACAGTATCCGCATAGGCAGAGAACTCCCTCTGACTTTACGCAGAAACGCTAATAAAAGTTCCCTTCAGTAAATCACTTTCAGCGAGAACTGAATTTGTCGCGAGGTCCCGGCGGTCTTGCTGATGATGCCGAAGCCGCTCCCACTCACGATGTTCGAAGGCAATCCAAAATTCACAATATTGAACACGTTGAAGAACTCCGCGCGGAACTCCAGCGTTCCCATCTCCGCATTTCCGCGGTGCCCGAATGGCGTGTCTTTAATAAGTGCGATATCGAAATCGTGATACGCCGGACCGCGAAAGGTATTGCGCCCCAGCGTCCCAAATCTCCCTTGGTTCGGACCAGTCCCGCCTGGAATACCGATCGGTATGGAGAAGAACGAGCGGTTCCCGATCGCGCCCATCCCGAAATAGTCGTCACGTACCGCGCGGCTCGTCGAAAAATGCGGCATCGATACCAGATCTGGACGGTCACCTCCGCCCAGTCCCGCTCCCGTCTGCTGCACTCCCGAATACACTGTGAAGGGCGACCCCGTCGTGAGCGTCGTGATATTCAGGAATTGCCAACCCTTGGTCACGGCTCGACCGAGCGGCCTCAGGAATCCCACCTTATCAAAAGGCAGCAACTGAATCGCACTCGCAGCAAAGACGTGGGTCACATCAAATGTCGATGGTCCTTTTTCCGCTGACGGATCCCACGGATTCTGTGGCCCCGTTTGCAACACTGTTCCCGACGCTCCGAGGAGCCCGCCCAGCACGGAACTGGTGTCATCCAGCGACTTCGAATACGTATAGCTCGCCTGCAGACCGAGGCCGAGACGCGGAGACGTTTTATTGAGGCTGCTCTGGAGTGAGTGATACGTCGAATGCGATCCGCTCGTCATGATCGTCTCGGGCCCGAACCCTCCCGTCGCGTGACATTCGGTATTGAACAGGGTAAATGGCGCGAAGCCCTGGCATGCACCGCCATAACCATTGGGGTTATAGAACCTGGGCAGGTGAATTCCTGCGGTGGCTACATAGGAAGCGTTGAAGTGAAAGTCGCCAAAGTCGTGGTCGACTCCTGCCGTCCAGCTTCCGATATAGCCGTTTCCGAAATTCTTCGCGATTCCATAGATACTGAGTAACTGCACATTTCCCGGCGCGAGCGCATTCAAATCGTTCTGAAAACGTACATAATCGAATACGGTGTTCGAAGGAACATCTTGTGATCTTCCTGTAGCAAAGATGGGCTGTCCCTGAATGTTGTAAGCGGTTGGCAGATTCAGCGGAACAAAACTGTTGTGAAAATTGATTGGCTCGCCCGGCTGCGCATAAATTGCTGGAGCAAAAACAAAAGGAATCGCCGCTGTCAACGAGTTGTCCTGCCATAAATTCGGAATCAGCGTCGTAATCGCCCCTCCCGCATGCAGAACCGTACGCTTACTTACCCCATAATCCAGTGCAAGCCGTGGTCCCCATCCATTCCAATCCTGATCGTAGGGCGGTTGCGGATTGATGATCACTTCCTGATGTGCCGTCCGGTCCCAATACCCCACAGACTGTCCATTGGCTCCGAGAAAAATCGGCAGCGACGTGCGCTTCGTCGCCTCATGAATCCGGCTGTTTACCTCATAGCGCAAGCCGTAGCTGACAGTCAGGTTCGCCGTTGCCTTCCACGCGTCCTGGAAATAGAAGTTGTACGCTTCGCGCCGAACGCCCGCTTCGTTGAACTTGCCACCAACCGGAGTAATGCTCGCCGCAGCCATGATGTTGTAGGAATAAGGCGTCGCGGTCAGCAATCCCGTCAACGAATCTGGCAGCGGATCCCCAACATGAATGTCGTGCGTGCCGCTTGCAGACGTAATCTTCACCGGCGAATAAACGAGTCCGCCGCCGAATTCGTAAAGTCCATTCGGATTTACCCCAAAAATCGTGGAGTCGCGGTTGACGCGGATTTCTGTTCCCCACTTGAAGGTGTGTGCTCCGTGAATCCACGAAAAATCTTGCCTAACCTGATAGAGGTTGCCGTACGAACCGAAGATCGATCCCGCCGGCTGGTTATACGGCTGAAACTGTCCATCGGCAAAAGTGATGCCCGGCTGCGTGTGGTTGTCTGCCGGGAAGAACGGAGTGCTCCGAATGTAGCCGATCGACGTGTCCGAGATCATATGCGGAGTAAGCGCCCGCGTGTAGTGAACGCCCGCATTGCGCTGATGATCGAAAAACTGAATGCCAAATGTCGGATTAATCGCTGTCTGATCCGGATTCGTGAGCGGCCCGGTCACCTGATTCAGGCTGAACCGCACAACCAGCGATGCCTTGTCCGAAATCTTATGATCTACGCGGATCGAGAACTGATCGGTCGTTGTCAATACCTTCGACGAAGCCGCATAGGTCCGATCTCCAAAAGCGCCGGTCGGCTCATTCGGCAGCGGGTATCCATTCAGAACTCCAGCCACCGCCGGATTCACCGGCACTGTCAGCGTGTCTCCAGGGAAAGTTGTTGTGTCTTTTCCCTGGCGCTCGGCCGCGGTCGGCACCGGAATCACCTGTGTTGTCCCCAACACCTGCCGGAATCCCTGGTATTCGCCGAAATAGAATGTTCGATTCCGCCCGTCATAGATTCCCGGCAGAACGATCGGCCCACCATTGGTAAATCCAAACTCGTTCCGCTGAAAAGGAGGAATTCTATGGCCGCTAATGGCGGGAGAAGGATCGAAGTAATTTCTCGCATCAAGCGATGCATTGCGCAGAAATTCGAACAGGCTTCCATGGATATCGTTCGTGCCCGACTTCGTCACGACATTCGTGTTGCTCGCGGCCCCATGTCCGATGTCTGCGGTCATCACTCCCGAATTCGATTGGACTTCCTGGATCGCGTCGACGTTGAAATTCGAAAATGTCGCGCCGCCCATTTCTGGGTCGGTCGTATCGAATCCATCCATGGCAAAAACGGTCGTGACCCCACGCTGTCCGTTTACCGCAAATTGCTGCGTGAAATTCGCCGCGCCGTTCGTGTCGGTCATCGTCCCCGCAGCCAATAAAAGCAGCTTGCTGAAATCACGCGCATTCAGCGGAAGGCTCGAAACCTCGGAACTCGACAGATGCTCGCCACCGGTGGCCTGAGTCGCCTTTCCCTTCGAAGGCGTTTCCGTTTCCAGGACTACTTCGCCCGCCGAAGAAATCTGCAGCGACACCCTCATCACGACCCCACTGACAATCAGCGGCGCCGCAGCCTTCCACTGCTTCTGCGGCGAAAGGATCGAGAGCTCGTACGATCCCGGTTCAATCTCCGTGAACGAGAATTCTCCGTTGGCCGCAGTTGTAGCCTGATATTCGTTCTTCCCAGACGTGGCATGCAGTCGCACGACGGCGCCGGCGACAGGTTTTTCGGAACTATCAGTCAGCTTTCCATTCCACGAAGCAGCCGAAGCCAGCGAGACGCCAACCAATAGGCAAACCCCAAGTAGGCCAAAAAAACGTTTTTCCCTGTTTACAGACATGAACGGGCATTATAAGGCGGGAGCCGAAAACGGCGCGTGACGCTAAACACAGCTGGTGGATTTTTTAAGGGAGCAAGTTCATCATAGTTGCAGCAACCATTGCGCTTAAGCCGATGACCCGCATCGTTCCAACACTGTTATTGATTCTGTGCACGGCCGTTCCAGCTCTGGTTCTGTGCCCTGTATCGCGCTCGGCTGAACCACCATGGCTCGAACTCCATTCCGTCCACTACACCGTCATCACCGACGCCGGCGAAAAACGAGGACGCGAAGTCGCTCTCCGTTTCGAGCAAATGCGCGCTGTATTCGTAATTCTCCTCGGCAAAGACCGCCTGAATGAATCTCGCCCGCTCACGATTCTCGCCTTTAAGAATGACAAGTCCTACTACCAGTTAGCCCCACTACGGCAGGGCCAGCCCATTCAAGCCCCTGGATTTTATCTCCCCGGCGACGATCAGGATTTCATCGCTCTGAATCTTCTCGAAGCCGATCCCTGGCGCGCGGTCGCGCACGATTTCGCGATCCGGCTCCTCAATTACAACTATCCTCCGGCGCAAAGATGGTTCGACGAGGGCCTCGCCGAATATTTTCGCTCTATCCAGATTGATAACAGACAGGTTGCAATCGGCGGCGATCCCGATCTTCAGCCCATCGCTACCGGCGACGTGGTTGGAAATCAACACGGGACGCAACCTGCAAAATCCTTCACCGAACTCCTGAGTGCAGGCGAATGGCTCTCACTTCCCGACTTGTTCACCGCGAAGCAGGATCCTTCGACAAAAGACGAATCCACACACCAGACGCTCTACTACGCTGAATCTTGGATAGTGATGCATTACATGCTGCATCAAAATAAGCTGCCCGAAACCGGTACCTTCTTCGGGCTGTATCTCAACCAGCACGTTCCCATCGAGGACGCTATCAAGCAGGCGTTTGGAATGACTTCCATGCCACTCGAGCAGGCGATCAAAGATTACTTCCATGCGCAGGCTCCACTTCAAACGGCACTCGACACGACTCGACAACCACAGGTTGATCCCGCCCATCCCACCAGCAACGTGTCCAGTGAAACCGATCACTTTCCTCTTCCTGTCACTCAGGATGATTCGACCATCACCGTGAAGCCCTTGTCCGACGCCGATGGCCGCGCTCTCTACGCTGAAGTGCAGGTTCGCATTCCCGAGCGCCGCGAAGCGGGCCTTAAGACATTGAACGATCTGGCGACTACCCCAACCGAAGCGGACAAGAAGCTTGAAACCAGGCAACAAAGCAAGCGCGTCGGCGAAGATGCGGGGCAACTCCCCACCGACGCGATCGGCAGTCCTCTCGCTCATCGCATACTTGCGTGGGATCACATCGAGCACGGCCAATTTCAGGAAGCATTCTCCGAGATGGGAGACGCTGCCTCACTCAATCCTCAGGATATGTGGGTTCGCTACTACCTTTGCATAGCGAAGTACCGCATGGCGCAGGCCACGCACACGGAAATGATGGGGCTCGCCAACATGATGCTCGATCTCCGCGGTGTGCTGGAGTGGTATCCGCAGATGTCCGATGCCTACGATTTACTTGGCGTGGCGCGCAACGCCGGAGGCAGTCCCACTACGGCCATGCAATCGGAGCGCGCGGCGATTGGACTGAGCCCGCGCAACGAACGATACCAGATCCATCTCGCCGAAATTTACATCAGTGCGAAGAAGTGGGAAGCCGCCGGAGCCCTGCTGGACCATCTCAAAGGCAGCGACAATCCTCAAATTGTGGCGCTCGCGCAAGACCTCACTTCTCATGTCGGAAACCAACGGAAATATGGCGCCGCTGCGGGCGCAGCCGGATCGTCTCAAGCCAAGTATGCGGAGCAAAAATCCCCATTTGATGTGCTCGAACAGGATGCGGAGAAACGGGACGCGGAAGAAAAACAACCCAATTCGGCGTCCGATACGCGCACCACAAAGTTCGTGAAGGGCCAACTGGTGGCTGTGGATTGTTCGATGGCTCCAGCCGCGGTACTGACGGTGAACTCCGCAGCGGGCACGCTCAAGCTGCGCGCCCCCGACTACAAATCCCTCCTTCTGATCGGCGCCGATGACTTTTCCTGTTCCTGGAGAGATCGTCAGGTCACCGCTAACTACAAGCCCCGGGGAGCCGCGGATGGGGACTTGGTCTCGCTGGAGATGCGGTAAGTTTTCTTATTCTCGGCTGTCTATTGGGTCAGCGGCAATACTGCCATATCCACGGCGTTGGGAATCTTGTAGGGCGATCCAGCAATCGGGGTTGCTCCGCTCGCTGTGATGGTGAAGGCATAAAGCGTTCCAGTCGCGTCGCTGACCGCATAGAGATGATTCTGGTTATCCCATCTCACCTCATTGATGGTGTCGCTGGTCAGCACACCAGTCAACTTCGTAATGGGGCTCGCTCCGTTGAAATTGAACACTTCCAATCCCGACAACTCCGCGACTGCCAGGAATTGACCTGACGGTGACATGCTCAACTCATTCACCGCAGTGCCGGAAATGCTCGGCATATCGCTGGACGTGCTGTTCACAGTCACATTCCCCGACGCATCTACGGTGTACACAGCGAGCTCCGGTATAGAAGGAGTCGTGTTCAGCGGTGTTAACGAAACCGCAAGATGGTTCGTCGAATCGGCCGCCGCCCACCACGTGCAGTAATAACCGCCGGAAGGCACCGGGGCGATCTTGCCGAGGTTTGTTGCCAGCGTCAATGTCCCGTCGCTATTCCGCTTGAATCCGTAAATTTCAGGCAGATCGTGATAGCAACTCGCGCCCATGCCATATTCATTGTTGCCGATAAAGGAAAGCGTTCGTTGCAAAACCGGGCTCACCGCGGAAGTCATCCCCAGATAGTTGAGCTTTCCGTTCGCACTATCGACGCTGCTGGATTGATAGCTATTGTTTGCGCAGTCGCTCAGGTAATCGAGGTTGTAAAGCGTGGCGCCCGTGCGATCGAAAAAGAGAAACGCCGGCCCGCCGCTGCAACTCTCAGGATTGTTGTACTGCTTTACATTGATCGAGCTGGCCTGGCTGATCGATCCATCGGACGCAATCGCGTATGAATAAAGACTGATATCGTCCGTACCGAATAGATAGTTCCCGCTTGCCACTAGAGAAACCATATTCACGGCAAACGGCGAGCCCGAAAGCGCTGTCAATTGCCCGTTCGAATCCGCGCTGAATCCATTGATCTGCGTCGTGTTGCCTCCACTCACCGTGCTCGACACATACACGAACGCCGACGGCGTGGGCGGCCCGGTCACCGTTGCAAAAGTAGCTATCACCGAATCCGCGCCGGTCAGCATCACGCTACAACTCGAAGTCCCCGAACAAGCTCCGGCCCACGAACTAAACACGACATTCGATCCGGCCGACGCGCTTAGCGTCACATTTGTACCTTGCGGAAAAACTGCGCTGCACGTCGTTGGACAATCAATGCCCGGCGGATTGCTCGTAACCGCACCGGCTCCCGACCCGGCAATCGAAACGGTGAGTGTCTCTCCGGGAGAGAACGTCGCAGCCAGTTTTTCGTTTCCTGTCATGGTCACGCTGCAGTTGGTGTTCCCCGAACATGCGCCGCTCCACCCTTCAAAAAAGTAGTTCGCACCCGCGGTTGCCGTCAGCTTCACCTGCGTGTTTTGTGGGAAATTCGCAGTGCAACTAGTCGGACAATTGATACCCATCGGACTGCTGGTAATCGTGCCGGATCCAGCGGCAGGGGCTGTCACGCTCAGTTGAAACGATCCCGGCATGGGGGAAGACATAGGCATCGTCCCTCCTCCACAACCGTTCAGAACAGCCAGGGAGATTACCAGAGAAGCGCATCCGACCAAAAACCGGGGCAAGGGACCTCACAGCGAAACGGTAAATGCAATCAAAGGTGCACCTAAGATGCGTTCCCGCGCACAAAGGTAGTCTCATTTACCGAAATTGCATGAGCAGGGTTTGTGTGGAGCGGGCGCTCCCGCCCGCTGCCTTTGACTTTTGGCCAGATGCAGATCCTCACGCTGTCTTGGAAGGTGTCATCCCGACCGGAGCCGCTTCTCAGGCGAAGCGGGATCTCGCGTCGAGCGCACTTGCTCCTGACAGTCATTTTGAACTGCTGAATTCCGGCGTCATCCTGAGCGGAGCCGTTTTTCAGGCGAAGCGAAGGATCTCGCGTGGAGCGCTCATGCTGCTGACAGTCATTTTGAACTGCTGAATTCCGGCGTCATCCTGAGCGGAGCCTTTCAGGCGAAGCGCAGGATCTCGGTCTCTCCTGGCATCGCGCGTAAGCCAGATAAGCACAGCCGCCTCCGGTTGTCCACCGACCTAGACTTGTCGGGCCGTAGAGTCTGTGTGGAGCGGGCGCTCTCGCCCGCTGCCTTTCGTATGTCAACTTCACGCAACAGTTGCGCAACTGTTTCTCTGACGATATAGTTCATTAACGCAGCATCCCGTAAATCCCCCCTGGCGGTTCACACGACTCGGCCCTATCCCGCCCGGCGATGCGGATTTCGTGCACGGAGGCCTCCGATGCTAAAAGTTCACACATGGCAATGGGTGTGTGGTGTATTTATTGTTTCCGCGATGATAGTGACGACCTCGCGCGCGCAGACCTTCACAAACCTCGCCGACTTCAATGGGAACAACGGTAAGTACCCCGAAGGAGCAGTCATCCAGGGCTTTGACGGAAACTTTTACGGGACGACGAACCAGGGCGGTGCCAATGACGCAGGCATCGTCTTCAAAATGTCGCCTGAGGGCAAGCTGAAAACTTTGTACAGCCTTTGCAGCCTGGCTCAGTGTGCCGATGGCAGCGAGCCCCAGGGGGCGCTGGTGCTAGCCACCAACGGAATGTTCTATGGAGTGACTGCCTCAGGCGGAGACAGCGGGCGAAACGGCGTTGGGACGATTTTCGCAATCACCGCGGCGGGCAAGCTGACCACGCTGCACAACTTCGAATACAACTCCGAAGGCGCGACTCCGTTGGCAGGCCTGATTCAAGCCGCCAATGGCAATTTCTATGGAACTACTCAAGCCGGCGGAGTCGGCAGTGGCACGATCTTCGAGATCAGCGCCACGGGCAAGTTTACCTCGCTATACAGTTTTTGCTCGCTAGGTGACTGCGCGGATGGCATGGCTCCAAACGCTTCCCTGGTCCAGGGTACCGACGGGAACTTCTACGGGACCACGCCCATGGGTGGGAACGGTAGCGACTGTTCCTTTTCTCTGTTCCACAACGGGTGCGGCACAGTCTTCAGGATCACTCCCGCGGGCAAGCTGACCACGCTCTACAACTTTTGCTCCA
>Ga0209168_10000980_pt1 | contig 24353 bp, 26 predicted proteins | sample Coa_R1_FD_187156 | JGI IMG/M metagenome (GOLD analysis project Ga0209168, IMG submission 187156) | Surface soil microbial communities from Centralia Pennsylvania, which are recovering from an underground coalmine fire - Coalmine... | ecosystem: Environmental > Terrestrial > Soil > Unclassified ...
GCGCGGGTCCAGGCTCTCGCCGGCCAGGCCCTGAAGTTCAGGGGGCGCCATGCCGAGGCCCGCGAGCAGCTCATCGCCGCCGTGGAGGTGCTGCGGGAAGGTCCGGACGCCGACACCGTGCGGGCTATGAACCAGCTGGCGGGCCTCGAGGTGTTCGACGGCTCGCCCGATGCCGACCGGCTCAGCGGCGAGTCGCTCGCCCTCGGCCAGGCGCTCAATGTCGGCCCTGGCCAGCTCAGCGAGCTGCTCCTGACCCGGGGGCTCTACCATCTCATGGCCGGACGGCGACCCCAGGCCATCTCCTACTTGCGCGAGAGCGTGCGGCTCGCCACCCAGGCGGGCGACAACTTCACCATGGGGCATGCGCTGCTCAACCTGAGCGACGCGCTGGCCTCCAGCGACCCCGCGGCCGCGGCCGACGCGGCGCGGACCGCCGCCGGGTACCTGCGCCGCACAGGGGAACGCCATTACCTGGCCGTGGCGATCATAAACGTGGCCGAAGCGCTGATCCAGATCGGGGACTGGGATGCCGCAGAGGCGGAATATACCCAGGCTGTGGAGTCTGACGCGCTGGCGGACATCGAGGATCTCAGCTACGAACACGGATGGCTGGCGGCCCTCCGGGGCGACCACCAGACGGCCGGGGAGATTCTCACCGCCCTGCGGGACATCCGGGCCAACGAAGATCCTGAGGTACGAGCCGGCATCAGCGTCCTGGAGGCCTTCGCCGCGGCTGCCCGGCGGCAGCCGGCCGACGCCCTCCGGCATGCCCGGGCGATCCTGGCTCTCGCCGGCACCGTCGGGATCAGCAACGTCTATCTGCGCTGGGCCTGGCCGCTGGCGGTGCGCTGCGCCCATGAACTGGCCGACACCGCCGCCGCCCGGGATCTGCTCGCCATGCTGGACTCCTACCAGCCCGGTCACCTGGCCCCCATGCTCCGCGCCGAACGCGAACTGATCAGCGCCCGCTTGGCCGCGGTCAACGGCGCTGACGGCGCCGCGGCTGCTTTCACCGCCGCGATCGCCACTCTGCGCGAGATGAGCACTCCCTACCACCTGGCCCACGGCCTGCTCGACCACGCCGAGTACCTCCGGGCCGGCGGTGACGCCCCGGCCGCCGAAGCGGCCATCGACGAAGCCCGCGACCTCGCCGGCCGCCTGCGCTGCCGGCCGCTGCTGAGCCGGGCCGACGCCCTTTCCCCCACGCTGACCTCACGGGACACACCGCGCGTCGCCCGTTGACCCTTGCGATCCCGTGTCCTGAGCCTCTACGGTGCGCACCATGCACAGTGTGGATCCGACGACGGAGTCGATGATCAGGTCGGTACTCGCCTACGCGGAGAACCGGCTGCGGCTGAACCCGGTGCCACTGGACCAGGGCTCGCGCGACCCGGCCGAGCTGGAAGCCGCGCTGCGGGGGCTGCTCGGCCCCGATCCGCACAACCCGGACCAGGTGCTCGGCGTGTACACCTCGATCATCGCGCCCGCCGTCATCTCGGCGGACAGCCCCCGGTTCCTCGGCTTCATCCCGGCCGCACCGACCAAGGCCTCGCTGCTGTTCGACATGCTGATCTCGTGCGCGTCGATCCAGGGCATCTCGTGGCTGGAGGCGGCCGGCGCCATCCACGCGGAGAACCAGGTGCTGCGGCTGATCGCCGCCCGGGCCGGGCTGCCGGCGGGCGCGGGCGGCTGCTTCGTCTCCGGCGGGTCGGCCGGGAACCTGTCCGCCCTGGTCGTGGCCCGCGAGACGGCTAAGCGCAAGGCGGGCCCCGGCGCGGCGGGCCGGCGCTGGCGCGTCGCGGTCAGCGAGGACGCGCATTCCTCGATCACCAACGCGCTGCGCATCTGCGAGATGGACGCGCTGATCGTGCGGGCCGACGATCACCGGCTGACCGGCGCGGGGCTGCGGGCCGCCATCGCGGCCGACGGTGATCCCCGCTCGCTGGCCGCGGTGGTGGCCACGTCCGGGACCACCAACGCGGGGATCATCGACGACCTGGCCGGCGTGGCCGAGGTCGCCCGCGAGCACGGCCTGTGGTTCCACGTGGACGGCGCCTACGGCGGCGCCGGGCTGTTCGCGCCGAGCGTGCGCCCCCGATACGACGGCATCGAGCACGCCGACTCGTTCATCGTGGACCCGCACAAATGGTTGTTCGCGCCGTTCGACTGCGCGGCCCTGCTGTACCGGAACCCCGCGGTGGCCCGCTCGGTGCACAAGCAGGACGCGTCGTACCTGGACGTCATCCACGACACGCCGGGGGAGTGGAACCCGACCGACTACGCCTACCACCTGACCCGGCGGGCCCGCGGTCTGCCGCTGTGGTTCTCGCTGGCCGTGTACGGGGTCGACGCGTACACGCAGGCCATCGAGGCGGCCATCGAGCTGGCCCACCAGACCGCCGCCGAGATCCGGGCCCGGGATCACCTGGAGCTGATCCGCGAGCCCGAGCTCGGGGTCGTGCTGTTCCGCCGCCGCGGCTGGGACCCGGCTCAGTACAACCGCTGGGCCGACCAGTTGCTGGCCGACCAGGTGGCGTTCATCCCGCCGTCTGCCTGGGAGGGCGAAACCGTGGCCCGGTTCGCCTTCCTGCACCCGGAGACCTCGATGGACCTGGTCCGCCAGATCCTCGACCGCATGGCCTGAGGCCCACCCTTCCAACAAGGTGAACCCCGGGGTTCACCTTGCTAGAGCAAGGTGAAAGCCCAGGTTCATCCTGCTTCCGGACCTCAGATGGTGAGGTCCGCCTCGATCCGCTTGAGGCTGTGCCGTGCCAGCGCCAGGTTCGCCTTGGACCGCTCGAGCACCAGGTAGAGGAACAGGCCCTGCTCGTTGCGAGAGTTCTTGAGCAGCCGGATGAGGTGGTACTGCTTGTTGAGCGTGATGAGAATGTCCTCGATCGTGTCGTCCAGCCGCAGCGACTCCATGGTCCGCATCTTGGCCCGGATCACCTCGGTGTTGCCCGCCGCGGCGACATCCAGGTCGAGGTATTTCCCGCCGCCGAGCGCGCCGAGCGACATCCCGCTTTCCCAGTCGACCAGACAAACGCCTACCGCGCCGTCAATGGCCATGGCCTCTTTGAGAGCCGTTTCTATGTTCATATGACCCCGCCTTTCCGTTCTTCCCTGATGGGCCGTAGTCACCATAGTGAAGCCCGGAGATGACCGGCAGGAAAATGGCAGACCGCATTTTTACGATGAGTAGCTGACTAGATACTCAAAGTAGTCTAATGGATACTGAACTGCGGTTTTCTGCACGCTGTTGTCCACGCGCACCGTCGCCAGTATTAATTAGCCCAGCCGCTACCAATTACTAACCAGAGAGCTAGGCCGACCCGCCAGGGCAAATCTGTAGACTCGACCCGGATGCATTTTTCCAGCGATGATTAATGGTTTGCGCTGATATGGGTGTTTCTGCCGAATAATCCGCTATGACGTTCATGTCCGGGCTGCCAGTTCATAGGGGGGCTAGTGGCGACGCGAGTTAACGGGACGCTTGAGGCGCTGGCCGCCCGCCGGGCTTCGGGCATCCTGGAGATCGACGGGGATCCGTCCGGCACCGTCTACTTCGACCAGGGGCAGATCACCTGCGCGCGGGCCTCCTGGATCCCCGACATCGGCGCCCGCCTGCTCGGCGTGCTCCAATCGCCGGCCGATTCGCTCGACCTGCTCACCGGGGCCGACGAGCCGGACCGGGACATCGGCACGTTCCTGATCCAGCGGAACTACCTCACCATCGCCGAGCTGGCCACGATCCTGCGCTCCGTGGTGGTCGACACCATGATCGCGCTGACCGGCCTGGCCGACGCGGACGCGTTCGTCACCGACATCCGGTTCGCGCCCGCGGGCGCGCACTGGGCCGCCGCCTTCTCCTGCCTGGACGTGGCCTCGGTGCTGGCCGAGACCAGGATCCGGGCCGATCGCATGGCCCGGTACCGCCTGGGCCGCACCACTCCCGTGCGCCTGCAGGACCTCGGCCGTCCCGGGGCTGTGCTGAACCGCCCGCAGTGGGCGCTGGCCTGCGCGATCGACGGCGCCGCCTCGGCCCAGGATCTGGCCTGGCGCTCCGGCCTGGCCCTCTACGAGGCGATCGAGAACCTCGGCACGCTGATCGCGGCGGGCCTGTGCCAGCCGGACGTGGCCGAGGCCGCGGCGCCCCGCCCCGGCCTGCTGCAGGCACCCGTGGCCGGCCCGGTGCAGGCGGAGCCGGCCGTGCCCCTCGCCGAATGGTTCGGGTCCGTCCCGCCGCAATCCGCGCTGCCCCGCCGCGCCCGCTCCGGGCCGGTGCTGTCGGCCCCGCCCGCGCTGGCGGCCGAGGTCAGCGTGCCGGATGGGATGCCCGCGAGCTTCGAGGTGGTGTCCAACCCGCAGGACCTGCTGCGCCGCGTCCTGGAGGGGCTGCGCAGAAGCTGACCGATTCCTTTCCGGTCGCGGGCGGTCTGCATTACCAAGGCCCGACCGCCACCTTCGGCCTACCCCTACCCGGGCCCCGATGAGAAAGCGCTAGGACGTCGCCGGCCGTCGGCGCGGCAACGGCGGCCCGTCGGCCGAACGGGTCTGCTTCGCTGCCGCGCTCGCGGTCCGGGTGCTCGGCCGGGGAGTGGCGGGCGCGGCCCAGCCTCCCATCTGGGTCGCATACGACGCGATGCGGTCGATGATCTCGCGGGCCCGGTACTGCAGCATCCCGACGTTGAGGCTGCTCGTGCCCACCACGGCCACGATCGCGCTGTCGCCCGCGGCGTAGACCGCGAGGTACCCGTCGCTGCCGCGGGCCACCGCCTCACGGAAGGTCCCGCAGCCCGTGGTCACGGTGGCCCGGCTGGCCAGGGCCAAGGTGGCGGCCGAGATGGCCGCGATCTGGGTCGGCTCGACGTCGGGCACGTCGTGCGCGAAGACCAGCCCGTCGCTGGTCGCGGCCAGGCTGCCCCGCACCCCGGCGACCTGGGCCCTGATCAGCGCCAGCTCCGCCCGGACCTTGTCCTCAATGGACGGGCTGCCCTTACGCAGGGCCGGCATCAGAGTGTGCCCTCTGCGGCGGTCCTGGCGTTGATGACAGGCATGGTGTCCCCTTTCTTAAGGGCGGCGGCCCGGACGAACGACATGACCGCCAGGCCGTGCTCGGGAACCTGGCCCGCCGCCATCAGCAGGCGCAGCACGAGCAGCCGGTAAACGTCGGTAACCGTGCAGAAGACACTGCGACCCAGGTCGAAAGCCAGGTTCCGGGGCGTGGAACCGTGCGTGACCCGGATCAGCAACGCCCATTGCCCGGCCGAGATGCGGACCGAATCCGAGCGCAGGTGAGGATTACGTGAGATCACGGTGTCGGGGGTGAGCACCGCCGAGATCTGCTTCATCAGCCGCTGCCGGCGTCCGATCTCGGCCAGCAGCTCGTCCACGCCGATACCCGAGGCCAGGCCCACGTCCGGCAGCCGGGCCGACCGGAATTTAGCGTGTTTCGCCTGGGCTGTGAACAATTCGAGCGCCGCGTCGATAATGGGCTCGGTCACGGCCCGGATAGCCATGATCCGGCCTAACGGCGGAAGGTTGTCGCCATACGCTTTATAAGCGCTGGCCGCCGGACCCGGGGTCCGGTCCGATTCGGCATAAATGATCCTGCCGTCCCGGAAGTAGATGACCCCATCGCCGCCTCCGGAAAATGGCAGCATACCGGTGCTGCCCGCCGCGTCCAGCTTGCGCAGCCGCCCGGCCACCAGGCCCGGGTAGCCGTCCGCCGCCCGGGTCGGCAGCACCGAGGCGGTCAGCTGCCGGGCGCGTCGCAGCCCTGGGACCTGGCTCATGCGGCGAATTTCACGCAGAAGTTGCGGATTTCCCGGCGGGCCATGGCCAGGTTGGCGCGCGCCCGGTCCAGGATGACCAGCAGGATGATGTTCGGTTCCAGGTCCTCGGAAACCAGGCGTATGACGTAAAGCTGGTTCCGGAAGGTCACCATGACGTCCTCGAGGCCGTCCACGGGTAGTTCGCCCGCGAGCAGCGAAAGCACGTTGGCGATGTCGGCTGCTCCCGCCGCCGCGGTGGGCAAGCTGACCTCGTCCTGGTCCTTCCGCGAGGCCAGGATCATTCCGGTCGAGGCGTCGACCAGGCAGCCGAGCACGAAACCGTCGATGTCCGCAACGGGGTCGAGTACCGCTTCGGCCTCATTAAGGATCAAGGACGCTTCCTCTCTAGCGCTGCGGGCAGGCTGACCGGAGACGACGGGAAGCTGGCGGACCCGGTACGCAGACATCGTAGGCCACCGATGGTCTATGCGGCGGCATAGTGACGAATAACAAGCTATCGGCCAATCTGGCCGATTAGCGTGCGCCGCTAAATGTCCGAAACTTAATGTTTTATGAGTTTTGTCACTTAATGTTGGCAGCCCGCTAACTGAATAGCCGTCGCAGTAGCTCGTCAATGGCGTCGGCGCCGGCTGTCATTGCCGCCTCTCGGTCGTCCGACCTGGCCACGAGCAGCGCTACCTCGTTGACCGACGCGAGCAGGATGTTGGCCATCGTACCCACCGTCCGCGGCGGCAGCCTCCCGTCGTCCGCGATGAGCTGCACCACCGCCCGGATCAGCCCGAGCGCGTGGTGTTCCTCCATGGCCCGCCAGCGCTCCCAGCCGAGCACCGAAGGCCCGTCGATCAGCAGGACCCGCCGCACCACCGGATCGCCCGCTAGCCGGATCCACGCCAGGAACCCGGCCCGCAGCGCCTCCACCGGACCCGCTGAACCGCTCGCGGCGGCCATGGTCTGCGCCCCGACACTAGTCTCGAGCTCCTCGGCCACCGCCTCGAAAAGCGCCTCCTTGCTCGCGAAATGGTGATACAGCGAGCCCCGGCTGACCCCCGCCTCGCGGAGCACCGCCTCGATCGAGGTGTCCTCGTAGCCCCGCTCGGCGAACATCCGCGTCGCGATCGCCACCAGTTGCCCGCGCGTCGCCTCCCCCCGCGCCACATTCCGGTTCGGCCGCTCCCCGGGATTCCCCGGTCCGTCCATAGCGCTCCTCGTCCCGACCCAAACCTCTTGACAAACCGACTGTCGGTCCATCTAGTATAAACCGACAGTCGGTCTAGTAACAATCATGCACCTTCTAGAAAGGGGAGCGTAATGCAGCTATCCGAACTCAACGCTCACCGGCACACCGCTGCCACCCGCTTCGGCGAAATCAGCTATCTGGACCTCGGCGCCGGGCCCACTGCCCTGTTCGTGCACGGCATCGCCACCAACGCCTACCTGTGGCGGCACGTCATGGAGGCGTTGAGCGGTCAGCGCCGCTGCATCGCGATCGACCTCCCGCTGCACGGCCAGAGCCCGGTGACCGCCGAGCAGGACCTGTCGCTGTCCGCGCTGGCCGCAGGGCTGGACGAGTTCTGTGAGGCGCTCGGGCTCACCGGCATCGACCTCGTGGCCAACGACACCGGCGGAGCCGTCGCCCAGATCTTCGCCGCCCGCCATCCGCAGCGGCTGGCCACCCTCACGCTGACCAACTGCGACACGGTTGACAACCTGCCGCCGGAGGACTTCAAGCCGATGATCGAACTCGCCGCCGCGGGCAACCTCGCGCCGTCCGCCGTCGCGATGTTCGCCAACCTCGAGGCCGCCGCCCGGGTCTCGTTCGCTTCGGGGTACGAGAATCTGGACCGGATCGACCGGGACGTGATCCGCTCCTACCTGGAGCCGTGCTTCGGCACCATCGAGCGTGCCCGGCACTTCGAACGGCTGCTGGTCGCCCTCGACGCCGGCGACCTGCAGGCGGTCATGCCGCGGCTCAGGGAGCTCACCGTGCCCACGCTTGTGGTGTGGGGCACCGGCGACGCGTTCTTCGACGTCTCCTGGGCCTACTGGCTGCGGGACACTATCCCCGGCGCCACCCGGGTCGTCACGGTCGACGGCGCCCGCCTGTTCTTCCCCGAGGAACGGCCCATGGACCTCGTGCCCCACCTGGAACAGCACTGGGCCGCGGTCGCGGCCGCCCGCGCGTAGCCGCCGCCCGCCGGTAGCCGCCGCCCGCCGGTAGCCGCCGGCCCGCGCGTAGCCGCCGGCCGCCGGTAGCGACCGGCCCGTGCCTAGCCGCCGCCCGCCGGTAGCCGCCGGCCTCGCGTAGCCGCCGGCCCACCGAGTTCGTGCTAGCTCGTTTCGAGAACCAATCCAAAGTTTTCATCTTCTTCGATTATATGTTTTAATAGCACCACGAGCTACACGATCAGGGAGACGACATGCTCGCCGTCGCTACTGCTACCGCTGGTGCTAGCCAACCCGTCATCGCCGCCCTGCTGGGGCTCGGAGCTGCGGGCCTTGGCGGGGCGGTGGTGGCCATGGCCTGGAGCGTGCACGCCCGCCAGATCCGTCTCGCCGAGCTGCTGGTCCGCCGTCAGTTCATCTTGACCAGGGAGCCGGCCGCGGCGGAGCAGCAGCTCAACGGGCATGCCGGTGCCGACGCGGCCCTGGCTGGCGTGCAGGAGACCCTGGAAACGGTGGGAGCCCGGGAGGCGCAGGCCGGCCAGAAGGCCCATGGCGCCCCGGGCGGCCACGCCGGGAACGGGAACGGCGGAAACGGCGGGACTGCCGGGAACGGCGGCAACGGGGGCCGGGGAGCCACGACCGCCAGGCCTTCGAAGCTGGTCATCGAGGGCCCGGAGACGGTCGTCGTCGGCGAGCAGGTCCGCTACCGTGTCCGCCCGACCGCCGTCGGGACGGCGGTGACCTGGGCGGCGGGCGGCGGCTCGGTGTCCCAGTTGCCCGACCCGGTGCATCCCGACGAACTCCTCCTCATCGCCGACCGGCCCGGCAGCCTGATGCTGCACGTCCGGGTCCGCGAAGGCCTTTCCGAACGCCGCGAGACGAAGTCCGTCACCGCCGTGCCCGACGTGACCCCGGCCGCGTCGCCCTTCCCGCTGCGCCTGTTCCTGCACGGCTGGGGCCTGGTCGTGGTCGCCATCCTGGTCATCGGCTTCGCCGGCGCCCTCGATGCGCTGGGTAACCTCAGCGCCGCCGACTTCATCGCCCTGGTCGTCCCGCTCACCGCGCTTCTCGGCGTGATCGCCGTCGTCCGGACCGCCAGCGACCAGGACCCCCGCCCCGGCCGGGGCCCAGCCGGCCCTGAGCCCTGAACGGCTTTTCTGCGGGAGCCGGCACCCTCTGCCCGCATACGGCGTCCGGCGCGGAACCAATGCCGGGAACCAGGCCGTGCATGATCGTGGACCCCTACCGTCGCTAGGGCAGCCGTAGGTGTCCACAACCTTTCCGCCGTAGCGAAAGCCAGCCAATTTCGCGGCGTTAACCGGCCATCGCGAACCAGCGCTCAAGCACATAGCAAATAGGCTCGTTCCAGATAACATCTGTCCCGCAGGCCTCGCAAGTTGCCAGTAAAGCCGCCCTAGCTGTCCCGGATAGGCGGCGTTCCCGTGATCGTGGGTCATTACCTATGCAATAGCGTGGGTTTTGACCCACGATCTTTGTTTTCCGTGATCCGTGGGCAACCAGCACGTCGCGCTGACCCGCTCAATCCGCCCGGCCCGCCCCGCCCCGCCCCGGCCCGCCCGCCACACACCAGGCCCGTCACACCACGCCCGGCCCGCGAGCCGATTTATTGACCGAACGTTCGGTAAAGAGTAGCCTGCCAGATGAGAGACGGGAGGCGCCGTGTACGGCAACTACGACTCCGGCACCGCGGGCGCCCAGAGCGCCCCGCAGGCCCAGCAAGCGCCCCAGGACCAGGACCAGTACCAGGACGCCGACGCCCAGCAGCGCTTCGACCAGCTCATCGCGGCCGACCAGCGCATCGAGCCCCGCGACTGGATGCCGGACGCGTACCGCAAGACGCTCATCAGGCAGATCGCCCAGCACGCCCACTCCGAGATCATCGGCATGCAGCCCGAGGGCAACTGGATCACCCGGGCGCCCAGCCTGCGCCGCAAGGCCATCCTGATCGCGAAGGTCCAGGACGAGGCGGGCCACGGCCTGTATCTCTACTCCGCCGCCGAGACGCTCGGCATCGATCGCGAGGAACTTCTCGACCGCCTGCACGACGGACGGCAGAAGTACTCCTCCATCTTCAACTACCCGACCCTCAACTGGGCCGATGTCGGCGCGATCGGCTGGCTGGTGGACGGCGCGGCCATCATGAACCAGGTCCCGCTGTGCCGCTGTTCCTACGGCCCCTACGCCCGGGCCATGGTCCGCATCTGCAAGGAGGAGTCGTTCCACCAGCGCCAGGGGTTCGACATCCTCCACACGCTCTCGCACGGCACGAAGAGCCAGAAGGCCATGGCTCAGGACGCGGTGAACCGGTACTGGTGGCCGTCCCTGATGATGTTCGGGCCGCCCGACGAGGAGTCGTCGCATTCCGCCCAGTCGACCGCCTGGGGCATCAAGCGGTTCAGCAACGACGAACTCCGGCAGCGCTTTGTCGACATGACCGTCCCGCAGGCCGAGGTGCTCGGCCTCACCCTCCCGGACAGCGACCTGCGCTGGAACGCCGAACGCGGCCACTACGACTTCGGCGTCATCGACTGGGATGAGTTCGCCCGCGTCATCCGCGGCGACGGCCCGTGCAACGCCGAGCGCCTGCGCCGCCGCCGCCAGGCCCATGACGACGGCGCCTGGGTCCGCGAGGCCGCCCAGGCCTACGCCGAGAAGCGCAGGCCCGTCGAGGCGAAGGCATCATGAATCAGCCGAACGACCCCGGCAAGCGCGGCTGGCCGCTCTGGGAGGTGTTCATCCGGGCCCGGCGCGGCCTGTCCCATCAGCACGTCGGCAGCCTGCACGCCCCGGACGCGGCGATGGCCCTGCGCAACGCGCGCGACGTCTACACCCGGCGCGGCGAGGGCGTGTCGATCTGGGTCGTGCCGTCCGCCGCGATCGTCGCGAACAGCCCGGACGAGAAGGACTCGTTCTTCGACCCCGCGCAGGACAAGGTGTACCGGCACCCGACCTTCTACGACGTGCCCGAAGGGGCCAAGCAGCTATGAGCCCGCTGGCCGCCTACGCGCTGGGTCTCGGGGATGACGCGCTCATCCTGGCCCAGCGGCTCGGTGAGTGGGCAGCGCGCGCTCCGCAGATCGAGGAGGACCTGGCCCTGGCCAACATCGCGCTCGACCTGCTCGGCCAGGCACGCACCCTGCTTACCTACGCCGGCGAGCTCGAACAAGCCGGCCGTGACGAGGACGACCTGGCCTACCTGCGGGACGACCGGGAGTTCCGCAACGTGCAGCTGGTCGAGCTCCCGGGCGGCGACTTCGCCGTCACGATGGCCCGGCAGCTGATCTTCTCCGCCTACCAGTACGAGCTCTACACGGCCCTGCTGGGCAGCGCCGACGAGACCCTCGCCGGGCTGGCCGGCAAGGCGGTCAAGGAAGTTGCCTACCACCGCGACCACGCCACCCAGTGGGTGCTGCGCCTCGGCGACGGCACCGACCTGTCCCACGAGCGCATGCAGGCCGGACTCGACCAGGTCTGGCCCTACACCGCGGAACTGTTCGACCCCGCTAGCCAGCTCCCCGGCATCGCCACCGACCCCGCGACGCTCCGCCCGGCCTGGGAGACCTACGTGACTCCGGTTCTGCGCGAGGCCACGCTCGAGCGGCCGCAGCCGCGCTGGCGCTCCCGCGGCGGCCGCGACGGCCTGCACACCGAGCACCTCGGGCACCTGCTGTCCGAGATGCAGCACTTGCACCGCTCGCACCCGGGAGCGACCTGGTGAACGCCGCTCCCGACCCGGCCACGCTGCTGGCCGCCGCGCGGTCCGTGCCCGATCCCGAGCTCCCCGTGCTGACCCTCGGCGAACTGGGCGTGATCCGGGACCTGCGGCTGGCCGCCGACGGAACCGTGGAGGTCGACCTCACCCCCACCTACACCGGCTGCCCGGCCACGGCGGTCATCGCCGGTGACGTGCGGGACGCCCTGCACCGGGCCGGGGCGGGCCAGGTCCGCGTCCGTACCGTGCTGGCCCCGGCGTGGACGACCGACTGGATGAGCGAGACGGGCCGGCGCAAGCTGCGCGAGTACGGCATCGCCCCGCCCGGTCCCGCCGGCGGCCCGGTGCGGCTGGCGTTCTCGGTCCGCTGCCCGCACTGCGGCTCGCCCGATACCCGCGAGGTCAGCCACTTCGGCTCGACGCCCTGCAAGGCGCTGTGGACCTGCCGCTCCTGCGCCGAGCCCTTCGACTCCTTCAAGGCCATCTGATGCCCGCGGCCCGCCGGCACTCCGTTTTCCACCCGCTCCGCGTGGCCAGCATCGAGCGGCTCACCGACGACGCCGTGGCCGTCACCTTCGACGTCCCGCCCGAACTGCGCGAGCAGTTCCGCTTCCGGGCCGGGCAGCACGTGTCGATACGGTCCCCGGTCGCGGGCGACGAGGTGCGGCGCAACTACTCCATCTGCGCCCCGGCCACGGGCGATCAACGGTTGCGCATCGGCGTGAAGCGGATACCGCACGGGATCTTCTCTTCTTATGTAGCCGAACGACTCCGGCCCGGCGACGTGCTCGACATCATGACGCCGACCGGAAGCTTCTCCACCGCCCTGCACCCCGGTCAGCGCAAGCGGTACGGGGCCATCGCGGCCGGCTCAGGCATCACGCCGGTGCTGTCCATCCTCAGCACCGCCCTGGAGGTCGAACCCGAGAGCACCGCGGTCCTGATCTACGTCAACCGGACCACCCTGGGCATCATGTTCCTGGAGGACCTGGAGGACCTGAAGAACCGCTACCCGGACCGGTTCCAGCTGATCCACGTGCTCGACGAGGAACCCCTGGACGTGGAGATCCTGTCCGGCCGGCTCGACGCCGGCCGGCTCGGGCGCATCCTGGACCACCTGGTCCTCCCGGCGGACGTCGACGAATGGTTCCTGTGCGGCCCGCTGCCCATGACCGACGTGGCCCGGGAGGTACTCCTTGGTTACGGCACCGCCGACCAGCACATCCACCGCGAGCTGTTCTTCGTGGGCCCGCCCCCCGCCGCGGGCAGCCGCGCCGAAGTGCCCGCCGCTGATCACGAAACGGGCGCCGAGGTCACGGTCCTGCTCGACGGGCGCTCGCATACCTTCGTGCTGCCCGAGGACGGCGCCTCGATCCTGGACGCCACTCTGCGGTACCGGGCCGACGCCCCCTTCGCGTGCAAGAACGGCGTCTGCGGCACCTGCCGGGCCAAGGTCGTGGAGGGCAAGGTCCGGATGGACGCCAACTACGCCCTGGAGCCCGCCGACGTGGCGGCCGGGTACGCCCTGGCCTGCCAGTCCCACCCCGCCGCCGACCGCGTCGTCCTGGACTTCGACCAGTAGGGCCAATACCGACTGCCGGGCGGATCTTATGGCTGGTAGCTGATGCCTTCCAGCGACACGAACGACAGGTCGGTGACCATGGGAGGCCGGGGACCGACAACGGCGATGTGCCCGGCAGAGGTGATGACCACACCGGCGTAAGTCCCGGAGTTGGTATGCACGAGCTGATATACGTCCCGGCGCGGGCGGGCGGCCTCCGGGACCGTGCCGACCAGCCTTCCGCCTGGCCCCGTCCCGGAGATCCGCGTGACCGCGCCCGCCAGGTGCACGGATCCGCCCCCGTCGACATGAGCCGACGGGGCGAAGGTATTGAAGACGGTGCTCGCAGAGTAGTCTGCCGTGTTGACCGTGATCGGGAAGTCGGCGTTGTCCGTGAAGGTGATCCCCTCCAGCGACACGAGCCGGCCGTCCGCGGCGGCCGGGCCGCGGGCGCCGATGAGGATGATCTGACCCGTCGACGCCGAGATGACCAGATCCGCGTAGGTGCCGGCATAACTGTGGGCGATGGTGAACACGTTGCGGCTCGGCCGCAATACCTCGGGAACCGTGCCGATCAGGTCCGCGCCGGGCCCGTCGCCTGACGTCTGGGTCACCGCGCCCTGCAGGTGCACGACGCCTGACCCGTCCCGCCACGCGCTGGGCGCGGCCGCGTCCGATCCGTTCTTGCCGGACCACTCCGCGTTGTTCACCGGCACCGCGACGTTCGCCCTCGAGATCAGGCGCTGGAAGCTGATGCCCTCGAGCGATACGAACGAGAGATCCCGCACCGCGGGCGACCGCGCATCGATCAGGTAGATGTTCCCGAAACGGTCGATCTCGACGCCGGCGTAAGTCCCGTTGAACGTGTGCACCAGCTCGTACACCGACCGGTCGGGCCGCGCGTCCGGCGGCAAGATGCCGATTAGCATCGGGTTCGGCCCGCGCCTCGGTCCCTGCCGCACGGCTCCCCGCAAGTACACGACGGCCGGTCCGGCTGGCGAGGTATCGACGTAGTAGCCCGGGACGCCCGATCCGGAACCGGCGTTACCGTGCCAGTCGCAGTTCAGCTCGATCGGCGTGAACCGGTTCCCGGCCCTGAAGGCCGGCGCCGCGTACCAGCCCGGCTCCCCGCGGCGTTCCATGGTGGCGTGCATGGTGCTCTCCCTGTCTCGATGGCGCACCATGGCGGTGCGGCCGATCTCGGGCAGGGGTACGCGGCACCGCGGCCGCCGAGTTCATCCTTTTTCCGGAACGGCGCCCGGGCCCCTGACGGGGACGCGGCAGCCATGTAGTAGCCCGGTCTCCGGCCACGTTGGTTAGTGGTTTGCATGGACGTCTCCCGATCGTGACCGCAGTGTGGCCATATTCGGGCAGCGGTACATGGCTCGCTGGCCTTAAGGTTCTGCCACGCTGCACGGAAACCACGATCGGCGGCCGTATCAGCGCTGCCGCGGACCCCTCCGAACGGCAGAAACAAAAGTTCGGGCGTGACTGAACCCGACAGCCATCGGAAGGCGTACTGCGTGACATGAAACCCTCGACGCCCGTCATCACGCTGCTTGGCGGCGCCGCGCTGGGCGTGGCCATCCTGGTCGCCAGCTCGCTGCAGACCCCCAGCGCGGTGCCGGTCAACCCGTATGCGGCGACGTCGTCGCCCGCCGGCGCCACCGTCACCCTGCCCGCGTCGGCCCCGTCCACCGCGATCGTCTCGTTGACGCCGCCGGCGTCATCGGCGGCCGCGTCGACGCCCACTGCTTCGGCCTCGCCGACGGTCTCGTCGGTACCCACGACCGCGCCCGCGGTGTCCGGGACCGTGCCGGACGACGCCGACTACGGCGCCCAGGTCGGGGGCGGCGAAGGTGCGGCCGTGGCGGTCTCGGTGCACAAGAAGAAGGCCGTCGCCTACATCTGCGACGGGCATAAGGTCGGGCACTGGTTCAGCGGCACCGTGAAGGCCGGAAAGCTGGACCTGGCCGGCCAGAACGGCGCGCACATCACGCTCAACTACCGCAACTCGAAGGCGGCGGGCTACGTCAAGGCCGAAGGCCATCAGTACGCGTTCTCGCTGCCCACGCTGCACGGGCACGCCGGCTTGTACGAGTCGATCGCGATGGTGCACGGCGTCAAGATGAAGTTCGGCTGGATCGTCCTGGCGGACGGCTACCAGGTGGGCTCGGTGATCGCCAACCCCGACTCCGCGGATCCCCAGGTGAGCGCGGCGCCGCCGCTTGACCCGGCGACCGGCACCGCCGAGGACAACGGCGTCGTCCTCGTCGCCACCTTGATCAGCGGCGTGACCGGCAGCGGATTCTGAGCCCGGCAAGCCTGCGACACGACTGGGAGACCGATATGACCGCACAATCTGACGTATCGCCCGCACCGGAGGACGCGTCCCTGGGCATCGCCAAGCTGATCGTGCCCAGCCTGATCGGCGGGCTGGTCGCGCTCACCCTCGGCATCTACGGGCGACTGCACCACCCGACCGGCATCGCGGTCAGCATCTCCGGGTTCACCAGCGCGGGCTACGCAAAATCGTGGCTGGCCACCGGCGCCACCATCTTCGCGATCATCCAGGTGGTCTCGGCCCTGGTCATGTACGGCAAGATCCCGCGCGTTACCGCGCCATCGTGGATCGGCCGGGCCCACCGGTGGTCGGGCCGGATCGCGTTCCTGCTGGCCGTGCCGGTCGCGATCAACTGCCTGTACGGGCTTGGCTTCCAGACCTACAGCACCCGGGTCCTGATCCACTCGATACTGGGCTGCGCGTTCTTCGGTGCGTTCTCGGTCAAGATGCTGATTTTGCCCAAACGCGGGGTGCCCGGCTGGGTGCTTCCGGTGGTCGGCGCCGTCGTGTTCCTCGCGCTGATCGGGATCTGGTTCACCTCGGCTTACTGGTTCTTCTCGACCTTCGGCATCCACCGCTAAATCGACCTTCGGCGTCACCGCCGATGAGCTGAGGAGACACGTCATGACCAGGCCCGACGCCCCCACGTCAAGCCGCCGAGCCGTGCTGGCCGGCGCCGGAGCCGCGTGCGTCGCCGCGCTGTCCGGGTGCACCGCCTACAACGCCAACAACGGAGGACTCGCGGGTGCCCCGCCCGCCCAGAACAGCCCGGCCGCCAGCGGCGGATCCTCAGGAACCGGCGCCGGGAACGGGAACGCGCCCGACATCCTGGCCAGCACCTCCGACGTCCCCGTCGGCGGCGGCAAGATCCTGACCGACAAGAGGATCGTGATCACCCAGCCGCACGCCGGCACCTTCGACGCCTTCACCGCCGTGTGCACCCATCAGGGATGCATCGTCACTACCGTGTCCGGCGGCACGATCAACTGCCCGTGCCACGGCAGCAAGTACAGCATCGTCAACGGCTCGGTGGTGAACGGCCCGGCCACCGCGCCGCTCGCCCCGGTGAGCATCAAGGTCCAGGGCACCTCGATCATCCAGGCCTGAACCGCCCCAGCCCAGCAACACCAGCACCACCAGCAACACCACGGGCACCGGCGGCTACGGCTACTGACCCTGACTCGCAAACGCGCGAACCGATCGGGCCGCCCCCCCGGGCGCGAGGGGCGGCCCGATCCGTCGTCTCAGACCGGGATGCTCAGCAGCGTCTTGCCGTTCACCACGACGACGTCGAGGCTGGCCAGGTTCGCCGCCGGGATCGAGGTACCGCCCTGGACCAGCAGGTGTGCGGGATGGCCGGGCACCCCGTCGCCGGGTACGCCGACTATCCATCCGGTGACCACCCGGCGTTCGCCGGTCTTCGACACCGCGATGAGCTCGCACTCCAGCGGCCCGTGCACGTTGGCCAGATCCAGCGAGACGTACGTGCCCCAGGTCTTGGTGACTAGGCCGACAGTGCCGGTGACGCCGGTCTGCGGGTTGGTGGCCGAATGCAGCTGCCCGGCCAGGACCGCCGTCCCCGGCGGCGGGTTGTGCGGCGCGACCGCCAGGCCCGCCGCGAGCCCTCCGCCGAGCGCCGCCACGCACGCGGCCGCGCCCACCGCAACGGTCCACCGGACCCGGCGCTTGCTGGCCGCGGCCCGCCTGCTCAGCAGGTCGACCACACCCCGCTCCGCGGTGTGGTCGAGGTCCTCGACCGGTCCCACGCCCGTCAGCAGCGCCTTCATGGGCGAAAACTCGGCTAGCTCCGCGTGGCACGAGGGGCAGGTGGCCAGGTGGGCTTCGAAGGCCGTGCTGTCCTCGTCCTCGAGCAGGCCGAGCGCGTAGGCGCCTACGTCGATGTGCTCGGGGCTCATGGCGGCACCCCGCGTTCGGCCAGGACCACCTGCAGCGCGCGAAGCGCGTAGTACACCCGGGACTTGACCGTGCCGACCGGGACGCCCAGAACCTCGGCGGCCTGGTTCACCGTGCGGTCGCGCAAGATCGTCTCATTGAGCACCTGGCGGTGCAGCGGCGACAGCGCCCGTAGCGCGTCGGCCACGACCAGGCGGCGGTCGGTGGCCGCGGTGTCGTCCTCGGCAGGCAGGTTGGCCAGCTCGGCGTCGGCCATCTCGATCGGCCGGGCCTGCCGCCGCCGGTGATCGTCGATCACGATCCGGCGTGCCACCGTGGTCAGCCACGGCATCAAGGAGGGCTCGCTCAAGTCAAGCTTCCCGGCCTCGCGCCAGGCCCGAAGCATCGTCTCCTGGACGACATCCTCGGCCTGGGCCCGGTTTCCCGCGGTCAGTCGCATCACGAACGTCATCAATGGTTCACGATACTGCTGATACAGCGCCGTGACGATCGCGTCGTCTTCGGCCGGACGGCCGGCGCCCGAGCGCTGCGCTCTGCCGGGCCGCAGTCGCCCTCCGAAGAGGCTCACACAGGCTATTGAATCATTGGGAACCCTCGATACCTACCTGATCGCGGCGGCGATCCCGGCCTCGGTAAGCCGCAAGTAAGCCGCCCGGAACCTCGTAAGCCCACGGTAAGCGGTAAACCCCGCGCCGCGACGACACGTCTCCTTAAGCGGGGCAGATTCCGCCAGAATCCAACAGAAAGGAACGTGCGTCGTGAGAAGCTTCCGCCGCCTGGGGGTCGGCGTGGCCGTGACCTGCATGCTTGCGTTCGGGGGAGTGGCCGCCGCGGGCACCGCGGCCAGCGCGGGCACGATCGGCTCGTGCAGCAAGTCGGGAGTCCTCGCCACCTGCGGGATCAGCGGGGCCCCGGACAACCCGGTCACGATCACGGCCGCGGTCACGTCCAGCCCCGGCAAGGCGGACATCAGCTGGACCGTCAGCTGCACCCAGGGCACCAGCCAGGCCAGTTCGTCAGGCAGCTTCACCGGCAAGACGCCGTTCACCCATACCATTCCGCACCCGTTCAGCCGGCCCGATGAGTGCAGCGTGGTCGTGACCGCCGGGCTGTCCAGCGGCGAGGGCAGCATCCACATGACGCTGTCGTCGTCCACCCCGCCGCCCACGGCGATCAGGGGCTACCGCGGTAAGTGCGCCGACGACACGGGCAACAGCTCCGCCGGCCGGAACAAGATCCAGATCTGGTCCTGCACCGGCGGCGCCGCCCAGAACTGGGCGTTCAGCAACGGCCAACTCGTGCACAACGGCAAGTGCATGAACGACCAGGCCTCCGGCGGGAGCGGCAGCAAGGTCATCCTGTGGTCCTGCGCCCGGGTTTCCAACGAGCTGTGGACCCACAACTCCCGCGGTGAGTACGTGCTCCAGGCCCACGGCGGCACCCTCTGCCTGGACGACCCGGGTTACTCGACCAAGAACGGCACCCAGCTCACGGTCCACACCTGCAACAACGGCGCCAACCAGCACTGGACCCTGCCGTAAGGCCGTAGGGCCGCAACTCCGTAAGGCCGTAAGGCCGTAAGGCCGTGACGCCATAACGGCAAGGAGCGCCGCAGCCCGCCGAACGCCACGGCGACGATGCTGTCCGCCAGCTCACCCGGCCGTCCGCCCGGTTGCCGGTACCACTCGACCACTGAGTTGATCATGCCGTACAGCAGCCGGGCGGCCAGCGCCGGGTCGAGGTCGGGCCGCAGGTCGCCCTCGTCCCGGGCCTGCGAGACCAGGTCCGCGACGGCCGCGTCGAACGAACGCCGCCGCGCCAGCGCCCGCCGCTCCGCCGCCGTGTTCCCCCGGACGCGCAGCAGCAGCGTCACGAAGGGCAGCTCAGCCACCAGCAGCAGCACGCTGCGCCGGGCCAGTTCCTCCAGCCGCGCGATGGCCGGCGCCTCCATGGCCGAGATCTCGTCCAGCACCGCGAACAGCCCGTCCAGCGCCCGGTCCACGGCCAGCCGGAGCAACTCCTCCTTGCCCGGCACGTGGTGGTAGATCGCGGACTTGGTGATACCCAGCTCGCGGGACAGGTCCTCCATGCTAGTCCCGTCGTAGCCGCGCTCGTTGAACACCTTGACCGCGCCGCGCAGCACCGACTCCAGGTCATGACCTGGCCGGCCGCGCCGCACGCCCGCCTGCATCCCGCAAACACCGCCCAGAAACCGACCGAATGTTCAGTCGAGAACTCTAGCATTACGCGGGGAGCAGCCGTGTCTCGGCGCCGGGGAGCCCGGCGCCGAGCGACTTGTCCCACCAGTGGTGGTAGCGGCGGTACACCTCGGGCTCGCGATCGGCCAGGAACGGCACCAGCGCCCCGGCTTCCGCGGCGAGCTCTTCCCACACCAGCCTGGGCAGCGCGTGGAACGCGGTCGCCTCGATCCCGCCCGGCACCGCTCGCCACACGCCCGCCACGTACCCGTCGACCAGCAAGGTGGGCAGGAAGTCGCCGTTCGTCCTGGTCACGATCTTGCGATAGCCGGGCGGCATCAGCCGGGTCCGGTCCGCGTAAGCCAGCAGGGTGCTGTCCCACATGCCCAGCAGGCGCGCCGGGGCCGTGACCGACCCATCCGGGAGCGGCCCACCGGGCACGTCGTACAGCGCAACACCACCGGGTCCCGTCAACTGCACGAGCGAGCCGCTGAGCGCCTGCACCGCAGCCTTAGCCCAGGTTCGCTGGACCGTCGCGAACTGGGCCATGTCGGCGATCGACGCCGGCCCGAAGCCCTCCAGGTAACGCCGGATCAAGGTCTGCAACGCCGCACCGGAAACGGAAGGATCGCCCAGCACCGGCCGCGGCCGGGCCGCCACGTAGGCCCGGGAACCGAACAACCACGGTCCGTCGGTCGGCATGTGCCACAGCGGCGCGTACTGCCGCAGCATCCGCCACGCCAGCGGCGGCATGGGCGCGCCCAGCCGGCCGGCCAGCCAGGCCTCGCATTCCGGGCCCGTCCGCGGCTGGCCGGCGAAGTCCAGCAGGCCGCCGGTCAAGTCCACGGCCTCCTCCATGGTCAGCCCGGACGCCCTGAACCGCGGGTCGCCCAGCCGGGACGCCCGCAGCGTCGGATCCATCGCCTCGCGGAAGGCCTGGTGGTCCCCGGCGTGCACCGCGTGCATCGTGACCCGCATGAGCTGCGCCCGCACCACCTGGCGGTCCGTGAAGGCCGCGTCGAGCTCGGCCGGGTCGAAGCCGGCCAGCCGGTTCCACAGCGCGACGTAGGCGGAGGCCGGCTGCTGGGCCTGCAGCGCCACCACGCGCCGCACGGCGTCGCTGACACCGATCGGCGCACGCTCCAGCAGGAACTGACGGGCCAGCGTGGCCCGGTTGAGCTCCCGCGCCGTGATCACCTCGGCCATCAGGCTAGCCCTAAAGACCCGGCCGGAACCGCCGGAAGAACTCCCGCACGTCCTCGATCAGCACACCGGGCTCCTCCATGGCCGCGAAGTGCCCGCCGCGATCGAACTCCGACCAGTGCACGATGTGGTTGGACTGCTCGGCGAGCCGCCGGACCGGCGGCGCGATCTCCGCCGGGAACACCGCCACGCCGGTCGGCACGGTCGACGGAACCGGCGGGCCCCCCGATCGCGACCGGGCCGCCTCGTAGTACAGCCGTGCCGACGATCCCGCCGTCCCGGTCAGCCGGTACACGCTGATGTTGGTCAGCATCTGGTCCCGGTCGACCGCGCCGAGGCCCCCGTCGGTCCACTCGCCGAACTTCTCCGCGATCCAGGCCAGCTGCCCGGCCGGCGAGTCGGTCAGCCCGTAGCCCACGGTCTGCGGCCGGGTCGCCTGGATCGCGCCGTAGCCGCTCGCGGTCTGGCGGAACCGCCGCAGCCGCTCCACCCGCTCCCGGTCCTGCGGGTCCAGCTCGTCGAGGTTCCCGGCAAAGTACGGCGAGAGCGTGTTCAGGTGCACTCCGATCAGCCGTTCCGGGAACAGGACCCCGAGCTCCCGGGAGATCGCGGACCCCCAGTCCCCGCCCTGCGCCCCGTACCGCTGGTACCCCAGCCGCCGCATCAGCTCATCCCAGGCCCGCGCCACCCGCGACACGTTCCACCCGCCTGACCGCGTCGGCCCGGAGAACCCGTATCCCGGAATCGACGGAACAACCAGGTCAAACGCGTCACCCGGATCCCCCTCGTGCGACCCGGGGTCCGTCAGCGGCCCGATGATCTCCATGAACTCCGCCACCGAGCCCGGCCAGCCATGCGTCATGATCAGCGGCAGCGCCCCCGGCAATCCCGAACGCACGTGCAGGAAGTGCACGGTCTGCCCGTCGATCTGCGTGGTGAACTGGTCAAAGCCGTTCAGCCGCGATTCATGGACCCGCCAGTCGTACCCGGTGCGCCAGTACGACGCCAGCTCCCGCACGTCGTCCAGCGCGATGCCGTAGTCCCAGCCGACCCCGGGCAGCTGGTCCGGCCACCGGGTCCGGGCTAGCCGGTCCCGCAGGTCATCCAGGTCCGCGGCGGGGATCTCGATCCGGAACGGCCGGATAGCGTCGTCATCCACGTCAGCCTCCCGTCACCCGGTGCGCCAGGGCAGCGTTCATCCTCCCGAACATCGGCAGCGTATCGGTGTGCAGCCAGTGCTCGTAGAACGGGACCGCATGGTCTTACTCCTCCGTAATGAACGCGCCGTCGAGCAGGGCCTCGACCAGGCGCTCGGCGTACCCGCGGTCGGCGGGCGCGCCGGAGATCAGGATCCGGTAGTAGATCGGCCCCACCAGCTGCTCGATCAGCAGGCCCGGGTCGAGGTCGGCGCGGAGCCCCTCACCGGCAGCGGCACGCTCCAGCCGGGCCCGGGCCAGGGCGTGCCGCTGCGCGTACTGGGCCCGCACCGCCTCGCCGAGGTCGGGATGGCGGGCGGTCGCGGCGACCAGCTCGGCGGCCAGGCCCGGCGACGCTCCGCCGCCGTGGTGACCGGCCAGGCGCAGCCGGTTGAGGCTCTCGGCCAGGGCCCCGGCGAACTCGGCCAGATCCCGCCGCAGGTCGCCGGAGTCGGGGATCGGGACCTCGCCGAGGAGCTGCGCCCCGGCCGCGATGGCCAGGTGATCCTTGGTCGGCCACCGCCGGTACACGGTGGTCTTGGCCACTCCGGCGCGCTCGGCCACCTCGTCGATGTTCAGCGCCACGTACCCGCCGGCGTCCAGCAGCCCCCAGGCGGCCCTCAGCACCCGCCGGTCCACCGCCCCGTCCCGCGGCCGCCCGCGTCCGGTCATCCCCGTTGTCCCTCCGCCCGAATTTCGCTATCTCGGTAGCGTAATTGAGCGTCACGGATTACGCAACTCAAGTTTCGTATTAAACCCTTTATCCGGAACGGGCCGTGGTTCCCGGCAGCCCGAACATCGCGAACAGCCCCGGGTCGTTGAACGAGACGATCCGGGCCAGCCCCTGCCGGGTGGGGGTGAGCACCTGGATGGCGTGCGCCCGGTGCACGCCGGTCGGGTCGCGCAGGTAGGCCGCGAACGCGGGCTGCCCGTTGGCGGCCGTCGGCACCATCCGCAGGTCCCCTGGCCGGTCCAGGACATAGGTGCCGAAGAAGCGCCCGACCGCCTCGCGGCCGCGGAACCAGCCCGGCTGCGGCGGCATCTCGGCCACCACGTCCGCGCGCAGCAGTGCGACCAGCCCCGCCATGTCGGCGTTCTCGAACGCGGCGGCGTACCGGCCGACCAGGTCCCGCTCGGTGGCGGTGTCCGGCTCGCCGATCTCATCCTCGGCCGGGCGGTCCGCGGCCAGGTGCTCGCGGGCGCGCTGCAGGGCGCTGTTCACCGCCGGGACCGAGGTGCCGAGCAGCCCGGCGACCTCGGCGGCCCGCCAGCCCAGCACGTCGCGCAGGATCAGCACCGCGCGCTGGCGCGGCGGCAGGTACTGCAGGGCCGCGATCAGCGCCAGCCGCATGCTGGACCGCGAGACCACCACCGCCGCGGGGTCGGCCGGGACCGGCCAGAACCGTTCGTCCGGGATGGGCTGCAGCCAGGGCACCTCGGGCCGGGCCGGGGCCAGCGGTACGTCCGGATCCACGGCCGGAGCGCCAAGTCCGGACGGCAGCGGCCGCCGGGCGCGGGTCTCCAGCGCCCGCAGGCACGCGTTGGTGGCGATCCGGTACAACCAGGTCCGCACGGACGAACGCCCCTCGAATCCGCCGTACCCGCGCCAGGCGCGCAGCAGCGTCTCCTGCACCTGGTCCTCGGCGTCCTGGACCGAGCCGAGCATCCGGTAGCAGTACGCCAGCAACTCCGCCCGGAACGGCCCGGTCAGTCGCTCGAACTCCTCGTTCTCCGGCACACACATACAGATCCGGCAGGCGGCCCGAACTCATCGGTCCGGTCCGCGGTGAGTTTGCCGCGCCGCCCGGATCAGCAGCGGGTGACGGACAACACCCACACCAAGGGGAACTGAACATGCTGGATCCGGAAGACCCGCCGGCGCGGGCCAAGCCGCGCACCGCCGCCACACTGATCCTGGCGTCGGTCGGCGCCTTCGTCACCTCGCTCGACGTGGTGGTCGTCTCGACCGCCCTGCCCTCACTGCGCACCCACCTGGGCGCGAGCCTGTCCGACCTGGAGTGGACGATCAATGCCTACAACCTCGCGTTCGCCTCGCTGATGCTCACCGCCGCCGCGCTCGGCGACCGGTTCGGGCGCAAGCGGGTCTACGTCATCGGGCTGGCGCTGTTCACCGTGGCGTCCATCGCCTGCGCCACCGCGGGCAGCGCGGCCGCCCTCATCGCCGCGCGGGCGGTGCAGGGCGCCGGCGCCGCCGTCGTGCTGCCGCTCTCGCTCACCCTGATCAG
>Ga0209168_10000984_pt1 | contig 24306 bp, 16 predicted proteins | sample Coa_R1_FD_187156 | JGI IMG/M metagenome (GOLD analysis project Ga0209168, IMG submission 187156) | Surface soil microbial communities from Centralia Pennsylvania, which are recovering from an underground coalmine fire - Coalmine... | ecosystem: Environmental > Terrestrial > Soil > Unclassified ...
GACGGTCGATTGCGATGGCCAACTTCACCTGGTCAGAATGCAGGCGCGGCTTCTCAATTTAATTTCAGCGGCAAGCATGAATGTGTCACAATCACGCGACAGGGGAGCGCCGAAAATGCCAAATCATTCAGCGAACGCAAGGCGATTGCCGGCCTCTCGCATGAAGCACGGATTCGGCCTGGCAGCCCTTGCCGCACTTTTACTCGCGGCACCCGCCTCCCGCGCGCAAAACGCCGCCCAGCCGCCGAGCGAAAAAAGTGAGGCCGCGCCTTCGGGCAACGCCGAATCCGGCAAGAAAATTTTCACCAAGGACGGCTGCTACGAATGCCACGGCCGCGAAGGCCAGGGCGCCGCGCAAGGCGCCGGCCCGCGCATCGGCCCCTTGCAACTTTCATTCGAAGCCTTCACCAAATACGTTCACCAGCCGACCGGCCAGATGCCGCCCTACACCAGCAAAGTAATCTCCGACCAGGAACTCGCCGACATTTACGCGTACCTGCAATCGCGGCCCAAAGCCGCTCCGTCGAAGGATATTCCGCTCTTGAATCAGTAATTGCGTGCTGTCGCTTCAATCGAAGAGAGATTCTTCGCTTCGCCTCGGCGCGAGTCCTCGGTGCGAGCGCTCAGAATGACAACGTTTTGGGTTTATTCGCGGACGGCTCAGCCAGTTCAGATTGTAGGGATTGATTTTTGGGATCGATTATACCTTGCGGTATTCGCGAGTACGTACAACTCGCAGTTTGAACCAACGCCGGAAGCGCCCAGAACTGTCATCCCGAAGGGCGGGGTTTGCCCGAGGGATCTGCTTTGCCTCAGTGCGCGGAAAAACGGATGCCTTGAGGCTGTACTAGAACAAGCTCCCTAGCGCGGTTGCGTCACCGCTTCCACCAGCGCCGGCTCTCCGCGTTTCACCACTTCCTTCGCGCGCAAAATGGCCGGACCCAAATCCTTGGGGTCAGTGATCGGCCCCTCGGAGTAGACGCCCATGCCCTTGGCAACCATGGCGAAATTGATATTCGGATCGGTAATCGTGGTGCCGATCGACGCGCGATCGACTCCCCGGCTGTGCCGGTCGGCCATGCGCTGCACGTGCATTACTTCCTGGTGATAGGCACGATTGTTGTGCATCACGCTGAGCAGCGGAATGCGGTGGTGCGCGGAGGTCCACAACACGCCCGGCGCATACATCAGGTCGCCATCGTTTTGAATGGTCACCGTGAGACGCCCGTGTTTTTTGTTGGCCAGCGCAGCGCCCAGCGCCGCCGGCGCGCCGTAGCCCACTCCAAACCCGCCGGAGTTGCCGATGTACTGGTGATACTTGTCAAAATTCCACAGGCGCGGCGGCCAGCGGTTCACCCAGGGGTTTACTTCGCAGGCCAGGGTCCAGTCTTCCATGCGAATCGCGTTCCAGATTTCCGCGCACAGCCGCGCCGTCGTGATCGGGCTCGCGTCCCAGCCGTAGGCCGCTTCGTCGCGCGCGCGCCGCAATGCGTCGTCATGCTGCGCGGCCAGTTTCTTGCCGCGATCCGCGTATAGCCGCTTGCGGTCGTCGGTCAAGAGACGCTTAACGGCTTCGATCAGCGCAGGCAGTGTGGCCTCTGCGTCCGCGGCCATGGCCAGGTCCACTTCCGTGTAGCGCTGGAAATCCTGGTAGTTGCTCTTGGTGTAAAGATCGCTGGCGGTAATGCTGATCAGCTTCACGCCTTTCCGGGTGATGGGTTCGGAAGATCGGTGCAGTTGATCGCGGTAGGAGTTGATCGTGCCCCAGAAATTCAGCGCTTCGAGCCCGAGAATCACATCCGCGCCGCCAATCACCGCGCGCGTGCGCTCGGTCTGATTCAAGGGATGCTGCGAAGGGAAATTCATGCGCGCCGCGAGATCAATGACCGGCGCCTGCAGCAACTCGGCAAGTTCTATTGTGTATTTCAGTCCATCCGCGGTGCGCGCAGTGCGCTCTAGCAGGATCACCGGATTTTCCGCCGCCGCCAGCATGCGCGCCGCTTCCGCGACGGAGCCAGAGTCTCCCTGCGGCGGCATCGCCCGCGTCAACTTCGGAATATGAAACTTGGCGTCGTCGGGAATCGCGCCTTCCTGCAGTTCGCCGTCCGCCACCAGCAGCACCGGCGCCATGGGCGGAGTCATCGCGATCTTGTAGGCGCGTACTCCTGACTCCGCGAAGTGATCGAGCGAAACCGGCGTGTCGTCCCACTTCAGGCAATCGCGCACGATGGCCGCCGCATCCTGCACGCTGTGGTCCCACTCGACTCCCGGCCGGCGAGAACCGATTTCCAGCGCATTTCCAGCGATCAGGTAAACCGGCACGCGATCGCAAAACGCGTTGTAGATGGCCATCGATCCGTGCTGCAGGCCCACATCGCTGTGCAGAAAAACCGCCATGGGCTTGCCTTCGATCTTGGCGTAGCCGTGGGACATGGCCACCGCCGATTCTTCATGGCAGCAAGTAATGAATTCCGGATTTTCGTTTCCGCCATAATTAATCACCGATTCGTGCAGGCCGCGGAAACTCGAACCGGGATTGGAAGCCACGTACTCGATGCCCAGCGACTTGATAACATCCACCATAAAATCGGACCCGGAGCGATTCTCGGTAAGCACGTCGAGAACGGGCGGCGTCCCGGCTTCCAGTTCCTTGGGCATGGGCTGCGCAGTGCCGGCGCGGGAAACCTCAGCCTGCTGAGCCTGCGCGACCGCCGGCAGCGCGGCAATCGCGGCAGCGCCGGCCGCAGCGCCCTTCAGAAAATTGCGGCGATTGAGGGTTTCTCTTTTCGATTTTCGCATGGTGATTTCCGCTGAACTCGCAAGGGAATTTTATTCATTTCATGGAATTTGCGTATGAAAAGCCACCTTATGCCAGTGACAGAGGAGAGTCAAGCAATCCCAATCGCCCCGGACCCATCGAGGAGCGTGAAGGATCCGCCACTCGGAAAAATATGCCTATTCCTCCGATTAAAATAATCGGGTGGTATCATCCAGCGGTGCGCAACCGTCCAGAGAAGAAAACGACCATGAATCCGAAATTTATCGCGAATTGCCAAGACTAGGGCGGTTAGCATGACTCGATCTTATGACGTTATTAGAAGCTTTGAGGCAGAGGAAGCAATAAATGGAAAGAAGCGTCGGTTTCTGCCAGGAGAAGTAGTTTTATGTGGCACGAGTCAAGGTCCCGATGTTGTTGTAGTTGAGGTGGAGCACACTTTTTTTCTCACACCGCGGTCAGTTTTCGAAACATGCTGTAAGTTTAAAGACCCGGGCGGGGGCATCGGAGTCTAAAGACAGTGGGCCGGGTGGCCGCTGCTTCGCGGTTCTCGAAGGGGCGGCGGTTTTGACTTTTCCCTTTTGAGTCGATTCAGCGGACGGGGATCGACTCGGATCGTCTGTGACAGATCGGATTTGGAATGAAACGCTGGCAGAAGGCATTTGTCATGAACGTAGCGATCCTGTTCGGAATTGTTTCATCGTTGTTCGTTCTTCCAGCTAAGACACCGTTTTTCCTTTGGTTAGCGATCGCAGCTCTTGTGCTGGTAGCTCTCAATATCGCGATGGTGGTTCAAGATCGGAAAAACACATCTGAAAGCAGGCCGATAGGTACCAAGGCTGCGACAATAGCGATCATGGTGGGGGCCGCGCTTTGGATCTTAGATATCCTAGTGCACGTCTTGGGTCGCTAGTGCGATTGGCGGTTGATTCAGACGTTGAGACGGTTTTTGTTCTTCCGGGCGGCCGTTTCCTCGCGGCTTTCGAAGGGACGGTGGTTTTGACTTCTCCCATATTCCCCAGATGCCCCCAACTCTTACGGTGAAAGCCGCCCTACATCAAACTTGATCAGACTTGTATCAACATTCCGAGGGTTGCCAGCGGTTCCTAGAGTTCGGTTCTTGTACCTTCGTGCCTGGCAAATATGGTGACAAATCTCGTCTCTCAACTCGGCAGTCTCCGAACTCAACCTCAAAATTCACGTCAAATTCCGCTCCCGCGCCGGTCACAAAATCGCCTTTCCTTCGGCCACCCGAATCACCCGCAAGGTCAATTTTTTGTTAGACATTCGTGTGTCCGATCGCTCACGTGCCTTGTTCCTGTCTGGTACCCCCGTACCCTTGACCCGCTGGAAAGGCGTCGCTTACAGTACCAAAAGCTGGAAAAATTCGCGGGAGAGGTGTGTATTCTCTGTCGTCGGCGAAAATATCCGTGTCGGAAGAATTGCGGTGTGGATTCCCTGATCCTGATATTGAGTCGCGCCCGGTATTCGGTCCGAGCGGTGTGTGCCCGCTCATTCCAACTCGGCGGAAAATCCGAATTCCACTACCGGCGCGTTTGGCGTGTTTGATTTGACGAGTTTGATTTGAATTGATGACTTCGGAAAGCATCATCGCGATCACTCTGCTGGCTGCGTCGGCATTGACGTCCGGCTTCTTCGCCTACATGCACAGCCTGCGGCGTCAGGCCTACCTGATGCTTTGGAGCGCGGGCTGGTGCCTGCTCGCTCTGCACTATCTCAGCCCGGCGCTCGCCCCTTGGGCGTCGCTGGCCCCGTGGCAGGCGGCGGTCAATGAGTGGCTCCTGGCTGCGGCCGCGTTGCTCTTCTTTGCTACCGCGCAGGTGTACACGAATACCAAGGCCTGGGTGCGCCCGCTGATCGCCGCCGGCGCTGCGTTCGTCGTTTGGTCCGCGGCATCGTACTTGAATGTGGTGAAGGTCTCGCCGGAAGTCGGCGTCGCTGTGGTGCTCGCGGCGATTTCCTGGATTTTTTATCAGGAGAGCCAGCGCCACGAAACGTTCGCGGACTTGCTGCTGGCCGCTTCGTTTCTCAGCTGGAGCGCCATCCTCGCCGGAGAAGTTCTGCTCAGTCCCCGCGTCGCCAGTTCCTTGCGCGTGGTCGAACTGCTTCCGCAGCTCTTCGCCGCAGCGTTGATGGTCATGGGCCTGTACGAAGAGGAAAAGCGCCGCGTCGAGCAGAACATGCTGGCGCTGTCAAATGTAAACCTGGCGACTTCCAGTTTCGTGGGTCCGGAAATTCAGCAGATGCTCTCGCACGCGCTGGAGCGGGTGCTGAGCGTGGTGCGCATGCCTTCCGGCGCGCTGTTCCTGCATCACGGGCACGCCCAGGGACCGACATCCGTGGTCGCGGTGGGCCTGACCGATAACTTCTGCGCTATCGCGCAGGAGGAAGGCCTGGACGATCACCTTGTGGAAATGGTTTCGCGGCTCGGCGGGCTGGTTGTTTTTCGCGATCTCGGGCGCAACGCTTCGTGGGCGGCGCTGGAGGGCGAGGAAGCCTTCCGCCGTTTCCGCCAGCTGGCGGTGAGCCAGAAATTGCGGACCGTCGTCGGAATCAGCCTGCAGGCCAAGGAACAGGCCTTCGGAGTGCTCTTCCTCGGAACCGCGGACTCGCGGCGATTCACGGCGGCGGAGCTCCGCCTGCTGCTGGCGCTGGGCCATCAGATCGGGATGGCCGTGGAGAACAGCTACCTCGTCCAGCAATCGGCGCGGCGCACGCAAGAACTGCACATGCTCAACGAAATCGGGCGCGCGCTCAGCTCCACGCTCGACCCTGACACGCTTTTCGAAACCATTCTCACCGAAATCAAACGACTGTTCGACGTGAATCATTTCTGCGTGGCGCTGCACAATTCGCAGCAGAACGAAATCAAGTTCGAAGTCGAAGTGCGCGACGGCGAAGTGCAGCCCAAGCGCTCCCGGCCCTTCGGCAGCAACAAGGTAATCGAGTACCTGATGCGCACCCGCCAGCCCATCCTGATCCGCGAAAATTACGCCGAGGAAATGCGCAAGCTGGGTGTGGAGACGAAGAATTCGAGCGGCGGAAGTTTTTGCGGTGTGCCGCTGCTGCTGCGCGAGCGGCCCATCGGCGCCATGATCCTGCAAAGCCCCCTGGAGCGCGCTCTCGACTTCGGCCACCTGGAAATGATGCGGGTGCTGGCCAGCGGCGCGGTGATTTCGCTGGAAAACGCCCGCTTATTCCGCGAAGAGCGCGTCAAGTCGCGCCGCCTCACGCTGTTCAATAACATTTCGCGCAACATCATCACCACGCTCAATCCCGATGAAATGCTCGCGAAAATCGCGGAAGAGCTGGAGTCGGGATTGGAATATCCGCACGTCGGAATCGGGCTGCTGGAGTATTCATCGAAAGAGATTGTGATTCAGGCCGAAGCGGGGCGCCGCAAGGGCGCGCTGGGGCGGCGGCTGAATCTGGACGGCAACCTGGTGGGGCGCGTCGCGCGCACCGGACAAATGGCGACGGTCACCTACGATGCGCATCACACCACCGGCGAGCCGGTGCTCGAGGGTTCGGAGTCCGCCATTGCCCTGCCCATTGTCTATGCCGACCAGTTGTACGGCGTGCTATACGTCGAAACGGACAAAGCAGTGGAGTTCCCACACGAAGAAATTGTGTTCCTCGGAACCTTGGCCGACGTGATTTCGGGCGCGCTGCACAACGCCTTGGCGTTCCAAAAAGCACAGGAACAGGCCATCACCGACGGGATGACCGGCCTGAAAACTCACCGCTTTTTCATGGAAGCTCTTTCCGGCGAATGGAAACGCTCGACGCGCGCGGGCCGGTCCTTCTCGCTGGTGCTGATGGATCTGGACCGCTTCAAATTCGTCAACGATTTCTACGGGCATCTCGACGGCGATCTTTTGCTGCAGCGCGTGGCGCACATTCTAGAGTTGAATTGCCGGCGATCGGACGTGGTCGCCCGCTACGGCGGCGACGAGTTCGTCATCCTCATGCCCGAAACCGACGCCGAGCAAAGCCAGCAACTGGCCGCCAAACTCCGCGCCTGGATTTGCTCCGATCCGGTCCTGCGCGATAAGAACGTGACTTCCAGTTTCGGCGTCGCCACTTTTCCGCTGAACGGTTCTTCTCCCCAGGAACTGATTCAGGCCGCCGACGCGTCGATGTACCTTTCCAAGCATCAGGGCGGCAACGCCGTTTCGTCTGCGGAGCAGTTCAATTCCAATGACTCGAGGAAATGGAAGCGCGATGTTCTGGACGCTTATCTTGGCGTCACGCTGAAGCGATTATTTTCCACCGGTCCCGACGCGTTCGTGGAAATCTATAGCCGCATCGAACAGTTCGCCAGGTCGTTCGCCGAAACGCAAGGCGGCGCGAAGCCGCCGGCATCCGGCGAGCCGTCGCAGGCCTCGGCGGAACCGGGTTTCGAGCCGCTGCCACCGATCGTCATGGATACGCTGACGTCGCTCGCGCATGCGGTGGACGCCAAGGACCAGTTCACCACCGGCCATTCTCACAAGGTTTCCAGCTATGCTGTCTTGATTGCGGAAGCGCTGGGACTCGACAGCGCGGAAATCGAAGCCGTGCGGCTCGGCGGCATGCTGCACGATGTCGGAAAAGTCGGAATCGCCGAATCGATCCTCAACAAAAATGGCCCCCTGAATCCCGAGGAATGGGAAGCCATGAAGCGTCATGTCGAGTACGGCGCAAAGCTCCTTGAGCCGCTGCGCGGTACCGAGAGCGTGCGCGCCATGGTCGGCCACCATCACGAGTTCTATGACGGTTCGGGCTACCCGGAGGGCCTGTCCGGCTCCCAGATTCCCCTGGGCGCGCGCATCATCGCCATCGCTGACGCGTATGACACCATCACCTCCGAGCGAACCTACAAAAAAGCGCGCACACCGGAAGAAGCGTTTCAGGAACTCGACCGATGTGGAAACGCGCAGTTCGATCCCGAATTGGTGCGCCTGTTCATCTCCCGCTTGCGGGAATTGCCGAAACCCCTCGTTCTGAGTCCCGCCCTCGCCCAGGAGCCGGAAGTTTTCCACTAGGCCCGATTACCGCCAAACCTTCCGCCATCAGCAGGATTCCAGCCGATCCACTCGCGCCGTAAGCCTCACACGTTCCGCAACGCCCAGTGTCCAGACGAAGCTTGTGTCCCCGCCGTCGATTGCGTAGAATCGCGGTTCTTCTGACGGGGACACACAAGCCTCACGGAGAATGCATGTCCAGACGTATTGCGGCAAAGATCACCGGTGTGAGCGGGTATGTGCCGCCGCGGGTGATGTCCAACGCTGACTTGGAAAAACTGGTGGACACCGACGACGCGTGGATCCAGCAGCGCGTGGGCGTTCGGGAACGCCACGTTGCGGACAAGGGCGTGGGCGCGTCCAACCTGGCTACGGCCGCCGCTCAACAGCTCCTGGCCGCCAGGAATATTCCCGCGTCGGAGATTGATTTGATCGTGGTCGCCAGCGTCACGCCGGACATGATGTTTCCCGCGACCGCCTGCCTGGTGCAGAACAATCTGGGGGCAACGCACGCCTGGGGTTTCGATCTTTCCGCAGCCTGTTCCGGATTCCTCTACGCCCTCACCGTCGGCGCGCAATTTGTGGGAGCAGGAACACAAAAAAAAGTTCTGGTCATCGGCAGCGATGTCATGACTTCCATTATTGACTTTAAAGATCGCGCCACCTGCGTGCTCTTCGGGGACGGCGCGGGAGCCGTGCTGCTTGAGCCCGCCGAAAACGACCAGGAAGGCATTCTCGATTTCGTGCATGACGTGGACGGCTCCGGCGGCAAGTTTCTCTTCATGCCCGCAGGAGGCTCGGTGCATCCGGCATCCCACGAAACCGTGGACCAGCGGATGCACTACGTTCATCAGGAGGGCGCTCAAGTCTTCAAGTATGCTGTGCGGCGCATGGCGGACCTGGCTTGCGAAATGCTCGAGCGGAACGGATACACCAGCAAGGATCTGGCGCTGGTGGTGCCCCACCAGGCCAACTTGCGCATTATTCGCGCCATGCAGGAGCGCCTGGGCCTGGAAGATGCCCGCATCATGGTGAACATCGATCGCTATGGGAATACGACCGCGGGCACGATCCCTCTGGGCTTGCGCGATGCCGCGGCGGAAGGCCGCCTTAAGAAAGGCGATCTCGTTCTACTGGTCGCCGTCGGTGCGGGATATACCTCAGGCGGAGTTCTGCTGCGCTGGGCCTTCTAGCCGGACTTTCCACATACTCCCAACTAATCAGAAGCAGGTGGTGCCGAAAGAATTTTAGTTCGGAGTTTTACATCCCGCGAACCTGGGCGGCGCAAACCATGTTGCGCTCCAGGTGCTGGTCCATCAGAACCGCGACGCATCGCGAGCAGGTTGCCATCTCGGCATCGGCCCAGCTGGCCATCGCCGGGAGGATTTTGCCAATCCTGTTCACCACCGCGTAGTAGGTGCGAATGCCCAGGAAGCGGCCGGTCGAGCCCCGCAGGTCTGGCGATAAGTCTTTTAGAATTAGTATATTGCGGAAGTCCTGCGCCCCAATTGAATGGGTGATGCCAGCGGCCGCAAGGATGCGATCGGAAATGGCTTGCGCGGCAATACCAGAGATCGTCGCGCGCCAGTAGTACAGCCCGAACTGGGCGACGCCGATCACCGAAGCCATGAATATGATCGCCGCGATCATCTTGGATCGTTCCTCACGATTACAGTTTCTTCTATCTACCTGTCTGGAACAATGGCCGCTTCGTACTGAATCGATACACCTAAAGTACTAGTCATGTGCAAAACGGCGCAATCGGCCTGAGTGGGTTTGGCTCAGATCGAGCTCCCAGACATGGCCCGCCAATAGTACAGAAGGAAGTTTCTACAGGCGATGGCGGACAGTCCGAATACGACAACGGTCGGCATGTAGAGTCTCCTTCCAACAACCATTCTGAAACAGTGAAACGGCGCGGGCAATGGACCCGACGTACTATCGACGTGATGCAGGGTTGAACTAGAAATATGAGAAATAACAGGAAAATCGCATGATTCGGTCGATCTTCCAATCAACGCGGCGGGAGCGGGTAAACTTGTTTTGAGTTCGTGGAATTACAATCGTACTCGCGAATTTCAATCCTCCACATCGGTTCGCCAAGTTGCGGAAAAAATCGCTGTTTCCATTTGTAGCCCTCATCGCGCATCCGGAGCCGCGACGAGATGGAACCGCAGGCTTGATCCAGCAGATGCACCACCTGATCGATCGGTTCATCGCCACCGGGATCGCGGCCGCCTCGCACCAGAATCATGGTTCCGCTGGACGGATGCCCCGCGGCCAGCCACCCTTCCGGCGAATACACCTGAGGATGTTTCACCGCATCCGGAAGCAGGCCCTCGAATTTCCAGGGTCCGTTTTGCGGAGGCACTCGAAGCAGATACGTGAGATAAAACAAAAATGACGGATGGTCGGCGATCACCGTGGCGCCGCGGCCAATCTTGGTGGCGGCATCCCCGGCAACTTCCTGCCACGGTTCAATGAAACGCGGCGCGGAATAATAGCGCTGCGTATAGATCCCGTACCAGCCCGCCGCCCCAATCACCAACAGCGATCCCGCGAGCGCAAAAGTAGCCCACCGGGGCTTGGTATTTTCAATGGCGACGCCCACGGGAAGCAGAACCCAGGGCGCCAGCAGCAGCAGATATTTTGTCTGCAGGATGCCGATCGAAGCCATTCCCGCGATCAGTGCTGCGCTATAAATCAAGAACCGCCGCACGGAGCGCGGAGCCCACCACACAGCCAGGACGACACAAACGGCAGTCGCCAGCGCCGGGGGAATGCTTAACCACCAGACCCAAGGAGCAACCGATTCGCTGGCAAAGAGCGAGAAGACATTAAATGCCGCGTTCGCCAGCATGGAAACGGCGTGCTGATGGAAATTCACTCCATGGGCCAGCTCCGCGCGAAACGGCGAAAAAAGAGGAACAAACGCCACGCATAAAAGCGCTGCCATCGCCGCGAGAGACTTCGGCGATGCCGCCGGCTCCTTCGCTCTCCAGCGCAGCGCCTGATCGATCGCCAGGCACGCGAGAATGGCCCAGCCGAAGTAGTTCGTCCAGACCAGCGCCGTGCCAAACAAGAACAGCGCCAACCAGCGCCCGCCGCTCTGATCTTCGAGATATTTCAAATAGGAAAGCGTCAAACCGGAAACCAGCAGAAACGAAAATGAGTACCAGGTCGCCAAACGGCTGAAATGAAATCCGAACGGAAATAAAACGCCCAGCCAGATGACCGCGGCGCCGCCCTTCAATCCGGTCAGGTGGCGGCTGGCGCGACCGAGGAGAAAAAGTCCCGCCATGAAAAAGAGCACGGATGGTATCCGGAAATAATCGAAATTCCCCCCGGTCCACTGCAGCCAGAAGTGGAGAATGACGTCGTAGAGTGGCGGGTGCTCATGTTTGCCGGCGCCGGAAAAAAACTGGCTGAGGATCGTTCGCAGCGGGCTTGCCGCAACGCCCAGGATGGTGGCTTCGTCATCGATGTAGGTGACGGAGTTGTTGGTGGTAACGAGGCCGATTCCCAGCAACAGCAGCGGAATCACTTGCTGGGCCAGATCGTTGGGCTTGCGATTGCGAACCGGCATGATCAGTTATGTTCCGGCCGCAACGGGAAACCAGCCCACGCGTTGAGAAGACCCAAAGTTTCGCGCACCACGTCCAGCCCATCCTGTGTGTGGCGCCACCAGTGCGCGCCATCGAACGGATCATCCTGGGCATAGCGCACGATCAGGCGCGGATCGGAACCCACCAGTTTTCCCCAAATCGTGCGCACGCGGCGAGTGTGGGCCTTGGAAGTCACGATGATCACCGAGTGCAGATTCATGTCGCGCAAATCGTCAGCGACTTGCCGCACTTCCGCCTCCGTGTTGGCGTTGGCGTGGTCCAGAATGCGGATCGCATCCGGAGGAACTCCCTTGGCGATCAAGACTTTTTCGTTATAGAAATCCTCGCCTAGAAAGGCGATCTTCATGGCCTTCAATTCCTCCACCGGAGATACGGGCGGCGAAATCCACACTTGATCGGCGTAGCCGGCTTGAAAGACGCGAGACGCTTCGATCGCGCGTTCCGGAAGGCGCCCGCTCAACACCACGATGGCATCGGAATGTTCGAGGGGATCCTGCACCACCAGCCATCGCCCCACGGTGAAAAACAAAATGATCGCGAGGACCGCGAGCAAACTCAAAATGCTGACGGGGATGATCCATCGTGGAATTCTGGAGGGTGGCGGCGGGAGCGCTTCGCCCTCCTCCACGGCGGGTAAGTCGATCAGGAACTCGGGTCCTTCCTCAAGCACGGTGGTGCGCCTCTGTCTCGGGTTCGTGCAGCGCCCGGGTAAAGAACAAATTGTAATGCCTCTTGGTGCAGTCCTCGCAACGAAAAGGCCGCAAGAGAAAGAACGGCAGAACCATAATTTCAAAAAACCCGCGCCGGTGCGAACGGCGGACATCCAGGCTTTTGCAGGCTGGACAGCACCGCAGCAAATAAAATCGGGCGTGCGACATGGTCATTGAGGGCAGGCTGAAATCGTAACCCGAGGCTGAGGCGAGGTCAAATACGCTTCAAATCGAATTCAAGTCCTGTTTCAGATCCGGTCTTTTCACCGGGCGCCGCACGCGGTAACCTCTACGCTCTCGGTCCACGGAAGCATTCTTTGCGCGGAAGATAGCCGAGGCTACAATGAGTTTCATGAGATGCGGAAGATGCGCGGCGATTTGACGGAGTGGAGAGATCTGGAATGATGAAGAACAGCTTTCAGCAGAAGGGAATTAACATGGAAAGGCGGAGCCTTTGCGCGCGGTAGTCACAGGAGGCGCTGGATTTCTCGGTTCGCACCTTTGCGACTATCTCCTGGCGCGCGGCTGGGAGGTTTTGGCCATCGACAATCTGGTCACCGGCACTCCTGCCAACCTGCGGCATCTCGCAAGGAACGCACCCTTCGCCATCATGCAGCACGACGTTACCAAATATATCGATGTTCCCGGCCCGGTCGACTACGTCCTGCATTTTGCTTCGCCGGCAAGTCCGGTCGATTATCTGAAGCTTCCCATTCAAACACTGAAGGTCGGCTCGCTCGGAACGCACAATACCCTGGGCCTGGCATTGGCCAAGAAGGCCAAATATTTCCTCGCGTCCACGTCGGAATGTTACGGCGATCCGCACGTCAGCCCGCAGCCGGAATCGTATTGGGGAAACGTCAACACGGTTGGTCCGCGCGGGGTGTACGACGAAGCCAAGCGTTTCGCGGAAGCGATGGTCATGGCCTATCATCGCGCCAAGGGGCTGGACACGCACATCGTCCGCATCTTTAATACCTACGGCCCGCGCATGCGCCTCAATGACGGCCGCGCGCTGCCCAACTTCGTTCACCAGGCGCTCTCCGGACAGCCGATCACCGTCTATGGCACGGGAAAACAGACCCGCAGCTTCTGCTATGTCTCCGACCTGATCGAAGGGATCTACCGGCTGATGATGTCCGACGAACACGAGCCCACCAACATCGGCAATCCGCATGAGATCACCATTCTGGAATTCGCCGAGCGCATTCGCGAATTGCTCGGCGCGGCCACGCCGATTATTTTTGAGCCGCTGCCGCAGGACGACCCGAAGCAGCGCTGCCCGGACATTTCCAAAGCCCGGCGGATTCTCGGCTGGGAACCAAAGGTGAATCTGGAAGAGGGATTGAAGCTGACGCTGGAGTCATTCAAAAAACAATTCGCGGAGACTCGACAGTAGGACAGGCTTCAGCCTGTCTGGATTAGAGTTTAGTCTGCCACCAATCTAAACCAGACAGGCTGAAGCCTGTCCTACTCACTGCCCGGCGCCGATCGCTACCGTGTCCGGCCGGCCGAAGCTTTCATACTCAAATCCCAGTTCTCTCATCTCCGCCGGACGCAGCATGTTCCGCCCGTCGATCACCAGGGCCCGGGCCATCTCCTTGCGCACGCGTTTCCAGTCCAGCCTCTTGTACTGTTCCCATTCGGTGAGCACCAGCAAGGCGTCCGCGCCGCGCGCCACTTCATAAGGGTCCGCCGAGTACGCCAGGTTCGGAAACACGGCGCGAGCGCGCTCCATGGCTTCCGGGTCGGTGGCGCGCACCTCGGCACCCTCCGCGAGCAGGCGCCGGATCACGTCCACCGCCGGAGCGAGGCGAATGTCATCGGTGTTCGGCTTGAACGCGATTCCCAGAACTCCAATCTGTTTTCCCTTCATCACCCACAGCGCCTTCTTCACTTTTTCCAGCAACCGCTCCACGCGCTGCTTGTTCACGCGTTCGGCTTCCTTCAGCAAGCCGAAATCCACGCCCGCGCGATCGGCCAGCTTGATGAACGCCTGAATATCCTTGGGCAGGCAGAATCCACCGAATCCCAGCCCCGCCTTTAAAAATTGGCCGCCGATGCGCGGATCGAGGCCCACGGCGCGGGTCACTTCCTCCACGTTGCCGCCCAGGCGTTCGCACAAGTCCGCCAGCACGTTGGCGTAGGAAATTTTTAATCCCAAGAAAGAGTTGGAGGCGTGCTTGATGAGCTCCGCGCTGGCGATGGTGGTGACCACAAAATCCGGCGTGGCCGCCGGCGGGCAATTCGGCTGGTGCACCGGGCAGCGGAAGCGCCCTTCCAGAATCGGCCGGTACAGTTCGCGCAACTGCTGCTCGCTTTCTTTTTCTTCCACGCCGACCACGATGCGGTCCGGATGAAAGAAATCCTCGACCGCGGTTCCTTCACGCAAGAATTCAGGATTTGACGCCACTCGGAATTTGGCTCCGGGATTGGTGGCGTACACGGCCAGCGCGCGCTTGAGCTGGTCTCCGGTTTGAGCCGGCACCGTGCTTTTTTCGATCACCAGTTTGGGAGAAGTGGATTCCCTGGCAATCATTCGCGCCACATGGTCGATCGCCGACAAATCCGCTTCGCCGGTTTCCGTCGGCGGAGTTCCCACGCAGATAAAGACCACGTCCGCCGCGCGCACCGCTTCCGCGCAGTCCTCGGTGAAACGGAGGCGCCCCTCCCGCACTACGGTTTCCAGCACGGTATCGAGGTGCGGCTCGTAGATCGGAATCTTTCCGGCCTGCAGCGTGGCAATCCGAGCGCGGTCATTATCGGTCGCGATCACCTCGTGCCCGGCCTCGGCCAGGCAGCTGCCTGACACCAGCCCTACATATCCGCATCCAATCACCGCCAATTTCACGCGGATTCTCCTTTGGTCAGCATGGCATTTTCACGCAGCGCCATTGTGCGCACCGATTTTCGCCGATTCCTCGCGCCAAAAAAAGCGCGATTCCCCATGTGATTGCTGGAATCACACTTCGGCGAACCTGCTGTTCTCTCCGGCCGAGTCAGGCTTCGACCGCTTCGGCTTGTAATTTCAAATCTGAAATGAACCCATCTCCTAAATAGTTTTTGTGGGTCGCGGCTTCAGCCGCGACATTCAGAGCCCGGCAAACAAGGGCTTTAGCCCCCGAAGCGTTATTTCGTCCTGGGCCTGACCATTAATGAGATGGCTTCATTTCAAATCTGAAATTTCAAATTTGAGATCTGAAACGCCGTGCTTAGGAAACGTTGGCATCCGGATCAGCCGCGTCCGCCACATCCTCGGGCGCATCCTGTGCGGATTCAGGAGAGGACTCTTGAGCGGCTGGGACTGCGGCAGGCGCGGACTCAGTCGTGCTCGAGCTCGAAGTAGACGATGCCGACGCTGCTTGCGCGTTGACCGCTTCCGCCGCAGGAGCGCTTTCCAGGCGCGTCGAAAGCACGTCCGCGAGCAATTCGTTCAGCTTGCGCGCGCCGGTTCCATCCGCATCGAGTTCAGGGTTATAGCCGGCCACGACCAGGGCCGCCAAATTCGGCTGGCTTACGAACACTCGCAACGCGTCGCGCACATCGTTCCAGCCGAGGCCGTCCACGCCGGGGAAATTGGTCCATGGAAAATCTTCACTGCGGATGGTGTCCACGTCAAAGTGCAACACGAATTCGTGATTCGCGGCGTGCACGCGCTCCAGCGCCAGGTGCGCGGCGGCCGCTGCTCCCACCGACGAAACTTCCAGCGACGGGTGCCGCCGCAAGGGAGAGTTCACCAAATATTGTTCCTCGGGAGCGTCCAGCCGCTCGAATCCAAACAGCGCGACGTCCGGCTCGCGCACCAGCGGAGGCTCGCCCCAGAAGCGCACCAGTTCCGGCGCGCCACGCCCGATGACTTGCGAAATCACCATGCCGTCGATGCAGCCGGAGGGCGTCGTCGCCGGGACGTTCAGATCGGCGTCGCGGTCCACATAAATCAGGCTTACGTTGCGGTAGTAGCGGCGCGTTCCGGCAATCACCGCGAGCACGGAAACACAATCGCCCGTAACAATCACCGGCAGCGCGCCGGATTTCACCGCCACTTCGACCCGCGGGCGCAAATCATTCAGTGATTTCAGGATTGCGGAAACGTTTCGGGCGCGGGGATGTTCGTCGTCAGGTTGGAAAACATAGGAAGCGGTGTCGCCGTGATCGGCAACCTGAAAGCCGGCGCTCTTCAGGCGGTCCGGAAGTCCGGCGGCGCGCAAAGCTCCGGGCGCGCGTTCGAGCCCTGGACGCAGGGCCGCTGCGCTCGTGGCCGAGCCCAGCAGGACAATATTCTTCGGCTGACGGGTGATCTTGACCGCCAAAGTCGCTCCCCCGGAGCTGGAGACTGAATCCCCCGAAATATTACTACATGCATAGCTAGATCAGTTCACGGCTTCCGACAAGCCATTTCCCTAATTCGATGCCGGCGCGATGGTGGTCAGCTCGGACGGCAGCGTGAACCGCACGTCTTCGCGGATCAGATCGAGATCGCGCTGATTGGTGTATCCAAGCCTGGCCAGGTGCTCGCTCACTTGCTCGACCAGAATTTCCGGCGCCGAAGCCCCGGCGGTCAAACCCACCCGGCGAATCCCCTCCAGCCATTTCGGATCGATGTCCTTGGCAGCGTCGATCAACTGCGCCGCGACTCCCGAGCGCTTGGCCACCTCCACCAGCCGGTTGGAGTTCGAGCTGTTGGGCGAGCCGACCACCAGAATCAGGTCCACTTCGCGCGCCAACTGCTCGACGGCTTCCTGGCGGTTCTGCGTCGCATAGCAAATGTCGTCCGAAGCCGGCCCCTCGATCGAAGGGAACCGCTCACGCAGCCGCGCGACGATTTCCTGGGTATCGTAAAGGCTCAGCGTAGTCTGGGTGAGAAACGCAAGGCGGCTGGAGTCTTTCACTTCCAGCGCGTCCACGGCTTCTACGCTGTCGACAACCACGGTCTGCTTGGGAGCCTCTCCCGAAGTTCCGACAATTTCCTGGTGATCGCGGTGACCGATCAAAATGATGGTGCGATTTTCGCGCGCGAATTTCAGCGCCTCGAGATGCACTTTGGTCACCAGCGGGCAGGTGGCGTCAATCACGCGCAATTCGCGCAGCCGCGCTTCTTCGCGGGTGGTCGGCGGAACCCCGTGCGCGCTGAACACCAGCACCGCGCCCAGCGGCACTTCTTCTACCGCCTCGACGAAGATCGCCCCGCTCTCGCGCAGTTGCTCCACCACGTAACGGTTATGGACGATTTCGTGGTGCACGTAAACCGGCGGCCCGTACGCCTGCAGCGCCAGTTCCACGATATCCACCGCGCGCACCACGCCCGCGCAAAAACCGCGCGGCCGCACGCGGATCAGGCTCTTGCCTTCGCCCGTACTTTGATTCGACGGTTGACTCTGGTCACTCATTTCGCAGCCTCAAAATTCCTGAATAGATTATCACGGCACGGGACACTTGTGCGACATGCGATGGGCGAAGATTTTCCAGCCCCCGATCCTGGCGGCAAGGCCCGAATTTAGAACCGAATACCTAGAGGGTGGCCGCAGCGAGGGACAAAGCCTTGCTCCACGATAAATGGGTTGGTAAACTTTGCTCATTCCGGAGGAAATTCGTCGGCTTCGATTCGGAGTCTTTGCGGCGAGACTGGGGAACTAAAGAATGCTTAGGAAATTCCTGCCGGTGCTCGCCGGCGCGTTCGTTCTGCTCAGCGTAGTCGCGCGGGCGCAATCCCATAAAGATTTGCAGGTTTATTTCATCGACGTAGAGGGCGGGCAGTCGACTCTGTTCGTCTCTCCGTCCGGCCAATCGATGCTGATCGATGCGGGCTGGCCGGGCACGCGCGATGCCGACCGCATCATGGCGGTGGTCAAGAAGGCGGGGATCACGCAGATTGACTACCTGGTGCTGACCCACTATCACGTCGATCACGCCGGCGGCCTGCCGGAACTGGCTTCGAGGATTCCCATCCGCACGTTTGTCGACCACGGCCCGACCGACGACAAACTGGTGAACGTTCCGCAATACTACGCCGCCTATCTGGCGGTGCGCGCCAAGGGCCAGCACATCTTGGCCCGGCCCGGGGACAAAATTCCCATCACCGGAATCGACGTTCAGATCGTTTCGGCCGCTACCAAAACACTCCAGGAACCGCTCTCTGGCGCCGGCGCTCCCGGGCCGTCGTGCGCGGATTTTCAGCCGAAGGACGAAACCAAAGACCCCATGGTGGGCGGCGAGAATAAGAATTCCGTCGGAACCGTGACCTCGCTCGGCAGCTTCCGGATCGCGGATTTTGGCGATCTGACCTGGAACAAAGAGCACGACCTGGCTTGCCCGAATCATCTGGTGGGCGGCGTCGACGTCTACGTGGTCTCGCATCACGGCAAGGAAACCTCCAGCCTGCCGATGCTGGTGTGGGGCATGCACCCGCGAGTCGCGGTGATGAACAACGGGGCGAACAAAGGCGCTGAGATTCCTACTTTCGAGACGCTGAAACATTCCCCGGGCTTTGAAGACTTGTGGCAGTTGCACTACGGAGTCGAGGCCGGTCCGCGCAATTCCGCCGAGCAATTCCTGGCCAATCTCGGCACCGCCGGCACCAAGGACAGCGGCGTGCCCAACGAATCGCCCGCGAACTACATCATGCTGTCGGCCCACCCCAACGGCAGTTTCACCCTGACCAACTCGCGCAATGGGTTCACGAGAGAATACCCAGCGCGGAACTAGTCCGTGACGCATGCTTTAGCTTGCGGTGGTTCGTTACGGCTTAGAGTCACAGAACGAATCCCTGCAATATAAAAGGCTGCGGAAAAAAGTGAAAAAGTTGTCATTCTGAGCGAAGCGAAGAATCTCTCCGTGGTTCTTTGCTTGTACTTAGACCGAGGAGAGATTCTTCGCTTCGCTCAGAATGACAACACTGGACTTTTTCCGCAGCCTGAAAAAGCGTGCGCCCCGCAGATCCGGGCGGTTGAAACTTGGGCGCCACTAACGCCATGCACGCTTCGGCGTCTAACAAGACTGGGGCAAGATTAGAGATTGAGTGTATATGCTCGGCTCCTCTATAATGCCTTGTTCTGCCATGGGTGCGCGGCGGCCTGCTTTTCCCAATCGTGGAATTTCCGGATAACGTTGCGCGGGAGGATTTTGGGACGTGTGGGACGCTCTACGTGAAAAAAAGCTTGGCGTGCGCATCATGCTCGGAGTTGTGGTTGGAATTCTCGGAATCGGCATGCTGCTGTACCTCGTGCCCCAGGGCGGCAATGACCTGACCGGCGCGGACAACGTCGCCGACGTCGGCGGCCAGCCCATCTCCGTTGTTGACGTTCAGAATCAGCTGAGCAAGAGCACCCACGGCACGCAGATCCCCGCCGCCCTCCAGGGCATGTACACGCAGCAGGCGCTCGATCAGCTCATTGACGAAAAAATGCTGGCGCTCGAAGCCGATCGCATGGGGCTTCGAGTCTCCGACCAGGAGCACGCGGACCTGCTGAAAAAGCTGGTGCCCACCGCTTTTACCGGCGACACGTTCATCGGCATGGACCGCTACACCGCGGAAGTTCAGTCCCGCTTTCAAATGTCCGTCCCGGAATTTGAGACCGAAGTGAAGAGCGCGCTGCTCCAGCAGAAGTTCCAGCAGTTGGTGACCGACGGCGTCACCGCCAGCGACGACGAAGTACGCGACGAATTCCGCCGCGAAAACGAAAAGATCAAGCTCGATTACGTGGTGATCAAGCCGGAAGACCTGCAGGCCAAAGTGGAAGTCTCAGACGCCGACCTGGCCGCTTACTTCGAGAAAAATAAGGCCCAATACGTAGTCCCGGAACGCCGGACGCTGGATTATGCGATTCTGAGCCTCGCCGAGTTGCGCCAGCGCGCTCCAGTGACCGACGATGAAGTAAAAGTCTACTATCAGGGCCACATCGACCAGTACAAACTTGAGGACCGCGCGCACGTCGCCCACATTCTCTTCAAGACCGTCGGCATGACCGATGCGGAAGCCGCCGAAGTAAAGAAAAAGGCCGAAGACGTTCTGGCCAAGGCCAAAAAAGGCGCCAATTTTGCCGATCTGGCCAAGCAATATTCCGAAGATACAACGAAGGATAAGGGCGGAGATCTCGGCTGGATTGTTCGCGGCCAAACAGTGCCCGAATTTGAAGCCGCCGCATTCAGCCTGCCGAAGGGTTCGATTTCAGATCTGGTGAAGACCCAATATGGCTTCCACATCATTCAGGTGATCGACCGCGAAACCGCCCGGACGCAGACCCTGGACGAAGTCAAAGCGAACATTGTCAATCAGTTGCAGCAAGAGAAGGCGGAGCAGTTGGGCGAAACCATCTCCAACCAGATTGCCGACGACATTCGCCGCGGCGGGCGCGTTCCGCTTGCGGACCTGGCCAAGAAATACAACATGACCACCGGAGAAGCCAAGCAAGTGGAAGCGACACAACCGCTCCCGGAGTTGGGCAACGCGCCGGGCCTGATGGACGGCATTTTCCACCAGCGCGTCGGCGATGTGAGCTCGCCGATCCACACGGATCAGGGCTATGTCGTCATGTCGGTGAAGGAGATTCAGCCGTCGCATCCCGCGGCCCTGGCGGAAGTGCACGATCGCGTCGCCAGCGATTACCGGCACCTGAAAGCGGTGGAACTGGCCAAGAGCCGCGCCGACGAATTCGCCAAGCGCGTGAAAGGCGGAGAGAATTTCAACGCCGCTGCCAAAGCGCTCGGTTTGGACGTGAAGACTTCCGAGCCGGTCTCTCGTACCGGATCGATCACCGATGTTGGCAGTGCCAAGCTGTTCGCCGCCGCGTTTACGATGCCCGTGGGCCAGGCCGGAGATCCCGTCTCGCTCGGGCAGAATTGGACCGTCTACCGCGTAGCGCAGCACGATCCTGTGAATCAGGACGATTTCGCCAAACAGAAGGACAAGATCGAGCAGCAAGTGGTGCAGCGAAAGCGCCAAACGGCGTACGATCTGTTCCGCACAGCCCTGAAAGATCGCCTCGAAAAGGACGGCCAGCTGCACTTCAACGCCGACAATTTGAAGCGCCTGATTAACCCCGCTTAGAATATAAGCTGCTTATAATCAATAAGATATAAGCATTCCTCCGGGCCTTGCTTTCCCTGCGGGCCTACGCTAGCATACCTATGTCAGCGATCCAGGTCCTACGCCAGGGGCCGGATGTCACGGCTGCCGCCTTCCCAGCGCTCGCTGCCTCTCACGGATGTTAGGTTTCTTGTTTGGCCAGCGGTTCTTACTAACTCATCGTCCAGACGCGCATGCAGTTCCCGAAGGGGATTTCGATGGGGCTCAATCCAGATTCAACCAATCGCATTCTAACGAGGTGTGCTATGCCGGGGAAGCCAAATCATCGCAACGAATACCAGTGCACGATCGAGCTCAATCAGACCGGAAAATATTGTGTGCGGATTCGAGCGTCGTTCGCTCGCAAGGCGTGGGTATTGCCAGTCTATTTCCTGGCCTCCACGTTCGACCGCGCCATGCGCAAACTGGAGCAGGTGCTGCAGTTTCTGCAAAAAAAGGAAGAGCGCCTGTGGTTCTGGGGCGTGGAATACTCCGATGATCCCAATTTTTCGGAAGAATTGGTCAGCGAAGCGGGATTGCGGCTCGACCGCCGCATGGAGTTCCCGCGACGCTCGTCCAACGTGGCGTTATCGCCGGAAAAGCCGGTACCCGCAGTGCTTCTGGCTCCCGTGCGGCGTGGATTGGCGCACTCGATCGACACCGGGCGCGCGAGTGCGACCGGGAATTAGAGATTCTGAAACCCTCGCGTTGACGGCTCGCCGGAGGCAGGGATTGAAGTAGCTTCCGGGTCCTATTTTTCCCTTAAGATCACTTCACCGTTACCAACCGGTTGATCGTTCAGCCAGAGGCGATATTTGTAGGAGCCGGGATTGATGCCGGGGCGGGGAGGTCCGCTCTGCAATTGGCGTCCGGGAGGGGCCTGGAACATGTTGGATTGGAAGGGGCAGCGGTTGGGATCGAACTGAACCTTCAGATTTCCCGATTCCGAGAGCCAGACGACCTGCTCGTCCGGCCCAATCACGATAATTTCAGGAATTACCCCAACGAGAACCAGTTTTTCCGCCATCGATTCGCCTTCCCGATTTGCCTTCCGAGGATGCCCGGCGAAGATAGCACAGCCCGGCGCACCCGCGCGCGAAGAATCTAGCGGGTTCCTGAGGGTCCTCGGCATCTACCATTTGAAAAGCGTTCACATGCCTCAGCGCGTCTAACACAGAAGGGATCGCTTTCGAGCCAGGCAATCTTCGCCGCCTATAAGTCGATGATGATTGCGACACAACCATTTTGGCGGTTGCGAAGGGGCCGGGAATCGAGCAAACTAGGTACTGGTTAGGAGTTTATTGGGAAGAAAAGTCCCGGAACGCGACCGGGACGCTCGTAGTATCCACCGAACCATCTTCGATGGTCTGTGCACTCTTCCTGGAGCACATTTTTGGCTCGTCCGGCCTGCTCTCCCGGATATTCCGGACGGTTCTTCCGGCCCGAATTGCCATAAGATACGCGTGAAAGCAGAGGTTTGAAGCAATGATAGATCCGATGGACGAATTGCGGCCGCCGACCAGGCTGATGCTGACGCCCGGCCCCTCTTGCCTGCACCCGCGGGTGTACCGCGCGCTGGCCACGCCGATCGTCGGGCATATGGATCCGTGGTTCACGGAATTTATGGGTGGCGTCCAGGTGTTGATGCGGCGCATTTTTCATACCCAAAACAAGATGACCTTTCCGATCTCCGCGTCGGGAACGGGCGGCATCGAAACGGCCATGGTCAACACCCTCGAGCCGGGTGATGAGGCCATCGTTTGCGTGAATGGCATGTTCTCCGGGCGCATGGCGGAAATCGCCGAGCGCGCCGGCGCCAAGGTTCACCGCGTGCCCGCGCCATTGGGCCGCGCCGTGGACCCTGAGGACGTTCGCCGCGCCGGACAAGGCAGGAAGATCAAGATTGTAGGTCTCGCGCAAGGAGAAACCTCCACCGGCGTGCTGACCAGGATCGATCCGTTTCGCCAGGTTGCCGATGAACTGGGCGCGCTCCTGGTGGTCGATAGCGTGGCCACGTTTGCCGGGGTGCCGCTGGACATCGATCGGCAGCGAATCGATATCTGCTTCAGCGGAACGCAGAAGGCGATGAGCGGGCCGCCGGGAATGTCACCCATCACGGTGAACGAGCGCGTGGAGGAGATGCTGCGCCACCGCAAGACGAAAGTGCAGAGCTGGTATTTTGACCTCACCACGGTCATGAATTATTGGGGCAAAGAGCGCACCTACCACCACACGCCGCCCATTCCGCTGATTTACGCCGTTCACGAGGCTATGCGCATCGTGCTGGAAGAGGGAGTCGAAGCGGGATGGGAGCGGCACCGGCAGAATCAGGCCGCATTGATCGCGGGCCTGGAGGCCATGGGGCTGCGTCTTTTTGTCGAGAGCCCGGAAGACCGGCTGCCGACCGTTACCTGCGTCTACATTCCCAGCGGCATTGACGGCGTGAAAGCGCGGGTGCGGCTGCTGAACGAATTCAACATTGAAATTGCCGGGGGACTTTCCGATATTAAGTCCACCACATGGCGCATCGGCTTGATGGGCTACTCCAGCCAGCGCCAGAACGTGCTGCTGTTCCTCGAAGCGCTGGAACGGGTGCTGCTCGATCAGGGAATGAAGCTGCCGATCGGCGCGGGAACGGCCGCGGCGGTGGGCGTCTATGCGCATGCGGAGCCCGTCACCGTCGAGCACGCCAAGTAGAACGGAAAGCAAAACGGGAAGCGGAACGGAAAGTAGAGAAAACCAGAACACATGACTACCGCAACCGGACTTGCAAATCTTGGCGCGATGAGCCAGTTCGTGGGGGAATTTGAGGTAACCTCGCGGCTGACCGACAAGACCTACCGCTGCCGCTTTTCCCACCTGTGGAACGGCGTGGCTACCCGCCACAGCGATACGGTAGACACCAAGTTCCTGGTGGACGGCAAAGGCACGATCGTCGGCCTGTCGCATCCCGGGCTGGTGGAATTCACCACAAAAGCTGGACGCAACATTTCAGACCGCGAAGCAAGTTACGTGGCTGCCCAATATTTGCGCGAGCAGTTGGAGCAGGAGGACGAGCGTCCCCTGTACGATTGTTCGGCGGCGGATGTGGTGCGAATTATCGCGC